>Ga0209052_1000533_pt1 | contig 11955 bp, 11 predicted proteins | sample WorMetHEROISLAND_2_FD_187409 | JGI IMG/M metagenome (GOLD analysis project Ga0209052, IMG submission 187409) | Marine gutless worms symbiont microbial communities from Max Planck institute for Marine Microbiology, Germany - Olavius sp. 4 HERON... | ecosystem: Host-associated > Annelida >...
GGATCTGTAAAGCTTTTCCAAAAATTCCATAGGGGTCACCCAAATCGAGGGCCCTAAATGAGAGGGGGGTAGGAAAATTTTGCGATTTTGAACCAATAACTGGCTATATCTCCGAAAAGGTGCAATTTGCAAAAAAAAACTGGATATCAGGAGATTCCGGCTATTATCGGCACAGAAGCTGTAAGAGAAATATCAAGACATCAACAAAAAACATATAGCATGAGGGCCCATTATCACTTACTTATAAGGTGTGGACATTAGCCTACAGGGTTGCCGTCGCGCAGTAGTCGCTACAAAAGTCAGAATACCGGTATCCATAGCAGTTAGTTAGCATGTCAGTCATTCTGCCCGGCCTAGTTTGAGGACATGTTAACACGGACTGTACGACAGTGAAGAACTGGAGGTGTTAAATGTCGCGTAGGAAGGTCCGGAAGTGTGAGCTCTGCTCCAGTGTGGCAGGCAGCGTGGCGTTAAAAGGTCTCGCAGGCGTGTAAAGACGCCCGGCCCGGCACGCTGCTGATGTGACGAATGCGTGTAGCTGCTGCAGCTGCTGCAGCTGCTGCTGCTGCTGTGTCATTTGCCTACCTGCTCCATCGTTCATCACATTATCATTGAGCCGTGGAATCCAGTCGGATTACGGACGATCCGCGCACTGCTTACGGTTGCTGTATTGGGGCGATCCATCACATGTTGTGCCGACTGGCCGGTGAACTCAGGAATGTGAACGCCGCAAGTGCTGTCTGTCTCAGTGGCTAGACGCTTTCGTCCAATTTTTCTAGCACTGCAAAGTGAAGACTATGATACAGGCTACACTATGTCTCGAAAAGAATCCCCAACATTATCGACTGTAACTTGTAGAAGGATTATCAGATTTTAATAATTTTTGGTACGATTATTATCACTGGCCATCAAATGATGTGGCGTTACGAAATAAGACCTCAACCGACATGAACTATGAACAGTGATATCGAACTCGTTCGTGTAAAAATATGACAGTTGTTAGTTGTTGGTCATATTTTTACACGGAGTTGTTAAACAAAAACATGCTTTCCTTGCACAATTATCACTGTTAGTTTATAATCGAAATTAATGATTAATCGATTGTAATTTTAGAAAAGTTAATTAGCAAAATATGCGATCGTCACCAGTCCTAATTTAAACACGAAGAGCTAATTAGCTACAACTCAGCCCGTCGTAGGACAACTGAATTGTCGGCGCTGATGGCAGTGGCTTAGGGTCACGAATGCTGATATTGATAAACAGTTTTATATGTTATTTCTATCTTATTCTACCATTTTCAGCATACTAAACCATTTTCTATGTTCTTTCTATGTAAAATCAAGCAGACACGTAAGACGCTGTTGCTACGAACATTTCTGTCATTTGCTGTTGCAGTAATCAACATACGTCGTGGGTGACAGTCTTTGCATGTGCGGATGACTTTTCATTATGAGTGAAATTGATTCCGCATTCGAGCTCTGGCGACGTATGCGACTTCGAGCACTAATCCTAAGGCCTACCACCGTCACGCGCATACATGTCGATGTAATAACAGTTTAGAAACGTTTGTTTTTAAATGTTTGTGCCATAAAACGCGTTTTAACGTTTTCTTTAAAAAAATCTTTCCGACGTGCTTTTAAATTTTTAATAAACGTTGAACGGTCAGTCTGACGGTGATTTAAAGTATTTATCAAAGTGTGCACGACGACAAAGAGGCAACTAAAAGAGGGTCACGTTCCAACGTTTATAGACGTTTTTTTTTATTTTTCCCATAAAACGCGTTCTAACGTTTTTATCTCAATCTTTGTTACACCTAATAGTGTCGACCGTCATTTGAAGTAAGCCTATTCGTCCGAGTACAATTATACCGCAGTACATAATCAACGTCATCATCATCATCATCAGCAGCAGCAGCAAGGTGATTGCGCATTGATCACTGTAGACACGGCCGTTCAACGGGAGGCATCGGAAACTGTATCGGCGGGATGTTTGCGTTGTCCCAATTACCCTGTAGAACACACGCGTGCGCGCACCTGTCAATATAGGCCTACACATTAAGCTGTCAATGAATGTGACGACTGTGCAGTGCATTGAAATTAGAGCCCCAAGCCGATAGCCAATTCGCCGCCGAATTTTTATGCGCCGAAAATCCGTCGAAAAAAATCAGGATATTCGAATTCTGTTGTTTTGTTTCACTTAGAGAAAATCACGTCAATGACAACTTCAAATTTATTCTTTAGCTGAAACCAGGCGTATAAACTACAAAATAGTGCTTTTGTTTGTGAGTCGGTAACAGTTTTAAGTACTTTCGAACAATTGTGACTTGGTTTGAACAGTTTGCTGCAGGTTTATTTCAGCAAAATTACTGACGGTTTTGTCCTGCGCTGCGCTAATTTCTCTAAACCAGATATCAGCCGAAAATTCTTTTCATCCATCTGGATTTAAAAAAAACGGATTGGGAGTCTAATTGAAACGAAACACCTATATATCTACGACAAAGCGGTAAGTAATTTATTGTTGAATTACCTCAGTGAAATAGTCTACGTTTGCAAACTTAGAGCAGCTGTCAATGCAGTTTGCTGCCTTAAGTCCTGCTGCTATGATACATGTCTACTACGAGCACTGTATACTGTCTAGCAAAGAAAAATGACGATGACGATGGATCTTTCTCTATTGTATGCAATTGACTCGGCGCAGCCACTCTCTAGCGGAATCAGAAACGTTGTGAAGGGCTGCAAGACCAGCTTCGAACTTGTTCACTGGACCCTCGTTCACGATGTGCGACATAGATTGAGTGTCACCACAGATGCACGGTGGGTTGTCAGTATGACCCACTGGTGGAGAGGGCTGAACATCGCCCAGTGCTTGAGCGGAAACGATTTAGTAGACTCCACTCACGTCTGGGTAGATCAGAGCCAAGAACGAGAGCTGTTGGGTCGTCAATGATGAAGGAGTTTACCGGAAGATTAGCTTCCCATATGTCTGTATCCATAATTCTTTCACTGAAGACCCTGGGTTTGTGGATGATAAGATTCTTGTCAATATACTTGTCAGCAAGGGCGTTTTTGGCGATTTGCACACAGCGTCGTACACATCGCATAAATGCAGTTGACAAAATTAATAAAATTACACACCAGACACGAAGATACGTACAACATACGGCAACATACGGTAAAGACACTAACCTGTATATTAAACTGCAGCAAAAACGAGTTTTTTTACCATGTAACTGACACAATCTATCGTCGGTTTTGGCTCCGATGAACGTACAGCTACTGCACTGTTACCTGTGTACGTGACAGTGTAACTGTTAGTAGTTCTCGACTGCAAAAAGTACTCTGTATTGGCTTACAGACAGAGAACACCACTTTGAGCTACCCCGTTGGCAGTTCAGTCTCTTTCGTAATTCGTTTGTTACGAGACGTTCGTACAAGCATAACTAATAGCCTGCTGTTATAGCCTAGTGACTATATGCATGGTAAGTAAGTAAGTAAGTAAGTAAGTAAAACGTGGATTTATAGAGCGCATAACGTTGAAAATAACCTCTAATGCTCTAATGGTGTCAACTTTCTCTTGTGTTTCTGCCATTATCTATTGTCTTTAGTTTAACTTTCTACCCCTCCCCCCTCTTTCATGCATGTAACGTTTGTTATGTTGTTATGTGCGCATTCTGGATAAATAAATAGACAAATTCATTGCACATTACAGACGTACAGACGAACACAGCGATAAAGCAACTGACTGGAAACTTGCGCCCGTCGGACTGGTTACATTGCATTGACAGCGGAGCGGTGTCATAGAATGTCTGCAGTAGCTGGACGTTCATCGGCGTCCAGTGAACGGACTCATAGTTGTCCGACACACCAAGCTTGTCGGACGTAGGCTCGCCTTGGTACCTGCATCACCACAGCGCGCGCGTGTGTGTAACAAATAAATCATCATCATCATCATTATCATCATCATCCTTGACCTTGATTCATCCCATATCCATGCGGACACGTTGGACCACACTCCAACGCTATTCATGTCGGTCAAGAGCTGCCACCTCTGCTTCCTCCAAGGTGAGCCCCATCTTTTGCAGGTCTTGGTTGACTGTGCTCCTCCAGTTCGTTCGTGGTCGACCTGGTCCTCTCCTGTATCCTCGTACCTCCCAGTACAACGCTTGCTGTGGTATGCGCTGGTGATCCGTTCACATCACATGTCCACCAATCATCATCATCATCATCGTCATCATCATTTATTTATTTTTCAAAACACAGTTTTACAGTGTAAATAATGTACTACACGAAGATTATATACAAAACAATGTGTTCCGAGGTGCTGAAAAGCCAACGACACTTAAAGCTGCCCATTCACGGGCCTACAAGCACAGCGACTTAAGCAGGAAAATTGCGTCCACTCTAGAAAAAGTAATACGCAGATATAGTATTTAAATAAGTCAAATGATTTTGGTTTCTAAACTAAACACTAATAAAATATTTTAAGACAACTGCAAATAAACAAGAAAACTAGACCTACTACATCCTACATACATCTGATATCGCACGTGGTAGCCTATTCCACTTGAATTTTTCCCAAGCAATTCCGACCTTTGGACCCTAATAACTGTAAGTGATAAAAATAAGCAAATAGAAGTATTTAGGTGCAATCAATTTATCTGACGACAGAGGACAATCTATTCAATCCAGAAATAAAAACACGAAGAATGGTATGTTTACGCTAATGACGAAATCTTGTGGCTACGGCGATCGAGCGAGTCTTGTTACTTACTGTCTGAGAAAGCGGAAGAAGTCGTAGAGCGAATCGGTCATGACGCTGCTCTTACAGACTTCCAGATCAACGAGCGGGTAATAGTGGACGTAGTTGAGACACATTTCGTCTGATATAGCAAAACCACCCTACAGCAACACACCAACACAGATCAGACTCCATTGCAGAAGTTCAGTGTGCTGTGGATCTGTTGCACAGCATGTTGTACAACCGGACAAAAACGATTGAAGTAGCTTGCAGTGGTCATATCCTATACACGAAAGACGGTAGAATCACCACAAGAGTTTGTCCGTGCCATCCGAGTGGCAAAAGATCGACAGTCATATCGTCGAAGAGATGAACGGACTGCGTTGAAAATATCTTAATCCAAATTCGGGAAAACATCAGGAAGACAATGATCGAGTGACATTGCAAAAGACAGAGAAGAGTGGAGGGAGTTGGTAGCGGCGTAGTGTCTCGAGGCCGAGGCCGAGGCCGAGGCCAGATTTTTTGGCCTCGAGGCCGAGGCCGGTCCGAGGACTTAACATCCCTGGCGGCATCTATAGCTGAAAGCAGCTGGACGGTGAAGACCTGACCTCACCTGATGGATGTACATCATATGCACGCTGAACAACAACTCGAAGTACGTAGAGCTTGATCTTTAGAAAAAACGTTTAGATGAATGTTTACACTGTGTCCCAAAAACGTCCCACATCGTGGTGTCCATATCTTCGCCAAATATTAACCCATTTTCAAAATTATTTCACTGGCACACTGTGTGGACAGTGGCAATAACCTGGTTATTGAATATCCCACCACGCCTTAACTGCGTCGCTACACTACCTCGTGAAGTGTAAATGTGAGAAAAACTGACAACAGTAGGCAACAAGAGTGTTGGTGAACGAAAGACACTTCAGACCAAGATCGCGGTGAATCAATCAATCAATCAATCAATCAATCAATCAATTTATTTGTCATGAAACACAGTACATGTGACATCGCTGTCACTGCACTGACAGGAACAACCAGGCTAAAAAGCGCTTACGGTAGTCCAAAGTAACAAACATCTGTGTTAGACCGCCTTTTTGGATATCTGGCGTGTTGAACAATGTGTTTGTTGCAGGCCTAGTTGTCACGTTCTCTTCGGTACGTGCATGCTTCAGTCTGCCTCTCTCATGCTTTGGGTCGGTGCTTCCTGTTTCCCGAATCTTTTTAGTAACGTGTCTAGTCATTCGCTTTTGCAGTTTATCTTCGAAAATTCCGTCAGTATCTTCAGAGAAATGTATTTTTGGAACCGGTATAAGTTTTTAATCAGAGCCTTCTCTCCAGTGCTAAATGCCATATTACATTATCGGTATATCGTTACTGCATTAAAATTGCTATTTACAATGACATCGTCTGCTTTTGTTTGCGAACACGAAAAAATGTATCTAGAACTAAAGATTTTTTTAATTTATGAAAATTAGTAGACAATTGTTTTAGAACGTATTTTTGCGTATGCATTATGTTGATTTTTTTAGTGATTTTTGATAATTTATGTTTCACATGGTAGTGTAGCGACGCAGTTCAAGTGTGGTGGGATATTTAATAACCATATTATTGCTAATTGTCTTCAAATCGTGATAGTGAACGAATTTTGCAAATCGATTAATATTTAGCAAAAGTATGAACAATGACAAAGTGGGACGTTTTTGGGAACACAGTGTACAATGTAAGCGCGTTGTTCAGAGCAAGCGTAAATTTACATAAATTTACATACCAGAGTAATGTTTGCACGATCTGTTGTTTGATCTTCGCACGTTGTGATCAGAGCGTCACCCTTCACACAAAACAAACAAGTGACACACTGGTCGCTAGCATACCCGCGCCATGCAATTAACAGTTTACACGTCAGGCGTAGACTACTTATTATCCTTATAACATAACACTCGGTTTTCTGGACATAGGCACATAAGATTACAAATTTGACGGTGTTCCCCTTGCACTAGATCGCTGACGTTAGGGCTGCAAAAAGTGGAGATATTTAGCTAATTGCTCAAGTAATAAATTTCGAGGAAGCCACTATACTTATATAAACACCATACCTCAACGTTCCACCGGACAGACAGACAGACGGACGGACGACATAGCCTACGATGACATTACCTGCGCCATCATGCTATGGCGGCAACAACAACAACTACTACTATTAGAGTACAGTAACAACAACGACAACGCAAAGACTCCGTTAAAGCTATTAGTGACCGTGTCATCAATGCCGAGCACATGATATTTTTTTTAATGCACAGGTTATAGTAATCTTGCAAATTAATATATGAAATAAGAATTTTATGCCAAAGAAAAAAATTAAACATCAAATATAAATGTACAAAACAGCAGTTTATACACGGAGTGACTAACACATTGAAAACAGCAAAAATCATGAATAGCTGATATTATTCAGCAGCACATTAACAGCTAGTCGATGTTAGAAACTCGAGTGAATTAGGAGACTGTATTAAGCAGTGCTGGATAGTAACGAAGTAGTTCTACGTTACTCTATTTAGGTAGAAGTTTTTACTTTCTAGTTGTCCTTGATTAGTTTTTCGTGAGGCTATTTTCTACTTCTACTTAAGTAGATTTTACATGGCGTCACCATGGCAGCAAAGGCCTTTGGGTGTCTGTCTGTCTGTCTCTCTGTCCATCTGTCACACCCTGACACTGTATCAAAACGACGCAAGCTAAAATCACAACATCTTCACTGTCAGCTGCCTGAAAGACTTTAGTTTCAGGAAGCCGTGAAGGTTTTCCAGAAATTCGAAAGGAATCGCTCCGCTGATCACTTACAGGCAGGACGTGAACTTGTCTCGGTAGTTTGCGTATCTCCTGGTAGTGAGGACTATAGTGATTGTCTGCCCACGGAGGGATGGCCAGGCTGAGTGCTGGTGACTATAGTGATTGTCGCGGTTCAACTCTGGCAGCTCAATGCCGTTGCGGTAGTGTTTGGTGTAGGCGCGACGCCCAGTCAGGTGCGTGTGAAGCTGCGATGCGAACACTTTGATGCCGTCTTCCGGCAAACTCTACAGTTCACATACACCACAGGAAAATAGGTTCGAAAGAACCTAGCTTTTGGGGTGTTAAACACCTAAAAACCTCAAAAGTCCAAATTTTAGGGGTTTTTTTTGCTTTTCTATTTGTTGCGCAAATTGTAATACAGATCAAAATCAATTTTATATTGCAATCGTGATTTTTTTTTAGTTCTGACGTTACGTCATTCACTCAACAAAAACGATGTGACATGGAGAATGGTGTATAGGGTGAGTTTTAACATTTCTGTCCCGTCTTCTTTGTGCAGTAAAACCTAACAAACCTTTAAAAGCCCAAAACCCTTTTCCAAAAAACCTATGTTTTCCAGCCCTGTTCACACATTAGCCACCACCACCCACTATCACTGTCATGTTCATTCATTATGAGCTAACAAATGCAACTTACACGAGATTAATCAAGACTGTGTACAAAATAGGTCACGATCTCCGCCGAAGAAGGAGGTCATGTGTTTGGGTCTGTTTGTTTCACTACTTTTTGGTGTTTTCCGAAAGATTTCTCAACAAGCTATGAATGGATTTTAATGATTTTTTTTGGATGAAAGGGGCGTGGTCCAAGGACCGAGTGATGGTGAATCAGAAAATTTTTAACAGATACACATAACAGCTGTATCAAGCCTGTTGTATTTGCCAGGTGGCAGAATTATTCTCGGTGGAGGTTTAAGATTCATGAGCGTCGAAGTGCAACGCATACCGCCATCGTATAATTGTCCAAACTCCATTAGATCTACAGAGACCATGTTTGACTGCTTAGGCGAAATTGCTCTTGCAGCGCAAGCGATTCCGCCTATTTCTACACATTTCGCATGTCGTCTGTCTGTCTGTCTGTCTGTCTGTCACATTCGTGCCCCCTGCTTAAACCGTTCGACGGATTTAGATGCTATTTGGCAGGTACATTTCAAATCAAATCAAATCATTTAATTCGTCCACAGACAAAGATAAAAATGTGACAATTCAAATGAACAAGTGGGGTCCAATACAGGGTCTCTGATCCCCAAGGAAAAGGGGAGATTCTGAGAGTTTAATTCCCAGCCAAAACATGCGATTGCCAGTCCTATGCTGTCACCTGGCGAATTGGCGAATACAAACGAGGCGCAATTTCGCCTTTTGCCAAATTAGCTTGGTCCTTGTTGAGACATTGAGACGGACGGACAGACGTACAGACCACGCTACGGTAGCATCTGTCACAGTGATGCCGCCTAACAGTGTCTGTAGTGATAGCGTTGCTCACCACGCGCGTGCATTCTGGGATGCAGTAACCGACGAGTTTCCAGAGCGGAAGTCGCGGCGGCAGCGCCATTTTGTCGGTGTATTCAAGCCCCAGCTCCATGATTCCAGCGTCGTGCGGTCGAAGTGTCTTGGTGTAGTGGAACTGGAGTCCCGAGCTGTCAATCAAACCTGCAGCGAAGTCACGTGTAACACCGCAAAGCTTCAGCACACGCGTATGCTACAATACTATACGATTACGTTACAATACGCACGTATTCTTCGAAAAGCAGAATACGTAGGATACGTAATTGCATGTGCTCGAGCTCTGACAGCCCACGTATAATCGCTTTAACACAAAGAAAACTCCACCGCAGGCAGCTATGATTATTTTACCTCTCGGTCAAGTTCCATCTTTATTACTGCTGTTGATGCCAGTAAGGCTTTTTGATCGTGTAAATCATAAAACTTTGGAAAAGCATTACATGTTCATAACTATAAACGTTTTAGGCTATTATGCATGCGACAGTCGTAATAAACCGCATTGACGGTCTTGCCCGTCCGTCTGTCTGTCTGTTTGGACAGCAACAAACGTTTGGCATTGTCCAAATTTAAATTTGGATAGCTGACGACGTCACGTGTATGCTATAGACAAAATATCCAAAGCGGTCTTTCAAAAAACTGATTCCTATGTCCTGGGTCGACCTCATGGTGCGTTTCGTTAACCGTGTGACGAGTGCAGCGCCAAACAGAACTTGTGGAAAAGAGCAGACGAAACGGTGTGAGAACGTACCGCGCACTTTGTCCGGGTTGTTGTAATGGACCTCGAGCATGATGTAACGCGAGGCGCCTGGACCACCGAGCGGCGCTCCTGCCTCGACCGGGTAAGATACCGGCTGAACACATCGCGTCAGTCACACGTACGGTCAGTGGCTCACACAGCGACACACAGTAGGCTATGTACAAAAACACACTACATGACATGGGCCATTGGGCCTCGTAGCCGCGTGATTCTTGCTCCCCACAGCTGCGCCAAGTAGCGGGAATGTCTGTGTACTTCGGCATATCGACAGTCACGCGGATTAGTTTTAAAACACGGTTCCCGCTTGTTTTTGAAAATAAAATTCAAGGACTTTTCCAGGACTTCAGGGGGGGAGTCAGGGGGAATGTCCAGGGTGTCCGGACAACCGCCCTTTTGATTAGAGTGCTCTTTTTGAAAAGTTTTCTGAAAGTGTCAATAAATATCACCGGGAATGCATAAAAACTTACCATTTTGATATAAGATATACAAACATTTTCTGGGAAGGGGACACAGCTCCCTCCGCAGCCTCACTCCTCTCGGCTCTTTCGGCGCTCGACCTCCGGTGCCCTTTTCAGATAGATTGGACACCCGCCCTTGTAAAATCCTAGATCCGCCCTTGGACTTTTAAGCACTCCGACATTAATTTTCAAGGACTTTCTCTCATGCTGCTTACGTTGATGTCTTTTAAGCAAAGCGTGCATCTCGCCTTGTGTATGTCTTTGTACGACTAATCCAATGTGTATACTCGTCAGTAAGAGTGCAGCTATCATTAAATCGACAGTCACCTGGCGTTTTTACTACATTTAAGCTTAAGTTACTTTTTACAGGCTCTCACTTTAACGATATTCCAGTCACTAAATGCTTATCAATCCACCAATAACTGTGTCCACAGATTACAGTATTACAAGGTAAGACAATTCCAAGACTTTCAAAGACCCAGTAACTCTGATTCAAACACCAACCTTGTTTTCATACATTCAAGGCCTTGAATATGAGAGAAAAATTCAAGGACTTTCAAGGATGCGTACAGGAACCCCGTTTAAAACTAAAAATTTGGGCAGAGCCTAACGTGAGGCGCCCGGCGCCGTAAGTCCGAATGGGAGACCAGGGATTTATCCAGGCTTGATTGGGGGGAGATCCCTCCTCAAAAGTTTGAATCCCCCCCAAAAAAAAATTGGCCAAAATTGCATTTTCTTTACTATTTATTATTTATTATTTATTGTTTTTTTATAGTATGCAATGCGCCCATGTGACTGAATGACGTCACAAGGTACGACGTGTTTTAGTCGATTTTAAGGCAAAAAAATTACTTACAGCACCCATTTACAGAATGCTGTTGAAATATAATACTAGGATCTCTATGGGCAAACTCAACGGCAATAAAATGTGAGTCATTTCAGACTATTATTGTGTGATTTTTTTAATTTTTCATAAGTCAAGACTCTAGACTTAGTAGACTAATGTAAAATTAGTAAACCAGAATGATAGGGCTACATGCACTAAATTTGGTCAGTCGATTCTAAGGAAAATCTTTATAATTGTTGCCACTATATGTCATCTTTTAAGGCTAAAATGCACCAAATTCGATTTTGGCTGGGGCTCCGCCCCAGACCCGCTGGGGGAGCTTACAGCGCTCCCCCAGACCCACTAGCTGGATTTGAGTGGGCCTACTTTTAAGGGGAGCTAAATTCCCCCCGATACCCAGGAGTGTAGATAAGTCCCTGGGGAGACAATTTACGGGGTTGAAATTTTGCTCCTAAGACCTGGCGAATGCAATTTCATTAGCCTATACACAGCAGGCGCGGTGTTCATTTTGGGTGGGTAAACATTAGCCGCGCAAACTTTCTTGCCAGTGGACCAGAAGTTCAACAATTTCTTTTTTTTCGTTGAACGTGGAAGAGATCGTAGTTGATAACGTCGTTTTCAGCTTGTCGATCGCTTGATCCATTTCAGAGATATTCGCGATCGAAGTGTAAAGTCGTCCGAAATCGCGCGCATTGTGGATTTTTGGTGGGTAAACAGCCGCGCAAACTCTGTGGTTAGTGGACCAAAGTTGAGCCGATTTTTTCTTTGAACGTAGGAGGGATTGCGGTTGATTGCGGCATTGCCCAGCCC
>Ga0209052_1000534_pt1 | contig 11950 bp, 7 predicted proteins | sample WorMetHEROISLAND_2_FD_187409 | JGI IMG/M metagenome (GOLD analysis project Ga0209052, IMG submission 187409) | Marine gutless worms symbiont microbial communities from Max Planck institute for Marine Microbiology, Germany - Olavius sp. 4 HERON... | ecosystem: Host-associated > Annelida >...
GAGGAAAGGGGAATGGGAAAAGGGGAGAATAGGAGGTGTGCAGTAGGAATTTTCAACTATTTGAGGCTCTGAACAAAACTGACATCTTGGTGGAGGTTTGTGCTCTCCGGGTGCTTCTATAGTTACTATTATTAGTACTAGAAAACAACCGGGCAATAGCTGAATAATAATCAAGCAGCAATGGTCATCATCAGAACACAAAAAAAAACAGTAAGAAATTAAACGCCCGCTCGTTTTTGCATAGTAGACATTGCATATACTGACAAACACATAGATAACACATTTACAGCAATCAAGCACATTTCTGCAATTCTAGTGCTCATGATGATATTCATTAATACTCTTTAATTAACCAGCTTCTTGAAATTCTAGACTCTCACTACCTAGAGTATGAGGACCTTGCTTTATTGCATTGGAGACCTCTCTTGAGGGTTGCAAAGGCCTCTAAGAGATTTTGAATATCCCGATTGCGCATTGAGCCAATCATGTTAAGGCCTCAGCGTAGGGCTAAAACCCTCCCGGCAAGAAGAAAGAGAAAGAAAGAGATGATATTCATCTTTTTCTCCCAAAATGTTGCGATTTTTTGCTTCTTACACGATTCTGTTTTATATACGCACGTACACACAGCTGCGATACAAGCATACTGCCAGCATATATGCTTATCTGGTGCAATAATGCTGTTTAGTCTTAGTACTGTTAGAGCTATTAGAAGAACGTCGACATTACTAACATATCATCCGCAGCATGGAGATTACTCCACTACTACTGATGTCAAGTCACACTATGTACAAGATAAAACAACAACAACAACAAGATCATCAAGCCTTGCTCAAGGCTAAGTACTGTCCGCAGGTAGCTGCAGCATTATGCCCACCCCCAAAAACTCATGTGACGTTGACCTTTGACCTTGAAACTGAATAGGGTTCTAGAGGTTGTCGATGTACATGTGCGTGCAAAACTGAATCAAGCTAAGTGCAGCGGTTCACGAGTTATCAACAGTGCAATAGATTTCAGACTTTGAGCGCGAATATCTCTGCATCAAGCAACTGACAAGTGGAAAACAGCGTTATCAACTACGATTTTTCCACGTTCGATTAAAACAATTTTTTGGTCCAGTATCGAAAAAATGACAGTGACCTTGAAATTCAATTGGGTTCGTGCGGTTGTCAATGTACATGTATGCAAAAGATCATCAAGATGAGTGCAGCGTTTCACGAGTTATAGTGTACACAAGCATTTTTACCCTATCTGGTAAAAATCTGAGCTAATGCTCATGAGACGCACCACAGCATCAGTTTAATTTCATACGCAGGTGTCTTGGTCTATCTCCAGTATATTTGAACAAAAATTCACTCTGTAAGTGTGCGTCGCAGCCAAAAATAGCAAAAAATCACTTAAAACCCCTATTTTTGGGGTTCAAGGTCGTTTAAGGTAAAGGTAATCGATGTTGGTACCACTGGAAAGCCCGTCGGCAGTGCTTGTTATGATGCGCAGCAAGTCTGTGTCTATCTGCAACCATTCTCGTGTTAGATTAGTCGACAGTAGCAGAAATCGCACTTTTCATGGGGGTACCCAAATTTGATGCGCTCGTACGGAGGACTCCTTGAACGTAGGGGGTCAAATCGTACACCGTTGAAATCTACGTTTAATGCCAAACATTTCATATGCAAGTTGTCCTGGTCTATCTTGAATGGTTTCGGCGCAATTCTGTCTTAAAGTGTGTATTGCAGCCTAAAATCGCTTAAAAATTCACCAAAAACCCCTATTTTTGGAGTTCAAGGTCGTTCAAGGTCATCGATGTTGGTACCATTGGAAAGCTTGTCGGCAGTGCTTGCTATTATATGCAGCAAGTCTGCGTCTATCTGCAACCGTTTTCACGCTAGATGAACCAATAATGGTAAAATAACGATTTCTAAGGGGGGTACCCCTCTTTGATGCCCTCGCTCGAGGGGAATCTCCTCACCCATTGGCACCAAATTACCTCATAAGAAACTAGAGACTCTAGGCTATCATATGGTGAAGACCCGGAGTCTCTATCTCATCTGGCCTTGGTATACCACCGGGTCGTGACAGACATACAGACAGACATAATCGCCATAGCTAATACGCGTCTCAGCAGTACCTGCGGGTACAGCTGTGGCGCGTAAAAATCGGGTCCGGTGATCTCCACTTTTGACCTATGACCTTGAAATTGTCTGGGGTTTGACCGGTTGTCAAGATACATGTTCCTGCAAAATTTCATCAAGCCCAGTGCAGCGGTTCATGAGTTACCGTGCTAACAGAGAAAAACAATACAGTCCGTCGTTATCGTGCGAACAGTAACAACAAAGGCATCAGGGCAGATATCATACAGCTAGAGCTGCACCGAAAAGTGAATATCAGTATTCATCCAGATACTAATACTCGGCTCTTTCCAGTGGCCAAGATGAACATAAATATGAATACAAATACTGAACAACTGAAAATCTGCCATCATTTGAAACGTAATGATATTGTTTAGTCACACTTACAACAGCGAACATCATCAAATATAAAACTTTCCCACGCTTTTATAACTGTACAAAATAACTTGTTTAGTATAAAAACAAGAAGCATGGTAACAAATTCTGATTGCAACTTTGTAAGCAGCATAATGGATAATTACGCGCATCTGAACTATTCAAATTTTTACAGGGACATCAATGTACAAATTAATAGCCACTATTTAGCTGAATACCAACACAAACTGAGTATTCGGCACAGCTCTAGATACGTTGATAAAGCATAGTCAGTAGAACATAAAACAGCAATATGATGCACATAATCCTGGCGACAAGGCAAAGCTGCAGACCCACAGTTTTCTACGAGCCACAGAAATTCGCCGAGTGCTACAGAAGCCGTGGCAAGTTGTGGAATTTGGCCAACTTTTGAGTGCACGGCACGGAATTTCTTGAATTGGCCTGGGAAATTTGGTAAAATTTTCTGCCGGAAAACCGTAGTCCTTAATCATCATCATCATCATCAACAATAACAACAGCCTTGTCTGTCAAGCTGCATAAAATGAAACTAACATGAGAAACGCAACTGAATCTGTCAACAGACAAAGCATTCTAGTCTGTCGGCTTCTTTGCCTGCCGCAGTCTTGGCTTTACCCATCATCAGTGATCTTAACAAGCTACAAATTCGTCAAGCTACAACCTTTATTTACTAATATGTGACACTTCGGCAACCGAAAAGTTCCAAAGAAGCCAGCAGCAGTTGCCGAATCATCAACAACTTAGTAAATATTTAGACTGTAATTTGACGATTGTATACGATTCGTCACTGCAAGCGTTCATTCAAAAATGATTATCAGTCTTGCTATCAGCTTTCATATAACTGACACATTACATACACAGGAGGGGTCAGTACAGGGAAGCCTCATCCCCAAACACGTGGGTGTGTGATCCGTGACATATTTGCACACACCACACTCAAAACTGGTCCACAAATCACAGTTCTCCCCAGACCCAATAGTAAGATATAGGAGAAAAGCCCCAACGGAAAGAGAGCAGAAAGGGACAGTAAAAAAAGGGAAAGGACGAATGGAGAAAACCTAGAGAGGAGGAAGGGAATAGAAAACTTGCTCTAACGGCTAGGGGTGGGAAAGAGATGCACCGGTCCAATCCCAGCTGAAATTTGTCCATGGAAGAGTGAGTGTAAAACACACTTTTATGGCAGTGCTACAAAACTGATGGATTGTTCTGTTTTCAGACCATACAAGCAACCCAGCATCATAGTTTCTTTGCAATAAAAATAAAATAATACTGATTACCGAATTAAAACACTTATTTTACTTTTGCAGAATAGCCAGAGATATGGCTCCCTGAAAAATACGGCTGGGGCTTTGAAATATCAACAATCTTTAGCGAAATATCAATTTGGCTTCCAAAAGTTGAGCGGGACACTGCCCCCATCGATGCAGTGACTGCAGTAGCCTGCTAAATGATATTGCTGAACCGAGTTTGAACACATCTGGCAAAACATTCAGACACAGGCCGAAAGTCACCGTCGAACGAATTATACATGTAACTTCTTTGGTTACGGCTGTTCAGCTGTTTCGATGCCCTCCTGTGAGAAGAGTTCTTTATGCAGCGCGGGGAACTCAATGTCAGGATGCCGAGACTTGAACGCAGCCAGCAGCGCACTGTGCTGTATGCTAATTAGCTGCAGCGTAGCTAGCTGGTCCGCGATTCGCTGTCGAACATCGGCCGCCGATGACGTCATCGACGGGTATGATTGAACAAGCTGGTGGCACAGTGCCGCGTCAATCACTTCGTTTAGTCGCTGGATGACCGATACGTCTTTTATACCAGGCCGCTCTGTACGCATACAGCCACAAACACATCCACCACTAGGGCCCACAGTTTTCCGCGGGCTGCGAAATTTTGAGCCGAGATGCGGAATTTGAGAAATTACCGGTGATTAGTATGGATCAGCGCTGTCTCGACTGCGCCAGAATCTATCAACTGATAGTTTCTGAACAGCACCGAGCTCAGTTTACTCATAAATGGGAGGCCATGACGGGCGGCGGAATTTGGACGATTTTGCTGTGCTAGGTGTGGTTGCTAAGGTGAAAAATTGGTGTCATTCTGTTAAATAAGTAAGAAATTTGGGACGGTGAGTATTCAAAAATTTTGAATAATTGTGCTTGTTTCGAATCGAATACTGAAGTAGTTATTCGATTCGAAATTTCGAATATTCGCACAGCACTAATGCAAACATTTTTCTGTAAAAATTTGAAAGCAAACTGAAAACTGCAAAAATATTTCTGAGGCGAAATAAAAATTTCAGGAACGCAGGTTTTTTTAGGGTTGAGCGGAAACTGGAAGCACTGGATTTTTTATATGTATATAAATCTTTATTCACTGCATAACACATTAGAAAGCACAGACAGAGTGACAGGTACAAACAAGAGAGAGAGAAAAAAACATGCACATAAAAACACGAAGCAGAGACTTAGGATAAACCTACTAACTACGAGCATGAAGAAGCTTAATAACTGCCTAGTAGTAATGTGAGTGGTAGTAGTAGACGGTACTGACTGGGATTAACGAGTACAAGAGCACACAGCATCGCCTGTTCCGTATCACTCAGCTTCAGTGACAACATCTGATGAGCAAACGCTATCAGACTGCTGAGAAATGACAACTCCGCTTCATCTAACACAATCACATCAGTATCATCACCGGCTTCAGCATTATCATTAACATAATCATCAACACACTCACTCTAACTGCCAAGAGTACCAAACTCAAGCATTAAAACTCGTCGGTCTTTGAATAAACTCACAGGCTAAAACGGTGATTTAATATGCTAAATATGTCGTTCAATCGCTGCTGCTTTGTCAACCGACGGAGGAGCACAAATAGCTTGAAACTCAACGCTGCCGAGCTGTGTGTATTTCCACCAGCCTGGAAAAAATGTACTGCAGTTATCACAAAAACCAACTTCAAAGTATTTTTAGCATATTGCCGTGACCTCAACTTTTGACCTTTTGACCCCAAATCCTGAACAGATCACCTTTGCACCTACATGCACTACTGACAAAAACGTCTGGTAGAAATCCAGCAATGTATGCGACAGATATACTGTTTAAACATCACGCAGACAGACAGACATACGCATGCATGGGTGAAAATATAATGCACAAGGCTCCTACTACTGGCACACGCACAAGAATACCAACAGAGAGACCAATCGATTTACAGACTGAGGAAGCACCTATCCCGTCACGTCACACATCACTGTCTGTTAGTACATAACCAACCACCGAGATCAACTCAGCCTTCCATCCCTCCGGGGTAGGCAAACTGAATACTGGCCTGCCTGGCTGGGGCTGTGTCGGGTGGCAGGTAACACTGTGTGACGTCAAATGGCAGGTGACGCTCTGTAGCTCTGAGACGGGTTCACATGAACAGCTATATACAGCTTTAACAAGCTATATATCAGTACTACTCACTGACGGCTTGTAGTACGTCGAGTGCCACATATTGTGAGCCAAGCAGCACGCTGTCATTTTCTGGATTAAACACTCGACAGAACCTCAGCATTGCTATCTCAAAACTACCTGCAATGTGCCACACACACAGACAGACATACAGGATATATAGTATATACTCTAGTCAACTGTTACTATTATTAAGCAGCCTTCCCAATAGGCCAAATTACATGTCTTGCCTGTCCGTATGTCCATCTATGTCCCGTACGGGCTCCAAACTTGAATAGAAAAAGGCACAGGAAAACGAAAATTGGTGTGAATGTTCCCCAAGGCAGGAGTAACCGGTGTGCCAATTTTTTGAGTTCAAAACGTCGAAGGTCACGGTTAGGGTTGCGTAGTGCAGTGTAGGTGGACGACCGCATAATATGTCAACATTAGGCCAACGTCTTCGCTTCTTTCATCAAAGACAGCATACTACACTCATGCAGTTAACAGCATTGTGCATTAATAAAATAAACAAACAGCATCAAACTTACAAACTTAATATGCAGTACTGTTGTCAACTGTCTTCAACTTAGCAAAATTAGTAATTCTTCTTAATTAATTAATCCAATTAATGAGCAACAATTACGTTAACTCTACAAATTTAAACTTAAACAGTAAACACAGCTCTACATAGTAACAAAATGCATATTTTGGAAAAGAAGCGAATGACATTAGGGCGACTGGCAGCATTTTGGTGTCATGGTATGACATAGTAATAGTAGTAGTAGTTGTTGTTGTTGTTGCTGCTGTTGTAGTTGTTGTACTAGTCGTACCTCCTTTGAGCAGCATGATCTGATCATCCTGTGGTAAGCTGATGAAGCCGGGAACAAACTTAGCAAACTCAATGATTTGCTGAACTTCATCTGTTAGTCTCTGTGAAGTCTCAGCCCACAACTCCTCATTGGACTGCAGCAAACAACAGCCACAAGCTAAGCAAACGAACTCAATGATCTGTCAAACTCCATTTTGTTGAATTCTGTCCCTCAACCTGAGAAGGCCATAAGGCATCAGACAAGGCTGAAGCCAAAATTTTTGGCCTCAAGACCCAGGCCTAACATCACCGACTTGTCCGTCAATGTCTGTCAACGTACATAATATTTGGGTATCTAAACAACTATGAGAGAAAATGTGTAACCAATCGTTGAAGAACTGACCAAATGAGAGAGTAGTCCATTAATATTTATTTGTTCATAGATGATGATGACGATGTTAAGCGCCGTTTAAAGACTGAACTATTTCGCAGAGCATATCATCGCTAGTTTCTGTCAGCACTCCTGGACGCTTCGTAAATAGCGCTCTAGAAATGTTATTATTGTATTGTATTGTATTGTATTAATGATGATACGGACCATGTTCTGGTAGTGTTTCTGTGGCTCATATGCCAGTGTTTCACAGCGTAGTTTATTCAGCTCTTCAACGGTACAAGGACATGTCCTGACATGAGACTCGACGACTGCCTTCGTCACCAGATCTACGTCAACACCACACCACCAACACAAACTCGTGCATCTAATACACCTTGCATTGTTTAGTAGCTACATAAACAAAACATAATATAGGTGCAGAGTGCTGCAAAACTCTATCCAGTATCCAAGTGTACAAGGTGCTCAGGTTTTCGAGTTTGAAGTTCATACAGAACAGAGAGAGAGACGGACAGACTGTCAAAATGCATAATGTGTCCTACAGGATCTCAGTACAACATAACATCACCAACGCTCTCTTACATCCAACAAAGTTTTTGTTGTCTAAATAATCTCTACACAACATGATGAACACGTCCACACAACCAACACAGCTTTCGCTGTTCACCTACCATGTGATGCTGTCGCTGATCACTTTCTGAAGTGAACAATTCAGTTTTGAGACTGGATTCAAGTGTACCAAAACAACCAGCAGTTCTAGTGTAAAGTAAGAAAGCTCAGAAGCAATGACAAAGGACAGCAGAACAGCTCAGTAACAACTCACCTACGTCAACTGACTGATATATAACACAGCAATAACACATCCAAGACACAAGGTCACTCAGAGGTCAACAGAAGCAGAAACTTCACTATGTATTGGTCCTGTTATGTCCGGAGAGCACGGCCAGTTGCTACAGCCATGTGAAAACCAATATAACAATACTATTCGACATACTGGAGACATCACAAGGAAACTTACTGAGGTCAATGGCTGCGGCAACTTCACTGCTCACTAATCCTCTTGATGCTGTGACAGTATCAGTTGTTGGTTCATCAGCTTGTCTGCTGATACCATTAGATCTATGATTGCTACAAAAACACAGCAAAACCTTTCAATCTTGCACGTAATTCCACATATGTGGCAGCTAACTGGCATGAGCCACTGATACCACAGCACATTATTTGACCAACATTCCCCATGCTAGCGAACAATTGGACCTGCTGTACAGCATGCAGACATACCACCACCCCATATCCGCCAACAGCACAAAAGCTGCTACTCATTTCCCATTCCGTTGAGAGTAGGAGGCTGAGTTTACCTGAGCACATAAAACCTTAGCAACTTGCTCAAGATTGCTTGCATATGACTTGCGGTTAGATTCAACGTATTTAAGCAGAAAGTTACAAATCAGATACTCTAACCACTAGACCACTTACAAGTTGGTCACATGTAGAAAAACGACATATGACACATAATGAGAGCAGTACATACAGTATACATATTACAAATGTGTTTATATGGTTATCAGTGAAGTGTCCACTACAGAAGTTTTTATTAGTAAGCCCGTCGTTCGGTCGGTGGCTTGTTATGTCATTGTCATTATGTTGGCAGATATTTCCACTTACCTATATATCTACCTAATACCTATCACAGGTAGACAGATGATCGTTGTTATTATTAGGACTGGCTATTAGTCAGTTGACATCATAGCCCTCATGTGGGTGGATACTTGGACCTCCACCCATACTTGTCGTCGTAATTTCATTATCACTATTACTACTGTTATTACAGCAGATACCCGTTGAGATGGTCACTGCTGACGTTGTTGTTAGTAGGACTGTTGGTCATTGGTCGGCTCATGTCCTCATGTCGGTAAATAGTTGGACCTCCACTCGTAGTGGTCGGTGTAATTTCACCGAGACGTTGTCGCTGCTTGTGAAAGTTTGCTTCGTCCTCCACACGCTCTCTCTGCTTCTTTGACATCCGGCCAAACTTCACCGCTGCCAAATTATGGCAATTTACAATTTCACTTATAACAACTAAATAAAATCCAATACTGCCCGGCAGATAAATATTACACTCATGCAATTTACAATGAAATCAAATTACCATCAAGTAGTATATTACAAAAGTCACTATTTGAGCTGAAAGATGAAAAGTATCAACAGTAGAACGACAGTCTTCACAGACACTGCAAATGAGGCTTTGAAAGCGATCTGGGTGAGACAGTGACAGAAAGGCTTTGTTCTATGCAGTATATATCTATGTTGCATGCTTATCTGTATGTTCTACGTATCGTACGAATCAGACATCTATGGTAGTCTCACCGTCTCTGGACATGCCAAGTGCAAGGCACTTCTGCAATCTGCAGTACTGACAACGATTGCGATTGACTCGATCGATTGAACAGCTTTTGCTACGTGGACATTGATACGTCATTGGACCTGACTGACTCCGACGGAAAAACCCCTGTGCATATGATACAGACAATATTTACACCCATTCCACTGGAAAACCCCTGCATACACAGCATCAATATACACCAGAAAACCCAAGCATAAACTGTTATATAATATCTACATTCAATCCATAGGAAAAAGCTCTACATAGTACTGAGCAAATCAGCTCAGCAATGCAGTTCAGTTCACCTGGCTATTCAATGTTACCTGCCTAATTACATGTATATATACCCTTGTATTACGAGGCTGATTATTATCTTACCTTACAACCTTCACAGGTGATGATGCCATAATGAACACCTGACGACTTGTCACCGCACACTTTGCACGGAATCACCTCAATGTGTGCTGCAAAAAACACCAGAATTCCACAGCTCTGAGACAGCAATACAGAATCACAGCTGCACACTGCAGTTTCAAACAAACTAGTAAGAACACCACGCCTGTGTGAAGCTCCGTATGCTCCTGGCTGCCTGAGGAAAATCAATCAATGCACACCAGAGATATCGCAGATACAAACCCCACACTGAATATTTTTTGAATTTGACGTAATTCTGAACTTTGATCCATAGTCATGACAAAAGAGGTCCTAAGATGTGCAACTAACAAAATGTTTGGTTAGTGAATATCTATCAATGTACACCATAGAGCGTGGTGCATGAAAATGAACATACACATTTTTCATACATACAGCAATCGGCAGTTTCAGAAACGATCATTGCACCAATGGGCAGTCATGTTAAACACTGTGTTCAAGTGTTCACAGCTGCCCTTTACTGCAATGATTGAAGATAATCGTTTCCAAAACTCTCCAATTGCTCAATCTATGTAAAGCATGTGTGTCTCTCCCTGTAGACATTGCACAATGCACAAATATCATGCACGAACAGCAAATGCACATTAAAACACACTGATCAGTGGCATGAAAAGTTTTCATGCCACTGATCAGTGTGTTTTAATGTGCATTTGCTGTTCGTGCATGATATGTAAGTTTTCATTGAAAACTTACATAGTCACCGACTAACAACACCCTTACTTTGGCCATCCACAACTGGCACTCCATATGCTGTTTTTATTGCCGATTCAAAACTTTTCCTATAACCCAGATTTTAATGACTCTCTCCACCCCTTACATTGCAGATTTAGTGAGCCTTGCACTGACACTCTGTGCCCTATAATTTATAAATTAAAATGTAATTACAATTGCATATGTACGAAAAAAAAGAGTACAAGCAGGACTCATACATTTGACAGGTGTTACGTTCTTGCCAGCAGTGGCAGAAGCAGCAGCAGCAGCAGCAGCAGCAGGATCATATCTCTGATAGAAGACCTCAGCAGCATTAACGGAGTCACTGTGATCTTGCAACGTTTTCACGGGCTGGCCACCGCTTGTCACAGTGACAGAAGTGACAGTGATGGTGGATGGAAAACCGCTGGCTAGACTGAGTGATGGCTGCTGCTGCTGCTGATGATGATAATGATGATCACTGTCATCTGATGGTAAATCCATGGTGCTCAGTTGTACTGGTACATCATCATCATCATCATCATCAGTATCAGCCTTCTCTTGGTGTGACAAAGCATCCTGCTGCCCTGGCTGCTCCACTGATGTAGACAACATCACATCAGCATCTGTAATCACACCCACAGAAATATACCGAATGGTGCACTGTACTCAGCAAATTCAAGTAAGTAAGTAAGTCTTAGAACTAAACCATTTAGCACGGAACATAGCGTTAACTAACCTTAGCAAGTTTGTGATAGCTTTGCTATAAGAATGGGCAAACAGAAATTCTTCTACTGAACAAAAGTGAGCTACCAAGTAAGTATGTAAGAAAATAAGATAAATATGAAGGCATGCTTTAACAGTTAGTACCAATGTGCTGGATTCAGAACAAAATGTCATTAGCAACTGTTTGAACTACACAAAGAAGCATGAAAATCAGTAATCAGAAAATCCAGTACGACAGTTGTTGAAAGAAGACTGAGGTGTAAGACAACCCAGAGATACATAATATTTTTGATGTGATAGTCTCGATATTACTCTCGATTTAGAATATTGTGCAGTTGCTTGGTCACCATATTACCAAAAGGATAAGAAAATCTTAGAAAAAATTCAAAGACGCTTCACTCGTCTGATACCTGGACTGAGCAAGCTTTCTTATGAAGATAGGCTAAGATCTTTACATCTGTGGACTCTTGAAGATAGACGACTGAGAGCCGATCTGATCGAAGTATACAGGATGTACCACGGTCTATCTGCAGTGGATTTTGAGACCTTTTTTGAACGTGATATAGACAGCCG
>Ga0209052_1000535_pt1 | contig 11947 bp, 6 predicted proteins | sample WorMetHEROISLAND_2_FD_187409 | JGI IMG/M metagenome (GOLD analysis project Ga0209052, IMG submission 187409) | Marine gutless worms symbiont microbial communities from Max Planck institute for Marine Microbiology, Germany - Olavius sp. 4 HERON... | ecosystem: Host-associated > Annelida >...
AGGGGGGGGGTTAATTGATTGGCCACTGTGTGTCCCCCCAACCATGGAGAGAGATCGACGCGCATGAACGAAATATTACATTTTTATCCAAGGGAGTATTATTGCTTAATCAAAATAGCATGCAAAACATATTTCGTCCACACTTCTATCACTTTGGCTAACAATTCATCCAATTATCCCCGTTTCAACTGCCTACAGTAAAAGTGTTTGAAATGTCGGCCCATTACACGAGCACAGACATAGGCTATCATAATGTTCTGCTCCAGACCAATAGAGATTTCACCCATCGCTACTTGAATTCATCAACACTCTTAAACGTTATCTGGTAGTCAAACCTTGTAATCTGCCGGATGTTGGGGGCCACAGATCGGGAGAGATGAAATTTATTGACGTTTTTGTTCATTTCAACGCATATTTCGCTTGTTCTGTTTTCCCAGGTAGTGCAGAAGAAGACGGTCGGTAAGATGGAAACTTGACCGGTTATTTAATGGCCAGTTGTGTCCGAAATATTCATACCGAAAATTGTTAAAATGGGATCATCCTTCTTCAAGTTGCAATCGATAGCGTCGGGGATGTTTCTGAGACATAGTGGGCGACTTCACTTTTTGACTTGACTTAACTATAGCCGACTTAGCCGACTTGACTTAAGTCAAGTCAGTTCACTTCGGTCTAAGTACCTACTTAGACCAGAGTTCAACTAAACTTCGGTCTAAGTATGTACTTAGAGTCTTAGACCATACTTTTGCACGTAAGACTTTGGCTCAGCGAAATCACTTCACTTTTTGGCTTAAGTAGGCCTAGGTACTTAGACCGAACTTTCGCTCAGCGAATTGGCTCAGCGAAAGTCAAGTCAAAAAGTGAAGTCGCCCAGTGTACTTATAACAGTGTGTGCTAACAATTATAGCTAGGCGGCTCTCAACGCCTTATAGGGGCCTACGTATAGACTACCGACTTAGCAACATGTGTTGTTTGCATGTTAGAACTTGTTGTAGGCAGTTGCTCTGTTATCGATCATTCATCTATTGTACGCAGTATGTTACTGTAGTTGATTTCGTTTAGTTTCTCAACGTGTAAGCTATGGCCGGGGATAAATGATTTTGTATTTTTATTCCCTGGCTATAGCCGTGCGTTATCATATAATGCCTTACACCGGCGGTCACCGGTCGTACCTAATCGTCACTTTGTGTACACCGGTAGCCAGCAGCAATTAATGGAGATTATTAGGCCTAAGCTTATAGTATATACAGAAAAAATGCTTACTGTTCCAAACTCAGCAACGTTTCACTTGCACTGTAATGTTTTTTTTCGCTATGGTATATAAAAATAAAAAAAAACTTTGCGTTAGTAACAGCAAACCATGACAATAATCCTATCACTTGCAACTCAGCAGTTCGCAACTCACCAGTCAGTAAAGCTAAAATGACTTTATTAGCCTGCAGCCTCACCATTTGACCAAAATGAAAATCGCGTTGGCTGAGTAATATAACATCGTATACTTGCAGTCAGAAAAGTAACAGTAAGAAACACTACTTAGGCCTGTAGCGCCGCCGCATAGGCCTACCTGAAGACCAATGGCGGAAAGTCAAACTATGTGGCTGGACAGCATGTCGTTTTGTCGTCGTTAAATTCACATTTCGGCTCGTAATAAATGTGAAGAAATGAATATCAGATAAAGAAAGTAATGTTACCGAACTGGGGAAACTGCTCTGGGGACCCGTAGGCCTACTGATTGCGAACTCATTCTAACTTAGGTCTATAACAGAATTCCATCGAGACCTCGGCCGTTGTCCGTCCACCAGCCAGTCTTTTTGTCCGATCTAGGATCTACTCCAGCAGTTGCAATGCGCATTCAATTATCAGTCGTTCAATATTAATACGCTGCCATTCCATCGATCTGTTAAGCTATAATAGTACGTAGACCTACTTGAGATTCAGCTGCTGTACGTAGTGCCGGAAGGCGTCATGGGAAAGCTGTGCCAAGTCTTACGCCGCTCCGTAAACGCCAGACAGACAGACAGACAGAGAGAGAGAGAGAGAGAGTGAGTGAGTGAGTGAGTGAGTGAGGTGTCGTAATATAGTTTCTTATAAATCGTAGATGACGACCGGCATGCGCGTCGTTGGGTGTATGCGCAGTAACAGAACTATTTGCATATGCCGATGGAGTTTATTCATTAAGAAGATATGAGGTAGCTTAATAAGTCCATCTACAAGATCTTTTAATTGTTAAGTAAACCTAAAGTACAATGTTGGCCCAAAATGCACATTTTCTTTTCTACCGCAACATGATTCTTCAGTGTGCGTGCGCTTAGCTGTGCTTCGGCAGCTTCGGTCGGCGTAATTTTCGAAAAAAAAACAATATTTTACACTTGTTAGGTGCGGCTAGATCTAAAGTACTCGTTTTCTTGGAAATTTTCACACTAAGTCCGGAAGTGAAAGGATTTCGAAAATCGGTTAATATCTGGCGTCACTGTATGTGGATGTTTTCGCCACGGTTTCCTTTCCGGCGTTGCGTTAACGCATGGTTTAAAGTATTGACGTGTCGTTTTGTTAAGCTAGGCTATACTTAACGTTATAGCACGCTGCAGTAGGAAGAGAATGAATGAAAGTAGAATTAGACAGAGCTTATCTGCCGAGTTTACTCACCCAGCGCCCGTCACTGTCGCTTGGCGGCACGAAGCGCCTTCCACGCGGCATACTGTGGCAGCGGCAGCAGCTCGACCAACGATCAGTCAAACGTTTAGTTCCACGCCACTAGACGGCGACACGACAGCCGGTGTCCCCGGCCGAGTCACTGTCTGTCCCACGTCCGTCCGACGAGGCGTCTACGGTCTACGGATAGCTGATATTACGTCGTGCTAGTGGCCGGCCGATCAATCACAGATTCACGGAACATTGGCGCAAGACGTCCAAGCGAGGCGCCGCACAAACACGTGACGTCAGTTGCTACTGGCAACAGATGCTTGTGACGCCGGTCACGTGATGCGTCGTAGAGAATTTATCGGAGAATCAGCCAACCGTCGCGGACCTGGCTGTTTCTCGCGGTATTCGCTTTTGCGGTTAATCTCGCGGACTTCATGCAGTAGTTCGTTCAGTAACATTTGTCAGCATTCTCAACTCTGTTGTTTTTGTCATTAAAGCGTAGCGTACATGACGCCCAATTTAATTAAAACAACTAGCTGAATATGTCAGACTAACTTGACTGTCAGATTGTCAGTCTTCAGATACTGACCGGTGCAATGCCGTGGCGTACGGTAGTAGCTGACATACCGTAGGCCTACCGGCTAAGCGACTGAGTCGTAACTTAATTGTAGCCTAACCAGGGAGAACAACATTTGTCTATCAATCTATGAACAACAAAACCAATAACTTTTGTAATGGATACGGAATTATCAAGGAATCGGCAAAAATCGGCGAGCTAAGTTTTGCAGAGTGACTTTGCAAAATCTACGATTTTTATCACAAAATTTTGGGAGCCCCTGAAGCGAAGGTTGCATTGGGTTGACAACGCATGTGAGTGACAAAACTAAAAATACTTAAAGTTTGGGCTACGGTCTGTAGCGAACAATGTCCTTAGTGCATAGGCCTATATAGTGATGGCTCGTTAAGCACTGATCACCGGAGGTCTGTCCGTCTCTCCGTCTGTCTGTCTCTCTGTTGCGTTGGCGTTACTTGTTCTCAGGGCTGTCGTTTTTGGATCTTGGTCTTACGTGAAAAATTGTGGTTTTAATCTTGGCGCCGTATCTCTATTTTATTGATTACGGCATACATTATGATAACGCGACCATCGTGTTCTTCAGTAACCAGCTAACGAATTTTAGTAGCAAGAGTATGGCATTTGCTCAGTTGTTGGTTAAGAGTTCGCGCCAGACATCATAATGTTTCATAACCATTGGGTATCTAAATGTGTACTTTATTCACATGTCTGCGTTTTCTCAGCAAAGAGAGTGTTGCTGCAAAACTGCTTTGAAGTTCTCTGAAGAAGATCGTTTGTAGTCCTGCTCAATCCCATGCGGCCACGCAGATCGTTCACCTCTAGGAAGTAATGATAGGCCAAAGTCCTGGCAGAGAGAGAAAGAGACGTAAAGATGTGCAAATAACGTCACACAACAACTGTATGGCGTGAGACTGAACCCGTTGTTGTCGTTTTAACTAGTTAACTACACAGTCTACGTTGTGGAACAGTCAAACCATAACCGCCTATGCACATTCTTGTTCACTGCACTCCTATACACTGTTACACTAACATTTCTCTGCAATAAGTTCCATAGGCAGAGTTGCAAGTTTCACGCCTGTCTGTCATTCACTCTCAGCACGACGATAACAATGCTAATGTAACGTTTAACACAACGGAATGTGTAGAGGTAGAAAACGACTTTGGCACAATTAAGTTGAGTTCACAACAGAGCGCTAAATGTACACGGCAGCGTGCTGCGACAGTTCAACTCTGTACAGGGTCGCCTTAAACGCAAGTCAGCAGGTTTCAGTCGTAACTGCATCAGTAAAAATTTATCCACCGGCAAATTAAACAGCCGAAATCAAGTGATCACTAAAACTCGCACGACCACCGCCACCCCCGTCAGCGCCAGAAAGCAATCTTCCACCAACGCCGCTAATCTAGGCCGGCAGTTTAGCTGTCTATATACACCGACAAATGAAGACTTAAAATCGTATAAGTCGACTTATTTAATTTGGTCGATAAACCGACTTTGCACGAAACCGTTTACTTAAACGACCTCGGCAAACAGGGCAACAAACGTCCGGACAGCTAGGGGATATGGGGGAGCGCTGTAAGCTCCCCCAGTGGGGTCCGGGCGGAGCCCCGGCCGCAAACGCATTGTGACGTATTTAGGGTCCTCAAAACGCATCTCGTGGGAACAGATCTTCAACATGTTTGGGGAGTTTGAACCAACAATTCGCCACCAGAAAAAGAAGTTCGCGTTGGTTTGCTATTTTTACCCCTGCCCAACTTTTCAAGGAAACATATTGCTTGCACCTCTCAATGGAGTGGACGTCCCTGATATCGCCAACAATCAATCTTGTGAGACATTAGCGTCAGTTTCAGAATATTAACATATTTAGGCATGGTGAGATTTCCAATCACGACGTCAGTGCAAATTAACTAGTGGATGTGGTGTTGATATGACAACGACTTAGTGGCTTGCTGCTTTGGTCCAGCCTCCAGTCACTACACAGAGCGACGTGTACTCAGACTGATGTCATGCTAAATATCTTGATGCACGGCGCTCCGTTCTCCAGCACGATGGCTGCCGACGCAGACGACGTGCGCGTCGCACACAGGTCCACCGTGTTGGGATCGAACGTCACGTGATTCGTGTGAGTAGTCTCGTTTCCGGTCTTGCCGAGCAGCGGCTGCACCGCCACGGTCACGTGGTCTCCGGCGGTGATCCCGGCGTTGCTGGTCGCTGAGCCGGCGCCGGCGGCAGAACCATCGGACGACGACGAACGTCGAGGCCGGCGCTTCTGACTAGCGCAGCAGCAGCAACAACACAAACAGCAGCGACAGCGCAGACAGAGCTCAGCCAATCGATCAGAACACATCGGTCAGAACACACTGATACAGCGTCATAGGTCGCGAACGAATCAGAGGCGCATCGTCATCACCACCACTGTCATCATCATCATCATCATCAGCAGCAGCAGCAGCAGCGACAGCGCAGACAGAGCTCAGCGACGTGGCGGCGGAACGACGACGACGCAGCAAAGACGAGCAGCGGTCGAGCGGCGAGGAACACGAAGTGAAGAAGATAGACGACGGTGCGCGCTAGAAGCACGGCCGGCCGGTAGGCGACCGTGCGCTGTCCCGTCAGACGAGGGTCGGTGACCAGCAGAAACGAGTCGAACGCCAGGCGCGGCAGCAGCAGGACCGAGTGCGCGATGCAGATGACCGAGAACGCGCTGTGCAGCTGGCGTGCCGTCGTCGCGTCGACGTTGCAAGCCTTCCACGTGTTGTCGACCTGACGCAGCTGATCGGCGCGTCGCCAGCGCTTCGTCAGCAGCTGCACGGCGCACGAGAACACGACGAAGTACGGCAGCATCTGTCCGACGACGAAGCGCGCCGTGGACACGGACAGTCTGGCGATGTCGCGGTCCCAGGCCTGGTCGACGTCATCCAGAGCTCGAGGATCGGTCAGTCGATCGACGCAGACCCACTGGGCACCGGCAGCTGACGACGAGTGCTCGATGAGCGTGTAGGCCCAGATGACGTAGACGTTGAGGAGACCGAGGACCACGAGCAGTCCGGCGACCACGCGGTGCGCCCGTGTCAGCTGACAGACGGACGTCAGTCTCTGTGAGGTCTACGCGGTGAGGTCTACGCGGTGGGTGGGTTCCTCGCCTCAGCTGACAGACGGACGTGAGTCTCTGTGAGGTCTACGCGGTGAGGTCTACGCGGTGGGTGGGTTCCTCGCTTCAGCTGACAGACGGACGTCAGTCTCTCTGTGAGGTCTACGCGGTGAGGTCTACACGGTGGGTGGGTTCCTCGCCTCAGCTGACAGACGGACGTGAGTCTCTGTGGTCGCTGGTAGACGCACGTTGTCTCCGCGGCCATCATCACCGTCAACCACGAGCTCAGATAGACCGCCAGGTACGACACGTAGGGGTAGATCTACACGTCAACCAACAATCACACGCTCTTATCAACAGTTACAATAATCATTCATTATGCCGATGATTCGGCGATGAATCGTTGAAGTTAATGCTCGCCCGCTCTTCTAGTATAAAAGGTGGGCGTGCTAATGATAAATAGTTCTGGTAAACAGTTCTCTTCTTAGTTTTTAGTTCTGAATCTCTAGCGATATGAAATGCTACGTGAGTCTGTTCTGATTGTCTGATATACAGATTATGAAAATATCCACAGACATTGTCATTAATCATGTCGCTGGCATGTATACATGAAACAGTCACTATACTGGTCAAGGAGTTTGCACCACCAGATGCAGCTTAGCAGTCTTAGATGGCAGAAAATCTGCTAAGAGTCGACTCAAAAACTTGAGTTCCTGCGTCGCTTTACTTTGGCGGAGGTGACAGAATTCGTAACCAGCCAACTCGTGCAGTGGAGGTTTGTGCTGGGGAAGAAAAACATCACATCAGTCATTCTGATGAAGGCAGCAGTTGTTGCCGAAACGTCAACAAATCTAATAAAAGGTTGTAATTTGATGAATTTATAATTTATTAATCACATAGTTAATATTTGACGATTTTTCGTATCAATGTAGCTATCCTTGTAGATTGAAATGAATGCCAGTATAGAGATTATAGGTGACTTTTGAGTTGACCCTTAGCAGATTTTGTGTGGCTCAATGGTCTAGTGGTTAGCGCACTTAGAATTCGAGCTCGGTGACCCCGGTTCGATTCCAGGGTCGCGCCACTATTCCATTGAGTAGCAACCTTGGGCAAGTTGTTTACTCACATTGCCTCCCTAGTTTCTCAGCTCCAAGAAACTGGGGTACAAAAGGGAGTTTTCGGCGCCTAAGTGGTTATAGTGATTAAGTCTGCTAGATTAAGCTAAGCTTTAAGCTAAGCTTTAGAGCGCACTATAATATAACCTAACTTTACTTTACTTTTCTAACATTTAGCAAATTGAAAGTAACAAAACTTGTACAAAACTAAACCGTTATCTTTTTTGTTACCGCCATAGTTCATACTTAGTTCTGGCTTCTTACACTAATAGCACTACGCGAGACCGGGAGTTATTTGTCCACACGTGAGCAGAGCTATAATCATGCACAATGATACAATGGCAAACAATCAGTTTCCCTGTGACTTACGACGGACGTCCTAAGTGAACGCCAAAGCTGCTCGTACACGTGCGACAAAAGTAAAATAAAACAAGCTGTGAAACATCTGTAAAACAATTTATTGTGTTTTATGCAACCCGCTGCTGCGATAAAATGCACCTTGTCTGCAAGTTTAGCGCCACGTTTCGCTCTATAAGCAGAGTCAACGGCGATCGTCTTCAGTTGCTTTATTTAATCTTAATCCATCATATCGCAGGCGTGTGAGCGCCATAAGTCAGAGACTTAGTTGACCTTGCAGAGTACAGCGTTGGAGCTGGTGATGATGTCGCGCAGGTCGACGTTGACGGCCGCTCGCAGCCATTCAGCTCCGCACTGCGTCCACAGAACGAAAGCGTCGACGACAATTGCTACGAGGACGTAGAACGCCGTCGACAGGACGCTGGTCTGGACGCGCCTGACAGCACCGACCGTCAGCAGAGCGCCGACGCTGAAGACGACGATGATCACCAGCGCAGCGCACACGATTACCATGCCGCTCGTATCTCGCACCTGCTCGGCCCAGTCGCCAGTCACTGCCGGGTAGAGTTCGTACGGCACGACGACGTCAGCGACTGCGTCGCCAGCATCGCCACCACGAGACTGCGCGTAGTAGCGCGGTAGAATGTCGTCTCCGACTGCGAAGACGATCTGATCTGGAACTGACGGCGGCTGAGTGGCCACCAGCAACGACGTGTCGACGTCCTCGTCGTCCTCGTCGTTCGGCATTGCGTCCATTACTGACCACAACAAAACAGTATACACCGACACAAACTAGAGTCCACGCTGAACATTTCTGTCGTAAGCTTTTGCGATAGTTTTGGCCTAATTTTTAAAATTTCGCAAGATATGGCGACTAAGGGCATTGCAAATTGACCGCTTTCGATCAGCTTATTGTCGTTGACTGCTCATCGCACGAGAACCCTAGCGAATATCCGCATAAATTTTAATATCTTCAGAGACTATATCCATGACAAACATTTTCGTCGCTGACAGTATAGAAGCATCTTTATTCGTATTTGCGTAGTTATCTAGAAGCGAGACAGGAAATCCGACGACTAAAAACCGACGACTAAAACAGATTTCAGCATAAAATGGCATCTAAAGGTCATTCAATGTCAAGCATTTCAGGATCACTGGAAAGCCGATAAGGCACTTCATAACGCTTCCGAAGATATTGCCATCGAAATTACAAAAATCGCCGGTTCTGGCTACGCCGTACTTGATGGACAGTTGTACGCTAACAGCAGACGTTACTGGTGGTCAACTCATCTGCGGTCTGCCACTCAGCGGAAGTTGATCGTACCGCGCAATCGACTGAACGGTTTCGGTCGTCGGCTTTTTTGCTGTTGCGGGTCCGTCGACTTGGAATTCGCTGCCTGACAGCCTTCGTGATACCAGGTATGATGAATACATACTGTGTTCCAAAAAGATAGTACAGAAAGCTCATATCGATAACTTAGTCAATTCTCAACGGATTTAGAAAAATTTTTCACTGGCACACTCTGCGGAAAATTTCTTATATAACTGTTATTAAAATCCCACCGAACCTTAAACACGTCGCTACACTACCTTGTGAAACACAAATGCCTACCTACAATGTGTCTTGCGCAGACCGTATTCACTGCTGTGTCCTACAGAACTGCGTAAATTCGAATAACAGTTTTCCAATTAGGAGTCCGCACGAGTTGGACGAACGGGCAAAACCCGTAATGCTGCCAATGAAAAAAAAACTACAGCTCTAAGTACTATTACAAACCTGTACGCTTCTTCAATCGTCTCTCTCAGCAGACTGATATAGCCTACTAGCGATGTACGACGGCCGGCAAGCAGCGCGTTGTCGTGGTCTACCGACTGCTGCTGCTGCTGCTGCTGGTCGCTCGTGCAAGTGCTGCAGCCGCATCATCAGCAGCATGGCGCTGATGCTAATGCTGCAACGTCCCGTCGCTAGCTTCTTATTACTGCAGCGTCCAGCTGCAGCTGCGTCTGCTGCAGCGGCAGTCCATTCGGCTCAGCCACGTCATTCACTCGTTCACACAGCAGCAGCAGCAGCACATCCACACGCCCAGCCTCAGCAGCGCTAGCAACGACACAGTCGTGTCTACTTCGGCGACATCACGCCATCTCACGTAGTGGTGCTGCTGGATACACGGCCCCCCGGGCGAGCAACGGACCAGCAGCTCTGTAATCATTCTTTAATATCTTCGCGTTCGTAACGAAGTCCACTGGTGGTGGGACTTGGACTGCGGAACACAAGTTTCGAACAGCTTAGCCCACTATGAAAGCACTTCTGTTCGATTAAGACTGCGGCGCGTTGTGACTTTTTTGTTTAATTGCGCCGGCTACAAGTACACTTACTTACTTAATTGCTTCGATATGTTGTGGATTCGTTGTACAAAACGCTGTACAACAAGCTGTACGACGGATCCACAACAGATCGAAGTAGTGGAGTTTGGGCCCCAATACAGCAGCACAGACCTCCCGCTTCTGTACGCTGAACCACACACACACACGCAGCCAGTCATTCGGTAATTGATTAAAAGCTATCGATCAGCAGCACTAACAAGTCCTGAGTCACCTGCCAATCACCGGAGACCATCGATCACCCATTAGCAACGGCATCAGTTCAGTTCTGTTCGCCCGACTGTTAGTTCTAGCATGATTTATAGGCCTAACAGTTTTACTGCAATACTGTGACATCGTAGTTGTGGTCCGCAGTAAGATGTTGCATCGACAACCTACAAAAACATTTAAGTATTCTTATCATGCGGCCGTACTAATAGGCCACAGTACGCGTCTTGTCCACCGTCTAATTGTAGTATTGCTCAATCAGTTTGTACATCACTTAGTGTATTGTAGTACCCTATGGCGGCCTGTGACGAATGAACTCTTTAAAATGTCGATTGCTTTTCGAAGATCTAAACTTCTACCATTGCATTATATTATCTTGTATTAGCTCAACAGTCTGGATTTGTCCAACCATTTCGTAGTTTCTGATTAACACGTAAGCTACACATGTTTAAATAATTTACGCCATCACTGGATGGCTTACATTGCGCTGATGCTCCGCTGAGAAACTACTCGCTGACTTAGTCACACGGCTTGCTATGTATGTACGGATAATATAGATGTATGATTTCCAAGAAGCATCGTGAAAAGTCGGGAAGAACCGACGCAGCGTATGTTTGCTTGGTTAGGTCAGCAGCAGCAGCAGCAGCAGAAGCATCTTGCGTTGCGACATCTCATTATGACAATCTGTGCAGCAGCAGTGCGGCTGGCAGGCTGGCTGGCTGGAGTGCGTGGCAATGCAGCGGTATATAGCAATCGACGTGATGCTGCGGCCGCCGTGGCTCGACGTCGTCGTGTGTCGATGTACAGGCCGCTCGCTCCGTCAGTCGCCATCACCGCCGCCATGCACGTCCACCCGTTGTATTGAACGACCGTCGACCAGTTACCCGCCCACGGCACGACACCAAAACATTCTCCATCACCCTGCCTGCTGACGCACTATCCGCTCTTCTGACACGTGCTTATTACTATCATTATATCCATGGGAATAACATCTCTGATCCACAATACACAACTACTTCAAAAAAACATCTCAAGACACACTTTTGAATCCGTTTTTAACTACCTGTTTAATAATAGGCTATTTTAATTTTTTTATTTATTGCGCAATGGCCTGTTTTCAACTGTAGGGCATATCTGCGCATCATAAGTATGTATGATGATGGTTCTGAATACATAACGATGCATCGCTATACAACAAAGTGTCTACCGGGTGGTCCAAAAAAACGGGGCCACTCTACATTTTCCCAAATATCTAGAAAACTACTGAAGATAAGTAAATGATTTTTTGCACACATCAAGGCAAGTGTATGCCGAACATGCCATATTCACACGAATTTTAGTAATTCATTTTATTCAGTGGCGCCATCTGGCGAATATTGAACAATAGCCAGCACTTCAGCAAAAGCGTCATGGTGTCGGTCGGGGTCTCGCGCATGGGCAAAACGAGCGTTGTGTTCGTGGAACCGGGAGCTAAGATCAACAGTCAGTATTACTGCGAGAAGGTTCTTGGTCAAGGTTTGCTGCCAGACATCCGTACAAGATGCGGCCGTTACAAGTGGACGCTACAGCAAGACGGGGCGCCA
>Ga0209052_1000537_pt1 | contig 11933 bp, 6 predicted proteins | sample WorMetHEROISLAND_2_FD_187409 | JGI IMG/M metagenome (GOLD analysis project Ga0209052, IMG submission 187409) | Marine gutless worms symbiont microbial communities from Max Planck institute for Marine Microbiology, Germany - Olavius sp. 4 HERON... | ecosystem: Host-associated > Annelida >...
AGGCACATTAACCAGCCTATGAACAATTTTGTAACACAAAGTAAGGTCTGCGTATAAACGCCTTATTTCAAGTCGTTCTAGGCCAAGAATTTTTAGGCGAGTTTGATATGAGTACTTATGAAAACCCGGTAGCCTTTTAGTAAAAGAACGCTGCACTGACTCAATCTTATTAATATAGGTAACAGTGGAAGGAGACCAGACAGAAGAGCAATATTCTAGTATGGGACGAGCATAAACAACAAACGCCCTTGTTAAGACCTCAGGATCTTTGCTTAGGAAGAACCGTAATATTTGTCCGTCCAGGTCAGTCCTACAATTTGCACTTACGTTGCCTTGTTATTTTTAATAGCGAATAAATTGATTGATTGATTGATTGATTGATTGATTATAGGTGTGATCACCAGATCCACAGTTGTAATAAACATTTATAAACGTTTTTTTAAATTTTAATATAAAAACGCGTTTTAGCGTTTTTAAAATGTTTTCAGCGTTTTTTTTAATTTCTAAAAAACAATCAACAGTCAGGGTAAAAATGACAGTGATTTAAAATATTTTGGCCCCTATATATTAATATAGATAAAACGAATTGTTTCTTGCAAACTAATAGCAGATTTTGCATGTAGATTAGATTTACTCATGACTGACCTCAAAAATTTGATAAAAATAAAAACTGTAAGCTTACCTATTGACCAAATTCTCTGTTTCAGCTGAAACAGTGGATTTAATCAATACTTAAAGTAAAAGAAGGTCATATTTCTTTATTTAACGTTTACAAATGTTTTATATGTTTTACATAAAAAACGTTTTAACGATTTTTTTTTCATTTTTTTCACCACCGTTGATTACATCTATGACCAGATCAGTAGCAGGTCGATCCGACGTTCAATAATGTCGGCAATTTCAACTTGTCATCTGCAGTCCGCTGATCTCGGCGACTTGGCCACACCAAGGACGAGAACTGTGGGCTTCGGTCCTCGAAGCTTCTCGGCTGCTGGTCCATCAGCGTGGAACAGTTTGCCGTCGGAGCTCAAGAACACGTCACTGACAGTTGGATAGTTCATTGGCGGCCAGCTAAGACGCAATTATGCGTCAGCGCAACCGTCATAATGTTTACTACGCAGGACTGCGTAAAACACAAATATATGGTGACGTGTCTAAGTTATATACTAGCCATGACAGCATTGATACTTGTAATTCACTTCTTGAGTGAGCGCAATGTGAAAATCTAGAATGTCCTACCAGCCGAGCTACGGCAGCACTCTGCAAACCTGACACCATTCAAACGTTTCATCAAAAGTGTTGATCTTACGTAGGCGCTACCAAAAGTCTCTAACCGTGCGCTCCTTTTGCCGTGGCGTACTTGGAGTTCTGATGTTTTGCTGTCACTTGTACAGCAGTACTTAGACTTGCCGTCTCTACGGGCTTTGACAGCTGTATGAGCGTTTCTGTTACCACGTGAATGCACACGTTGATGTGCATTGTGTATTGTGATACCTGTTAGTAGGCCTACCCACGGCCTTGGCTTTTTATTCTGTGCAACCTCATTTTTTGCTCAGAATGTTTTAAATAGATAAAATAAATGAAAATACTGTTACTGATCTGAACTAAACTGCTAGGTGTTGTTGTTGCGGCTGCTGCTGATAGCGACGACGATGATGATGATGATGATTGATGATGATCATGATGATGATGATTACGGTATGGTCATATTGTTCAATCGGATGATCCGCGCGTGACATATCGTCCAACCCGACCTGTCGATCCGCCACTGATGGCTTGTATATAGGTATCGGCTAATATCGCTATCATTCTCGGTAATCCGCCGATCCAACGTGGCGGATCGGCGGCGGATTAGCGCAGTAATACACGTCGCCGTGTCACTCGCATCAGACTGACCGCAGCGTCAACTCAGCCGATTATTCATCCGCCATTCAGTCACTCACCCCAATGCTGCTGCTGCTGCTGCTGCTGTCGCTCTAATGCCGTACGTCGCTCATTCCATCTGTCAGCTGATACGTTTCCCTCGCTGATTTGTTTGCTTTCCAGTAGAGGTCTGCACGGCGACAGAAACTGAACCCCATTCCCGTCAGTCCCCGCGGGAACACTGTACCCATCCCACAGTGTCACATTAGTGAATGCGGCACTGAGCACAATATATTAATTTGATATTAATATCCAAAACTGTAATAAGTATAAACAGTAGTTACAGTATGGAATTCATCAGCAAGCGTCATGTTTCAAAAATCAAACACTGTGAAACAAACTGATATCCCTGATTTATGGCTTACCGTTAAAGCGATAACGGTTAAGTCTCACGTACATTTTACCGCGGTATTACCGTCGGCGTTATTCCCCATCCACACGGTATTACCGTAAAAGTGGTCCCCATTACCGCGGTTTCCCCGCGGTTACGGCGGTATTCCCGCCGTCCCCATTACCGTGCGGACCTCTACTTTCCAGCTTCTAACTGAGTAGACTTTCGTTTCTGTCCACACTGTCTCGCAAGCAAAGCTTTTCTATAGAAGCACGCGTACAGTATTAGTAGTCACAGTTGCGTGTGCATTTATCGATTACAACAAGGTTGCGAGCGAGAAAGTACAATTACTTAGCACAATTAACGGAACATCACGAAAGAAAAAAAGTTGCATGTGACAGTGACGCAAATGTAAGCACATAATTACTGTTGTTTTTTTACGAACATAAACGCGAACGTGTAAAAGTCGTTCACATTGACATAAAATAAAACAGGAAAACTAAAAAGTGAAAAATCCAAAAAAATACATGTATTGATCCATTACGATGCCATGACAAATGAAAAACAATCGTTGTCTTTTTTTACATTCAGACGCCCGTCGGCAGTAATTGACACATGGTGGGTATAGCGTACCTTGCAGATAAGATGAAGCTTTACATAAGAATTGTCCGTAGAGCCAGACGGCGTAGACAAGTTGCGCCGCCGTCAGCGGCATGCAGGCGATTGTAACTGTACAGCAGCACACAGTCATCACATAAATCAACTACAGTCTTACAGCTATTTATCACCGGCGCTGTGCCGTCTCTAGGGGGAGCTGCTGCTCTCACTTCCGCTCTACGGGCAGACCCCGGACCAGCCGCCGTAGTAAAATCAACAAGTTCTTTAGCAAACGAAACCGAGTATTAGAGTATTAGACGCATCGTAAAGCAACGACAGAACCGCAGACAGAAACGACTTTAACTCTGATTAAACTCATCGCTTGAAACAGTCACAGACTAATATAAGTTGCACAAATAATCAGAGAAGTATAAATTTATCGAAGACGGCTACAGCGGTTGCGTGAACGCCAACAATAACGAAAACGATGTGACGAATTTGTATGTTTATTAGAATTAAAAATAAATTGATCTAAACGGCAAATATTGCAAACGGCAGCCTAATTGAGATGTTAATACTTAATTGTTATTTGAATTTGATGACGGAGACATTGTGACATGCAGAAAAGACAATCGTTCAAGATACGACGATATCAGAAAGTAGTAGAAACTGCCACGAGCCCCCGCCCCTGTAGGGGCTACGCAAGTCTTACAGTTAATGATTGTTCTATCATTAGCCCAGTATTTATTATTTTACTTGTCAATATTTTCTTTGCTTGCTTCATAAAATTAGCAATACAGATTTTGAAGTTGCATATTCTTATTATGTATGTAAGAAAGTAAATTTGCATAGCACACAATGTCGACATGAAACCCACCGAACCTGAGACGCAAAGGGTGGGTGGGGACTAATAGAACCTTTGATCAGTGGAACTGTCAATTAGAAGATCGTGTCATCTACACTGCGTTAAAATTAAACGATTTCAAACTCACTGCAGCCGAAGACTCAATTTGTATTTATGAAGCGGTTCCTTGGTCCTAGAGTTTACAGCCGCTAAATAAATGGCAGCCCCTGCGGTAGCTAATGTGCCTGGACTCACTAGTCATGTATATTTCATAACGTTGCAAAGACGCTGATAATAACGCCATTTACATTTACAGCCCATTCATTATGTTTTGCTGCACGTGTTTCTTTTTTCTGCCCTTTATGTCGGACGTCCATAGAACTTTTCCACGTTTTTGAAAGTGAGACTAATTTTGAAAAAAAATGGGTCATAAACTTAGAAATGTGAGGCATCTCCTCTAAAATCTTGGGCCCAAAACAGGAACATTCTGGACTCCATTTTGGACCACCAAATATCGACTTGATGGCGAATAAGTTTAACTCCAGAACGCAATCTCGTCAACTGACGAAATGCTACTACTAGCAAGACATTTCTCTATGACGGTATAATCTTGTTTACTTTGGTCCACTAGCAGAAAAGTTATTGGCTGTAGCTTTGGCCCAGCTGTATAAAATTTTTCAAGCCACCATATCTCGGGTCTAAAATTGCCCCCAACAGAATTTTATCATTGTTCGAACAACTCCAAATTCACGAGCACACTTCCGCCTGAAAATGTTTTGATGACAGAAGACAATCAGAAATTTGTCTTATCTTGTTGGTCCATCGGACCGGGTCTGCAGCGGTCACTGGTATCATTGTGTAGTGGACATTGGTGCATGGCCCGGTTAATGTTCAGTGATTTCACGACATGTACCGCCGCCGCCGCTGCTGCCGCTGCTGCTGCTGCTGCCAGCCGGGAAACACTGTGGTTGGTAATTATTGTTATAGCGCGGTGACAAAAAATATAATATTATCAGCTGCTGGTCGCTCGTTTGACGAGCTGTAATGCCAATATTAATGCGGACCTGTGTGTGAGGCTGGCTCGCTCGCGAAACCATCATCGTGTGCTTTTCTGCTTTGCGATACACGATAGGCAGAGGAATCCGCGCCAGCTTAGACATAATGACATGGTGATGATAACGACGATGATGAAATGTTAAATGATTTGCGCTGGAAACCTAAACTGGTGGCCCTGGTGGGCAAACTGTCAGGTCAGTTTAACACGAATACTAAAACAGCTAACACTGTTTTAAACGGAACTGAAATGAGAGAAATAGAACAGGTGCTGCTATGTGAAAAATAATTAAAAAAACAAGACAGACACGTTATGGAAGAGATGAAAAAACTGAAAAGAAAAACTAACTGAAGTACTGAAGTGAAAAACTGAAACAAGAACCTGAACAAGAGATTGAAAGATAAAACATCACCAGCCCAGAGATGCGCGAAGTCAGTGTGGAGTGGGCCATATGTCTCAGGGGGAGGGTTTGAGAAAGAGAAATGCTCTGAGGCTAAAATGGAATGGAAGAACGAATGAGTGGTGGATGATGGGAGTGGTGATGATAAAACTGGTGAGATGAAATAATGTAGAAAAGTGATGAATCAGGAAGAGGTTGCAGATCAGGACGTGGCTGACGGCCTGTAAAGTTACGAATACTGTTGGTGTGCGAATCAAAACGTTCTACAATTGGGATGCCTATGCAGTGTACGTTTCTGTAGGTGCCTGTGTAACTGTCAGTGGATCTCCGAGCTGACAGCGGCTGAGGGTTTGTGGAACGTGCGCTACAACTGTACTGCGAGGTAGGTGGTCCGCATTGTGGGCTGCTGCCATGCAGACGGCTGGTACTAGCGATAATATAGTGAGTGGCCAGAGAGAATTTCTTATCAGTCAAACAGAAACGTTTCCTTTCGTCTGATGGCGATCTCCCAGGGGAGTGCCCGTAACGCGTTGCAGTCTGCCTGTGTGTCTGTCTGCCTCTCCCTCGAGAGCAGCGTTCTAAGCAACTCAAGAATGCAGAATATAAAGTGACAATATGGCAAAAAGTCCCGGTACGTGTACGCAGCTGTTTATGCGTCTCGTTAACGTCAACGCCAATTTTGGTTTCTCTACGCCCTTTTGTTCACGCGTTATGTGCTAGTATGTGACAGACGGGCAGAAGGACGGAGGGGCAAGACGCACAATGCACGGCCCATAGGACGGCCGCGTTATGATGTCGTCATATTGTGACAAACAATGCACAGTGGACGTGGGCGATCTCGCTGTCGTTATCGTTGTCAACGTGCTGCGGTGCGTTTTATGACCAACTGCGACATAATGTTGAGCGACTGTCGCCCGACAATTGCATACTGACTGTTATGTCTGTGCTGCACCAGTCGCGATAAAATACAACAGGCGTATCAGACTGTACGAGCAGTGGCCGCAACAAACGATCACGCCGACACACCGCCTATAAGCTTATTTGCAATAACACTGAAACAAAGGAAAACAAAATCACAGTCGATTCACACGAGATTCAGTTTCAGTTTTGTTCTAGTTTTGTTGCATGTGCGATGAAAATCATAACCGTTGTCATTGTTGTCCTTATCAGCGAAATTTATTTAAATTAATATTTTTATTTATATTTATAATGTAATCACACGTAGTTTGCCGGCTACACGATTGGTAATTAGTGGGAGGAAGCACGAAGCAGCGCCGTAAGTAGACGTGGTAGTAATTGTCGTTGAGGCCAGCGTGCGACGTTAACAACTGTTGAAGACTTAGTGTATGGTGAAACATTATTTCCTTTCTGCGGCGCGATGTGTTTGTGTTTACGACCTTGCTTCCGGGTGACGTCGCACCGTCCGTCGTTGGTGACAAATAAGTAACTGAATTACGCCGTGCGTGTTGGCGATGTATTTCACCCGAAGTTTGGAATATTTCCCCGGGACCAGATCGCCAATGTTGGAGGTCCGAGGAGCTGAGACACTAAGCTAATTATTCGTGTAATTACTTTCCAAGTAACCCAACCTCGGCCACGATACACCAACGTTACAGACGGACGGACGGACAAGTTACGGTGGTGGCAATAGCGCGCTCTGCAGTACTATGAGATCGATCGATCAATCATCCAACGAAAGCGTCGATGAGCGAATGACGGAAGCCTGAATGCGCTGTTGTTAGGGCGAAGACAAGCGAGCAGAGCTGTGAGTATAGCCTATAGAACGTATTATCAGTGCTCAACAGATAGTCTGTCATTGTGAACGTCCGCTTCACACTTCACAGCCCGCCAGCTGCTGTATCCATTAAACTATATTCACTGGCGCACAGGCGCCGACGTTTTACAACTACCGTAGAGACGGCAAAGGTACTTTCTGCTTCCCTGGTTCATTTTCTCTTTCCTCTCTCTCTTTCTGCCTTTCTTTCGCTTTTCCCTTACCCCTCGCTCCATGAGAAACTTGCCGCTTTAACCCAACCACGGGTTTGAGAAAGCGCTCGGAGCTCGTCAGTGTGTCCGGGCTGTGCGCCAGGCAGACAAACATAGGCGCCTTGTAAATTTTGAGCTGAAAATCCCACTTTTCATGACAGTTGTATTAGAGAGATTTTTGGGGTAATTTTTGTAATGTCTAACAAATGTGGATGTTTAAAATTTGTTTGGATAAACACAGAGTTAGAGTTAGTCACAATAGTATCCAGGTAAAAATCGGTAGGGGGCGCCCCCGTGGATTGCTGACTGTGGGGGAAGGCGAAGGCCCACATTGTCCGCACGAATTCCAGGCCCTATGCACTGGTGCTCAATCATAATTCCATCAACGCTGTTCAGTCATTTTTTTTCACGCGACCGCGCTGCCATTGCTGCTGCGGGGTACAGCGTAAAGCCGAATTCCAGTCTTAGCACGCGGTCAACCCAGCGTACGTAGCCTATCTATCGCTGACTTGGGCCCAAACCCCACTACTTCGAGTTGTTGTGGATTTGTCGTATAGTTTGTTGTACAGCACGTTGTACAGGAAATCCACAACATATCGAAGCAAATGGAGTTCGTGCCTTAACACGCGCCGATCGCTAGACCTATTGAAGAGCGGGAGCCGATAGCACGCTGTGCTGCTTGCACGCGACGATAATTAGCCTTGCCGTGAATGATTTCACGTGGGCCCCACGTGGCAAATTAATGCACAGCGAAACATAAACGCCAAGAAGAAAATGTAAAAAAAATTAGAAACGCTGTTTTTGTAAATTAAACATTATTTTTACAAACATCCGCAAAAGGCTAAATGTTTATAGGAAAGCAATGCATTCACGAAAGATCTGCATGCCATATAAGAGGCTTGGGGCTACGCGCCCCCTTGCCAAAAAAAATTAAAGCCAAACGTGGCTGTCAGCAGAAATTCATCAGTTGCACTCTGATTTTCTGACGAATAGGTTCTGCCAATTGTGCGCTAAACTGCGCTTCATTATCGTTTGTAAACTTTTTCACGGCGTTTCAGCCCAGTCAATGTAGACTGCCGCTATTTTGTTTGAGCTTGCCATTAGCTGCGTCTGTAGTACCAGTCTATAATATTTATTTGCACCATTATCCCGGCAGGTAAACGCTTGTTTATTAATATGAGTTAAAACTTAACATGACTAACTCTGTTTACTGCAGACTGACGCAATAGCTTAATAATTACATTTCCGAGAGTCGTCACTGTAAACCTAATCTATATGATATTGCTGGCATTGATGCTGCAGCGCACATGCTGTTCTGAAAGGTTGGTGCTGCTGTCATGAGCTGCAAGGCATAGTAGCGTCGGTGACTGCCGTGTGAAGCTGCTGCAGTCAGTGTGCGTGCGACGACGACGCCTTCGACTCATGTAGACTTCCTGCTGCCGTCGAGCGTTGCCAGTTGGGAAATTTGCGGAAATTTCTGCCGGAATTTTTTCTGAAAATTTTCGGGAAAATAGCAGCAAATTTCCAGAGCGGAATTCTCCCGAACATTGTCCAAGAAAAGACGACTTTTAAAAAGTGGGAAATGTTTCAGAAATTATTCAGTTATCCATCGTTGCAATGCATTGATCGTGCCATCTCGGCGGCAAATGTCATACTGGTTGGACACGTAGATTCCACATGGAACCCATACGGAAATCTCCCAATCTCATATGTATGATATCCACATGGATGCCATACTTTGGTATTGGGGCAATTTTTAACTTTTCCGGAAAATTCCGGAAGAATTACGAAAAATTCCGAAATGTTATTTTCCGAGAAAGTTACAACCCTACTGGGGTCCATCGTTTGACAGCAGCAACGACCTGTGCAACAAAATGATAAACGATGACAACGCTGTCTGGGATATGAGTCAATTGATGCATTGGATAGCAATCAATGTTGACTTTTTACACCATAGTCGTAATAAACGTTTACAAACGTTTTTTTTTATTTCCCATAAAACGCGTTTTAACGTTTTTTTTTTAATTTTTGCCATGTTTTTTTTTAAATTTTAAATAAACGTTGAACGTAACTTGAACGGCCAGGGAAACAGTGATGGTAATTTAAAATATTTGCATGCAAAAAGTAAGATGTTACTGATAAAATAATGGCAGATTTCGCGTTTAAATACTAACTTATATATGATGGCAAAAATTTGGTCAATACAAACGCAGCTGTATTCTAAGACAAATTCAAACAATTCGATTTAGTCAATACGTCAGGTAAAAGGGAGTCACGTTTTTTTATTCAACATTTACAAACGTTTTTTTTTTAATTTAAAAAAGCTTTTTTCAACGTTTGTTTTGTAACGTTTATTACATATAATGTATGTTTTAGACTTAACTCAATACTCACAGATCGCAGACACACTCCACACGTACGACTCGTCACACGTACACATCAGTACGTTAACATTGCACTCGCTGTGGATAATTAACGATCGATTGATAATCACTGCATCTGGGATAATCTAACATCGCGGTTGGTGACGGAGTTGATGAAATGATGTATAACTAATCTGGTTTAAATGATATTTTGAGTGTCATAAATATCAGCTTATAGGGGCCCTTCTTCCCGCAGACCCCCTACCTTCGTCCTCGATCCAGCGGGGAGACTTGCTCCCCAGACTCCCTGACTCTAGCCTAACCCCAAACAAAACCCCACGGGCGCCTATGATGCACACCGTGTTGACGGGATTGAATTCGGGCGTCAGGAATAATTTATCGCGTGCGTCGATCATTGGCGGAAAAGCGGAATGTCGTTGCGGGCTGCGGGCCGACAGCGTGACATTTATGTAAGCTTATGTAGAGATGTCGACGTGTATTGCTGCTGCAGTAACACGAGTAGTAGGCGTGATAATCTACTTCAACGCTGTGAAAGCTGGGCGTATACACGGATGAGATCTATTGCAGGGAGTATCGCCTACGACTTTTACAACATTGACGCAATCACTGCAAATAGACTGTGTAGCTCATGCGTCACTTTTATTTGACCCGACCCAACCGGCCTACTATAGCTCATATCATAGGCTACACCCAAACTGACACGAACCACAGAAAAGTATAAAATTGCGACTCGACCCACCCGACTTTTAGTTACAGTATGAAATGCGTCACGAACAATAAAACAACAAAGCAGAACAAAGTCGCATGTGATAAACCTAAAACTTTAAAGTTTAGTTCTGGTTCCATCTCACGTGTAGGCGCTGCCTAAACTTCATTTTTATCGGCGTAACCTGCCGCGAGGGACTAATTTACTAAACGTCCTATAAGAACTGTTCCATAAGTCAGCAGCTTATTTACGTGCAAGTTTTTCGTAGCTTTTCGTAAGTTTTTTTGTGCAACATTTTGTATCGTTCATTTTTTTAATGATTTTCGTAAGTCTGGTTTATTCCTAAGTTTTTTTGTATAAATTCTACTTTCGAACTGTTGTGAATGACGTCCAGTCTGACCCACACGATCGGACCCGACTCGAGCCGATCCATGGATGGCCTCGACCCATGTCGAACTGTGAATGCATGGAATAAAGTCACACAACTTGCGGAGAAGCCTAAAGCCCCACTCACAAGTCCGTTACGAAGACATGAACTGGCTACGACGGGCCGACGGTGTACCTCGTTATGTAACATTGTCCTTCGATAGAACCTGTTGCAATCATGCAATTATTGCAATGGGCTATCTATCGTTGTTGCATTGTTACGTGTCGTGTGACAGCACCGTTTCAGCGTTTTACGAATAACCCAAAAGTCGCATTAATGTTAAAAATAATCTATGTAACATAGCGTAACGTCATGAGAGTATACTTAGCGAAGCAGTCTAAACGCCATTCGTGATCTTCGACCATGCTCGTTATCCGTCGCTAACGAATTTTCACAATATCGTCAAGAAAACGTTTTAAAAGCGCCCCATCTTTACATGAGGCCTATTTTCGCCATCCAATCGATCAATTATTGATTAAATCGACCGCTGCATCGCTTACGCTGGCCTAACGGCGCTGATCAATTGACAGTTGCCCTGCAACTACATGTACACGGTGGCGTATAAATAGTCAAACACACAGGCTTGCGTAGACATTTGCTTAATCACGGTTTTCAAACGATTAGCCTCGACCGTTGCAGTAAAAGCGAGGTCGTGTTGTTGAACACCTTTTTGATTGGTTGTGTAGGTACTTTCAGTGTGCCACATTAGCTTTCTGCAGCACGTGTGTATGTGATGTACACGACGAAAGACTGAAATGAAAGGTTTCGCTTTATTTTGGGCCACCCTGCAAATTTAACACGGCGAGCAACCGCAAATAAACGCCATTTGCTACTGATATTGCAATACCTTACTTCAGACATAATTACATGTATAGCTTAAGAACGGTTAACTACAGGTTCTGGCAGGCACGTAGCCAGACTTAAATTATAGCGGGAGGGGCAAACCAATTTTAGGGGTGCAAAAATTCAATTGATTAATTCTATATAATAATACTTAACATTACAAGAAATTCACATCGCCATCTTGTTTTTCACTCTACCGATTCCAATGTATTATCCAATAAGAATAAGTTTGATTTTAAATTTTAACACTTTTTTTCAAAAAATACCAAAAGTTCCAATAACATGCATAATTGACAGTAGGTCAAAGTCCAACAGTTTTTTTCTCATTCTACGGTTACAATAATCTTCTGATTTTAGAGTTCGTGAAATGTGTGAGATCTCTGTTCTTGTTCTCCACAATCAGCTCATTGCTGGCCTACTCGGAAGACAAGTCGAATG
>Ga0209052_1000538_pt1 | contig 11915 bp, 9 predicted proteins | sample WorMetHEROISLAND_2_FD_187409 | JGI IMG/M metagenome (GOLD analysis project Ga0209052, IMG submission 187409) | Marine gutless worms symbiont microbial communities from Max Planck institute for Marine Microbiology, Germany - Olavius sp. 4 HERON... | ecosystem: Host-associated > Annelida >...
CTAGTGACCTGCACATCACACTGGGAGCACTGACTGGTAACCTGCACATCACACTGGGAGTACTGACTGGCAACGTAGCAGCAGCAGCCGTACATGCAGGACGCTGACTAACAAACCACCGACAACATGACAACGAGCGAATGCAAACCCGTCGGGTTTTTACAAACCCGGATTTACGGGTTTGGCTGGTTTTGGCTTGGCCGCGGGTTTGGCTCCCAGATTAATTGTCTTGGCTCCAGGCGTCCAGTTTGACCGACGGTGACAGTGACAGTGTGAGAGTGACTGTCTGACTGAACAGTACTTGAAACAGTGCTGTGCTTTGTTTTAGTTAAGCTTTTAACCAGTTCATTTTTAAGCCGTCAAACCCGGGTTTCAGGCGAGCATAAGCCAGGGTTTGCTGGGTTGAAAAATTAGCAGGTTACCTGGGCCCCGTAAACCCAGATTTGCATTCCGCAATAACTAACCACGGTATCAAACATGCACGACATCAGGCTACTTGGTCATTACACACGTTACTGTGTGTGACGACCGTGTTACGAATACATTAATTAGCCGCCGTTTAAATGCTCAAAGTTAACGTAAATTCATCGCAGGCTCTTCCATGGTTAGCTCATCCGCATGCGCCTGTGAAAACTTCTGAGTTTCTGACCATCAGCAATGAACCAAAATTCACAACTAGAAGCTGACAGCTAGCTAGATCGACAGCCACAATACAAAGCACACATTACACCTGGCGGCCGACACGGACACTGACACCAACATCAATCAATCAGCTGTCAGGTAACAACAAGGTACGACAGTCACACACAGCAGAGCAGTCTTAACAGACGTGGAGCCCCGGGGCCAAAGGTGTTGAAGGGGAAGGAGAATGGGAAGGGGTTGAGCATTGTACGCTCCCCATAAGGGTCCAGGGCGTTTTTGGTAGACTTTCAACTTCAAAGAACACACATGATGGTAACAAATTGTTTGGTATATGGGCGCATGTCCGCTGCCGGCTTAACAGTGGCATCGCAGAATGACTGGGGACCCTTGGATATACTGATACTCGGGGCCCTTCACCGTTTTGCTTATGATCGAGGGCCCTGCGCCCGGGCCAAACATTGAATCAGAGGGCCCTGACTCAGAGCCACAGCAACAGTCACAAGTACCAGGGAGCAAGGGCCAATTTCTCGTTCTTAACCAATCAGTTAACTAATAATTACACATCTCCCAAATGACTAACAAACTGTCAAATGTCAGCTAGTTAACTGCCGGCTGATCGCTTAAAACTGTTCGCAAAATGACACAAAACTTGTATTTTTATACGACTATTACAAGGTTTGTAAGACTAATTAAAGATTGTGCTACAAAACAAACTACTCGCAGCACTTGAGAAGGAAGCTTCTACTAAAGATCAATTCACCGAGACGCTGACAGCCAGGCTGGCCTGTGCTTACGTCACAGGCTGCCAGTTACTCAACACAACCACGTGATCACCGTGGCGTAGACCAATAACAGTTGTCATAACAAAGCATCCGTAGTTAACTCTTCGGTTATGTATCAGAGTTGTTCAGAAATGCATCTACAGTCAAAACTTCAGTCATCATTAACCGATGGTTAGTTATCTGTTAGCTAACTGAAAGAACGAGAGACTGGCCATAAAAATGCACTTAAGAGCAGTGGCGTAGAGAAGAATTTGTCCTGCGGGTGCACCCTAGAGGCCAGAAGGGCAAAAAAAGAAGCAGAAGGCTTAGCGCGGGCAGGGATTTTGGGAGGTGCAGAGGGGGCAGTAAACCCTCTTTCCTAACAGTTAGGGGGTTGGGGAGTGCTGTAAGGTCCCCAGCAGGATCCAGGGAGCAGCGCCGACAGCAAATGCATTTTGGACGCATTAAGAGCCCAGAAAACGCGTCGAATGGCTGCAAATGTAGCATGTGCTGAACTATCTGCGCTGGTCCAAGCGGCTGATGGCTACTAATCTTGGGATGCATCCAGTGCCTCCGTCGCGCCTACGCCACTGCTCAATACTGACAGTTTAACTACACCAAGACCCCGACTGACAAGACAAGCAGGCAACGGTCCATCGACTGGCTCAGACTGACAGACTGGGATACCTGCTCTTGCAGCGTCAGTGTCGACAATAGGCTGTGAAACATTGTCTGCATTAAGAGTACATACAAACAGCATTTAGCAGCTACTTGGACATCGATGCTAACAGACCGTGCTGTGCTATATAATGGCCCAGTCAGGGATAGCAGCGTTTAGCGACTGGTACAAAGAGTCTTCAGACAGAGATTTAGATTCCGTAGTGAAAAAGTGAAAGATGTTGATCGCCAGGCAAGCACAGTATGCAAGATATTTTCACTCACATAAATTTAACCATCGCAAATCATTCGTTTTTTGAACACATGTCAATGCTCACCTGTCCCTATATCTCAACCTCAATTATCTAAGATATTTATGGAAATATATGCTTAACGTTGTATGGCCAGTTGTTGTTGTTGATAACGTTAATATAGTTGATATAGTTAACGTTCGCCTGCTCTAACAGTCAACACAGCCATGATCGTGTTAGTGGTATGCTCTGTTGAACAGTTCAATGAGGATGGACGTTGGCAGTTGCATGGCAGTGAGTTCCATGTGGACGGTCCTGTGATGGCAAAACTATGAGGACCGTAGTGGGCGGTCCATGTGACTGGAACAGCGAGACAGCCACGCACAGCTGAACATGGTTGCCAGAACAGTGGATGACTTCACTTTTTGACCTAACCTTTCACTGAGCTCAAGACCAGACTTGAGTCAAAAAGTAAACTGATTTCGCTGAGACTTTTGCTAGAGGCGAAATTTCCGCCTAAGACCAAACTTTCTGCTCAACGAAAGTCTGGGCAAAGGTCTCAGACGAAAAGTACGGTCTAAGTACAGACTTAGACCGAAATTATGAGCTTATGGAAGTCATAAATGAACGGAGAATATGGGTATTTTAACTATAAATGCTATTGTTGGTATGGTTCATAAAATATAGGAGTTTATCATAGGTAGTATAAAGTTTCAAATGTACAATTTTAGAGAGATTTGCATAGAGTATTTTAGTAGAATAGTTAGTAAGGAAAGGGATGCAGAGATTGGATAATATATTAACTTTCGCTGAGACTGAAATCAGTTCAACTTTTTGAACTTTTGCTGAGCTAAAACACTGAACATCTGTAAACAAAGATGGCGATGAGCTAAGTCTAACTCTGGTCTAAGTCCGGACTTGAGCGTTCAGCTTAAGGTATCGCTCAGCGAAAGGCTCAGCAGAAGTCTGAGTCAAAACGTGAAGTGACGCAGTGCAAACAGCATTATCAACCAGTAGCACACTTACGCCCTTGACGTTCAGCATCTTGCCGACGCCATCAAGCATGTTGTTAGGGATGCTGCGGAAACCGCCGGACACACGCGCTACGCCATCGGCAAAGTTGTCGGGCATCGACCTCACAATGTTACTCACATTGCGGACTGATGAACGCAGCGGGTTCACAAACGTATCCATCTGTTTACAAACACACAGACAGCACAAGAGCTCAAGCCTTGCTCAAGACTAAGTACATGCACACACGAAACACACAAAAACCCACACGACCTTGACCTCTGACCTTGATATTCAATAGCGTTCTGGAAGTTGTCAAGGTACATGTTTGTGCAAAATCAAGCTACGTGCAGCGGTTCATGAGTTATCGTGCCGTCAACACGATGACTCATGAACCACTTACCTTGATGAAATTTTAGAGAAAAAACTTAGCAACGATCCTGAAAACAATACTGCCATCGCTTCCACGGGCAGCAAAAAGAACCACATTGTTGGGATCTAATGATGTTGTAGACAGAACGAAACGATGAACGCAGCGGGTTCACAAACGTTTACACACAACGCCTTGCATGGACCTAAACTAAGTACACATGAAACAGAAATTCAAACATCAACAGTACGGATGTAACCACTGATGAGTCAGTAATAAGTAAGTAAGCAAAGCGAATGGACTGGCGTGTCCAAACGCAGCTGAACCTATTCGTTACCACGTGACAGCTCGACACAGACGATCCTTTCCCGAGGCTGAAAAAGTGCTTAGCACAGACCTCATTACAGGAGTGGCGTCCTGGCAGGGATGAGGGTAGGGGGCAACTGTCCACCCCAATTGGCACCCCTCCCATAATTTTAGCTTGTCAGAAAATTTTCTTCCAAAAATACAAACTTTGGGACTGAAACCCCCACTTTGGGGGTTATTAAGGGGCAACATTAACATTTTGAGCATCCATATCTCCTCTGTCGAAAATTAGCAGCTGACTGTTGGAAAACTGCAACTTCCTGGCCTCCTTACTTCCTTAACCCACGATGCCGCTGTGTGTAGAGTGTAGACCCAGGTATAATTAACACGTGGTAGCAGTACCTAAATTCACTGCTTACATTCACATAGCAGCGAGCAAATACAAGCCTTGGACTCAGATTTACGCTTTATTACATATCTCCTATGTCCAACTCAGCCTGGCCATTCCTCTGTGAAGAAAGAAACGGCGAGTTCTGCTCTACATTAGGCCCTGTTACCAGGACTGCTGGCATACTGACCCAGTTGGTTAAAGGTGCTGGCTGTTAATAGAGCCGGCCATCCGACTAGCTTGGGATATATGCTAGCTCAATTGGGTCGAACTCTTGCCGGCTCAAAGTGCCGAAAAAGGGGACGAGTTCCCATGCAATGGACCCAGCTGTCCATGTGTAATCTTCGTCTTCTTCTTCTCCCATGTCTGCACTAGACATGGTATCACACAGATGTGTGACATTAACCTTAGCCGTGCACGTCTGTCTAACCTGAGTATAGTGATCTTATATGAATAAAGTTTATACAACAATACGTGGAGTACAACAAAACGATGCAACAGTTAACTGCAATTACCAAGAACTGTGGCTAACACAAGCATCATAAAAAGTTTGCCTCCTCAAAGCAAAACCAGGTCCAACACCACTACAGCATGGATTATACACAACAAGTTTAGACACAAACGCCAGAAAACGGCACATTTAGAAACTAACTATTCATCCCAGCATACACACGACTAACACCACAGCTTCAATGTAGTTCTCAACCAACAAGTGAAACATGATCATTCCATCATAATATAATACGACGTGAGCCAGCTGACCTTTCTAGCCAGATCACTCTTGCCACGTTCCCAGTGCATGTGTTCAAGGAACTGTAGAACTAAGTCTATAAGGCCACGATGCGTGTTGAGTAGACTGGGTCTTAGCAGCGTCTACACAAACACGCAGCCCACAGTAACAACAACAACAACAACACTACCTGCTTCACTGCTTCAACTGTGTCGGCCATATACACCGTCAGTACTAATAAAGCTACATATCTTTGATGGCAAATATCAACCCATTTTCGATACTGTGTCACTCTTATGCTCAACAGGGAATTGCAACAAAATGGTTACTAAAGATCCCACCAAACCTTAATTGCGTCGCTACACTACCTTGTGTAATACTGACGTCTGAGAACTAGCGTGCTACAGGCTAAGCCACCGTGTTGCTGAAAGATAGCAGACCTGGCGTAGAATGTAGATTTTTTAAACTGTAAGACACGAACGACTAAGAACATAAGCACGGAACAGAGAGACGTTGCTTGTAGGCAGCATACCTGCAGATATGTGTTGAGACCAATCTTTCTCTTCTCGAGAAACTCTCTGTTCATGTTGTCAAAAGCCCGCTTGCTTGGAAGCACCAATCCAGACAGCGTGTCATACTGCAAATGCAAAACACAATCAAACCAAATCAACAGCACAACGTTTGCTGAAGTATTTGTTGCTTGCCGTGGAAAACCGCAGAATTGCCCACTTTTGCTAAATTTACATGTAACTCCGGGTTTTTATGGGCTTTTACTTAATTTTACCAATTACACAAGAATAAAATCTACTTGTTGTATGCTTACTTTTGCGTGGATGATATTAATATAAACAAATATTTTACTTCCCACTTTTTGTGTCGTAAGCCTTTTCAACAGTTACTTTGTTACCCTTGCAACAGTAATCCAATTATTTGACATTGTTACTTGAAATAGCAAGTTTTTACTATGAAAGTAAAGAGTTACAGTAGCAGAATTACATGTAACATGTCATTACCAACATCAGGTGCTTGGGGATAATAGTGCCACAATATTTTGTGGAATATGACAAATTGTGTCACAGAATTAGGCAAAATTTTCGACCGAAAACCAGTGGCCCCGCAGACATCCATGTTACTTATTGGTAAACAAACAGTATCAAAGCATAGAAAGACTAGCAATAAACAATATTAGCCGGCACTTGCTACAATGAAAACAGGATCTGTATGACAGATACCAGTGATGTAAATAAGACTTTGTTGTCAAGACCAAGACCAAGACCTCCATGATTTTCAACACCAAGACCAAGGCAAGACTTTTTATTTCAAGACCAAGACCAAGACTTTTCTTGGACAACTGGTCTGTTGAACATTGCTCAGAAAATGAACGAACACACGTTTAAACGTATTTTTGTATCAAAATCTGAGATCACTCATTCAGTGTCAACATAAACAACAACACCAAGATCAATGAAGAATATATACATTGCATATCACTTCATAATTTTCATATTGACAACATTGCAATACGGCTTGACTTTAACAGAAATGTTATTTTTATTTTACTAGCTATTAGAAAATGGAAAAGACTTGAAAATTCTCAAGACTTTTTTGTTAAGACCAAGAACAAGACCAAGACTCTGGGTCTCAAGACCAAGACCAAGACTTTCCTGTTTGTCATCGCAGCGCCTCGAGACCAAGACTTTGGTCTCAAGGACTACATCACTGATAGATACTTCAGATCAGGGGTCTCAAACATTATTTGTGGCCTGCGGTAAATTATTTGAAAAACTAAAAATTTTGTATTGTAAGTTTCTTTGTTCATTTACACCAGTTGCCAACTGCTGTCCAAATACAATAGGTTCAGTGTAAAATGCAGTAGAAACAGTCTGGTGGCCAGGCTCTGCCCGGACCCACTGGGGCAGCTGGTGGCCAGGCTCTGCCCGGACCCACTGGGGCAGCTGGTGGCCAGGCTCTGCCCAGACCCACCGGGGGAGCTGGTGGCCAAGCTCTGCCTGGACCCACTGGGGGAGCTGGTGGCCAGGCTCTGCCAGGACCCATCGGGGGAGCTGGAGGCCAGGCTCTGCCGGACCCACCGGGGGAGCCCTTCAGCTCCAACAGATCACTTAGATTAACGTTGACGCTCTGGTTTTTGCCAAATGCTGTCAACTAAGCAGTCACAGTTCCTCAGAGACCATCTGAACTAGGTTGTCTTTTTGTGACAGTGAGTGTAGACTTAAACAAGTTGAATAAACTTGCCTAATGTCGATTTCACACATCAACTGTAGTTAAGAGCCTAAATAACGTTGTCATCTCTAAAAATAGTGCGGCCCACTGAATGACTGACTGATATTTTGCAGAGCAGTCCAAAAATCCACACGAGTTTGAGAGCCCTGCTTCACATGATGTGGTTAGTCATTACTGCAATCATTACTGGCATCAGAACGACACTTAACTCAATCAGCAAAGCAATCGTCAGTCCTCACCTTCTCCTGGAGTAGCATGTGGAAGTCGTGGAAGTCGCTGTAACGCCGACAAACGTCCCACTTCTCAACGTTCTGACTGCCGCCACAATACTGCTTGGATACGCTGATGAGATACACAGTGTACTTGACACCATGCTCTGTGCACGGACCTGGCAGAACAGCGCATCAATCAATCAATCAATCACAACATATTCATATAGTGTCATACGTAATACTGCTTGGATACGCTGATGAGATACACGGTGTACTTGACACCATGCTCTGTGCACGGACCTGGCAGAACAGCGCATCAAGCAATCAACCACTCAATCAATCAATCAATCAGTCAACGATTGAATGAATCAATGAATCTAAGTGGCTACGTGGTGTAACGGTAAGGCATCGGACTTATGATCAAGAGGTCGTGGGTTCAACTCACAGTCAGGTCGCTATCAAATGGTTACTACTTAGCTGGGTGACTGTCTGTGGTAAACCATCTCGATACATAACCAACACCAAAGTCAACTCAGCCTTCAATCCCTGTGGGATAGGTAAATTGAGTACAGGTACCAGCCTGTCTGGCTGGGGCTAAGGTGGGGCATGTTCACCTGTGTCGGGTGGCAGGTAGCACTGTGCGATCTCATACGACAGGTGACTTGCAGCAGCTCTGAGATGGGTTCCCATGAAAAGCTATACAAACCCTTTAACCCTTTCAGCCTTTAGATAATCTAATTCAGTACTCAGACCGACCGGACTGAGAGATGTGAGCGGACAGCGTGAAAGTGTTTCTGAGTGGAAGCAGTTGAGAGCTGGTGCTGGCTGAGTCTCCTGATGACAGCTGATCTGAGGCTGATGACGAAGCTTCACTCACCAGCTCAGCCTCATCCATCAACTGCACACGCCACCACAGCTGCACCATCTAATAACAGCTGCAGAATAATAACTAACGAAAATCTACAGTGGCTAAAGATCTCCAGAAATGGTTTCTGAAAGTGTTCATTTTGCCGATATCAGTAAAACAAGTCAGTGAACGACTACACTGCAACAATAGATCAAAACGAATAACAGGAACAAAGTCAGGTAGTGATGTACAATAGACAGCTGGATGGGGTACAACAGTAATACCATGGTAATCTGCGGCAATCAAGATAACCCATAATATTTTACCTTGGTGCTGACGGTACAGTATTATCGCGAAAATAGGGATGAGCCCTACCGGAAAGTTCCGGAAATAAAAATAGAAAAATACGCAGAAAATAAAGTATTCAAAATTCTGCTAATTGCTAACTGGTAATTGAAAGCGAAAACGGCGGACTACAACGCATAGCACGTGGAAGCACGAGGCATTGCTATCTAATCGACGTCAGCAATCTGTCTGTTTCACCAGCAGTGTGCTTCTCCTGCCTTCCCACTGCACGTCACTGATGCCCAGTTTTTCAATCGAGGGGTAACCCGTGAATCTCGAGTTACCCCTGGGTTAAGAGAAAACAGCGTTTTTAAACCCTCTAACCCTGGGGTAAACTTGGGGTAACTCGCCAAAAGTTAACCCGGCGTCATCAGCGGGGTAACCCAGGGGTAAACTCGGGGCAAGTAAAATGGCTGCTCACTTTGACGACAATGACGACGATTCGATAATCTCTTCGGCTGCCTTTTCATATTAAAAGCAGACGACACTTTACGGCCGGTGTTCTGATTAAGTTGATAATGAAACATAAACATTTTGTTTAACATCATCAATTTTAAAAAGATGTTTAATATATATTATTACTCATATTTCGTTTAACATCATCATTCTTGTTTAACATCATACTGAGGTTGCTATATGTCTGCAGAAACATTTTGTCGTTAGTAAATTGTTGATTGTAACGTTGTAAATAGCGCTTTGTATCTACATCATTCGCTAGGTGGCAGCGCTAGAATCGACCAAGCGATAAATCAACTTGGCTTCTCAGAAAATCACGTGGTCCTTATCGACCAATCAGATGCCTGTTTACAAATTTTGCTGAGTTACCCCTGGGTAAGTAAACCCGGGGGTAACCAGAGTTTCAAAAACGGCAAAAGTTACCCAGAGATTTGCCCCAGGGGTAACCCACCAATCTCGGGTTAACTAACCCGAGAGTTACCCCTCGATTCAAAAACCGGGCATAAGTGCAGCATGTATGACGTGGCAGTACAGTACCGGGAATGACAATACAGTGGCCGGATGCAGCAGGAGTGTCTGATACTCCGCCCGAGGCATGGCGACTGTGCCACGTTCAACGCGGCCGTCGTAATGTCATGGCAGGTGGTACAATGGTACATGCTATGCTCGCTCTGTCGTGGACTGATCTTACAGCATGGCCTCACGTTTCACTCAACACTCAGCAGGGACTGCCTAACCCTAACGTCTGCATTGCCAGACAATCAACGCATTAACACTTTACTAATGACCCTATAACATGTTTTCTACAGTGAGTGAATTTTAGCTTGCATGTTAAATCAATCAATACACAACAGACATCTGTGATGGAAAACGGCATTTGATTTGTGACAGGGACGGAGACAGCTGTATGGGGCAAAGGTAGAACTGAACCCCCCCCCCAGACTCAACCCCCCAGGGGCAGTGGGGAGGAGGTGGCGACAGGGAAAACTGTATCAGGGATGGGAATGTCATCCATGGGGATAGAAAGAAAATTAAACAAAGTGTAAATGACTGTCACAAACAGAAATTTTATTGTTATTATGGTCACTGTCTTCTGATCATTATTATTAAGAATAATAATTGTAATAATAATCATCATACCCCTTGTTGTTCGACACTTGAACCTGTGGAACTGCAGCCTGAAATACACAATTAATGAACAAAAGCATGACCATGACCAGAAAACTAGAAAACAAATTATAATTACCGAAAACAAGTTGCAAGTTGGTACCTTTTGACAAAATTACCTAGAAAAACTAAAAATTGCCTTCATAATCACATCGACCATCAGTGGCAGTTGCAATACAATGTGATCAAAAAATAGTGCAAAATTGTTTTTTATGATAACTAATAATTACAGCATTATGTAACAATATCGATTTAAACTTTTAAAATTTGTTAACTCTTCAATCCAGTAAAAAACAAGATCACGATATGAGACTAAGAACATTCATATACTCAACAGCAACCTTCAAACATTGCTTCATGCACATCAACTGGTAGCCTCTTTCCGCTCACCTATTAGCTAAGCCTTCAGTCTACACACCAAGAGGTCGTTGCTCTTTCACTTATACTACTGCACCACAAATCTGAAATATGCCCTTACTTTAAATATCCACACCTCAACATCGGTCAGTTCTTTCAAACACTGTCTCAAAGCACTTTACTTTGCTGCTCCATTTTGACCCCGCAATGTGCCACATGACTACCCTCGCCTGTGATTCCGAAAATTTGACATTTTTCGACATTTTGTGCGCATTATTAACCTTGGCGTCACGGCCGGCGGCAATTGCTGCCACCGAAATTATAGCCTTGTCGAAAATTTTCTTCCAAAAAAATTAATACTTGGGGATATCTCCATTTTGGGGAAATTTAGAGGCAAATTAAAAATTTTGAGCACGCATATCTCCGTTCGACACTTGCAGCTGTCTGTCGAAATACTGCAACTTTCTGCATCCAACTTTTTTAACCCACGACGCCAATGATGATAAATATCGAGGAGTATAAGCGTAATAATATGGAAAGGAGCACAACCATTCTCATAGACGACCGCTGCAGTATCACTCGGCTTAGCAATAGTAGCATCCTGAAGTAGGTCGAGTTCCGCTAATAACTTTATGTACAACTTGCTCTTCTTGAACGACTCAAAGTAGCGTGGGTCTTCTTGTAACTCATCCCACACCTAAGCCAGCAGCAACAAAAGCTCTTCATTATTAAACGCACAAAAAATACCGACAAAAGTAAAAGCAAACAGTACTTGCTACTGAGTACACAATAAATCCTGCACAAAATTCAGCCGAGCAATGTCAAACAATGGCAAACACACTCGTCTGTATTTAACTCATTATAATTCTACACAGACTGCACAGCCCAAAAGCCATTGTTGCCATGCTTTCAACCTTCATTTTAACCCTTTACTACCAGGGGTATACTGAATAAAAGATAACTCTTTCATCAATTTCAACTCAACTTTTTCTAATGCTAAAACTACTGTGCTCTACTATGCATCGGCAATGATACATAAGCTGTGGCAAAACATTTTGACTTAATGAATTACAGATTAAACTAGAATGGAGGGCAAAGCCCAACGTGTAGCCGCCCGCGCCCTAAGCCGACTGGGGACAATTAGGGGGTTGAAGTTCCGGTCTCGGCAGCGTCA
>Ga0209052_1000539_pt1 | contig 11898 bp, 10 predicted proteins | sample WorMetHEROISLAND_2_FD_187409 | JGI IMG/M metagenome (GOLD analysis project Ga0209052, IMG submission 187409) | Marine gutless worms symbiont microbial communities from Max Planck institute for Marine Microbiology, Germany - Olavius sp. 4 HERON... | ecosystem: Host-associated > Annelida >...
GGCACATTAGGTGCACTGGTCACTGGCGGAATTTAACGCATATATGTACAGTAGAAGAAAAACTATGAATTTATAACCGTAAACTGCAGGATTACCGAAAATCTACATGCTAACCAAAATGAAATCAAGCCTCACTTGTTTTAAAGACACGTAAAACTTATAAGAGTCTGGCGTACATATGAAAAAGCACCACTACTGTATTTTTGTATAAACTTGATTAATTCAGATCTCCACCAAAAGCACCATCACGCTTTAATCACTGACCACATAGGCCTACGACACCTCCCCTGTATGGGTCCGCGGGTGTGCTGGTTTAGAATAGACCCACTCCGTTTCCTGGCCGGATGGCGTAAGAGGCGCCTAAACTAGGGTTTTAGTTGTTTATTGGTATAGTTAGGTTCCGTGTGTATACGTCTTTCGTTAGTTAGTATTACATTTGTGTGCATCTGTATGTAGGTAGTATATTATTGTATTTTGGGTTTTTTTGTGTTGGTTTGTCAGGTTTGATTGATATTGATGTTAATTTTTGTTTTCCGTACCAGAGCAAGTGATTGCCTGGAGGGCCGTCTCCGAAATGACCTATAATGTGTCGAGCGGGATGTTAAACCTCACTCACTCACTCACTTACTAGGACATTTGTTACATGTGTATGCTGCGTGGGCAGCAGCAATACGGCCAGTGCATCGAGCGTGATATCAATAATTGTGCTTGTCACAGCATAGAATATATTTACTTCTCCCCGATCTGAACGTATCAAATTTTGCAGGCACAGTTCAGGTCACGAGCTTGAACGTATAATTATAGTTTCCATAAACTGGCCATACATAAGTCACTTCAGCCTGTCGTTTATTGGGAAAGAATAGTTATAATACGTGCGTGCATACTGGCCCATAGCGAGCCCGTTGTTTGGCCATCACCGCGACCTGTCGTCGGTCTGTCGTTTTTAGCGTTCATCCTAGGGGGTCGCTGGTGACCAGGCCACACAAGGCGACTGGCCAGCCACCACAGTGACCCGTCAGCAGAAATTCATCAGTTGCACTGTGATTTTCTCACAAATATGTTGTAACTGTGCCCTAAACTGTGCTTCGTTATAGTTTTAAAAACTTTTTTGCAGCTTTTTAGTCATAGCATTTTTCATGAGTGTCACTGTTACACTGAACGCCAAGTCACCAACTTGTGCCGAACATTTCAGTTTACAATGGTGTGACGCAGTATGTTTGTTGTTTTATTGAACAAGACAGAATTGAAACCCAAGTACAAACACAGCATGTGTAGGTATAAAAATACTAAATACAGAGAGTGAGAGAAGCATAAATAATAAGTGCTGTATGAAGATGTAACTTAACATTCAAATTTTGCATGGTATGGGCAACATCAAATTTTAAATTGGTAATTTTTATTCCCCCTTTTCGCAGTTCATTGGAGAATGCAACAGTGAAAAAATATAAAATTGCTGCATATTTGCCAAAGTTATCATAAAGAGGAAAGTGGCATCTTTTTATCTGGGACATGGTGTATATTCACTGTCACCATTCTCCCAGGTAAACCTGCGATCTTAATGAGTCAGAACTTAAAAACATGACTAACTTTGCTTTCTGCAGATTCACATGACTACATTTCTAAGAGTTGTCACTGTAAACTTGATTATATTATTGGCAGTGATTCATTGTATGCTGTACGTGGGACTCTCAAAGTACTGGGCAGGGGACATCAATCACTTTTCCTCCAAAGTAGAGAAATGGTGACTTGAAATTGTTTGCTTCAGAAAGTGCGTTTAAAGCCAGAAATGCACTCAAGTTGTTTGCGGCTGGGGCTCCACCCCAAACTCCAGGGGGTGCTTAAACGAAGCTCCCTGTAGTCGGTTGGGAAGCTGGCATCACACGTATACACAAGTACACTAATATTGCACTTACTGTGTAAAATAAAACATGACAAAAGTGTGGTGTAAAATGATTTTTAGGGTCATAAATTTCACATTGTAGTTCGGCTTCTGGGGGACTTCGTCTTCCAGACCCTCTACTGGGGCTCTGCCCTTGGACCCCACTGGGGGACTTCCATTCACAGACCCCCGGACTCTAGCCCCCCAAACAAAAAATCCACACGCCACTATGGTGACGCATTGACTCCTTCTGGTTCTGGACATGGATGGTTAGTCAGCAGGGCCCCATGACCTAGCTGCATGATTTTGCATCATCATATTTTACTAATGATTATGATGCGTATAGTGTTATCTTCCATTACTGCCACAAGATTGTTCATTGGCTTTCAGACATGCCAAGTCTGATGCATCTTGCATAAGTCTCACACATTTTCAATTAATTCACACTGTTCTGCTTATTTAAGTTTGACAGTTGTCTCTCTTTGCAATAATGGAACATTGTTTTCAACAAGGCATGATTTCTGAGCTTAAAATACAGTCACAGGCTGTGGAGCTTATAGCATTTCCCCACACATTGGGAGGGCCACCGCATCATTCTTGCATATTTTGCTTTCCCAACCTTAGCGTGTTTCGGCTTTGTAATAGATGTTGAAATTATTGGGAAAATTGTTCCTGGTTGATGTTTATGTTTCTGTATTATTTACTGTCCATGAGGCAAGTGATATTAAAGTCTCAGTTTTCTGTCTTGTGGTGTGTCTTAAATTTCGATGGAATCTGTTGTAGACCCTATGTTATTATGGATGAGTATGTGCTGACCCACAATGTGCAGGATTGACGTGGCTGATGGTGTATCGAACAATCAAGTATAAGAAGCTGAAGTCAGAAGTTGAGAAGCAAAGCAAAAAATGTATGCTTCATTTTTTATTAGTAGATTTCAAATTGTCGCTGCTATTTATGTCATAATTTTTGTCACTGATTTTGAGGTTAACTTTGTCATGAAAAACCGACCTTACTGGGTGATAATATAGTAACTCTGTCTTGTCGAACGATATTGCATGAACTACAATTGATCTCAATTGAGAAATCAGTTGAAATTTTGCATCTACATAGACTATGGTGGGAGGTTTATGCCCCTTCTATTTTTGAGTTTAATTGTTTCAAGCAAATCTAACAAATCAGTGTATTCCTCTGACATATATATGATCGTTGCTTAATTGACTACAGACACCCCAAGGCATAACATACATGGTTTTGAAATGAAGTGGTGCGGTATCTCTTAGTTACTTCTGGCTTTGACATAATTTTTTAGGGCAAAATCAAATTTGCCTTTGTGGTCGATGCTGCACTGATGACCACAGAGATAAAGGAACCTTGCTTGTATACAGTATATGTTTTTGTTGCTTTTAAGAATGCAATATTGATCTGTATTGTGCATGTATATACAGTAAATACTAATGTAGCCTTAATTAGACAATGAATTAATTTTATGGTGTGATAGTGTCAAAATGACTGCAAGGACACCTATTAATATACAAAGTGAAATGATGGGGCATGCCCAGGTGTCAAGTCTGTTCAGTATGCACTCATGTCTTTTGTGTATTCATGATGTAATCTTTCATCATTTTGTAAATTTTAAATTGACATGTGTCCCCTTGTGACATGTTGCACAGTGGAAAAACAAAAGGAAACAATCAGTGGTGAATCCTCCGATCGAAGCCAGAAGAAAAAATTGGGTAAGAAACATTCACTTGTCTGTCTGTCATATAGTTGTCTTGTATGCATTTAATTAATTACAATTGCTGTGGGAAAATTCTTTTTCAGCATTTAACTTGTTAGACATTATAGTGTTATTTCGTCATGGCAGTTACCTATTAAATACTGTTAAAAATTTTAGTTATTGTATTGAGAGATTTCAGTAAACAAAACAGTTGAAGTATATGGGGCTAGTATGAAGAACAGTGGGTCAGAAAACCGATGTACCATTTTGAGTGCACTCGCGGAAAAAATAGTTCCATATAACTTGCATGTTTCCATGTGTTTCAGTATTGTCTATTATGCAATATTAACATACTTTGCTTTGTTACTTAAATTTGATGTTACTTTTATTCATTTATATGATATTTAGTACATATTTGGTGCACTTGTACATGACCCACTATTCTTCATGCGTGGCAGCTATTACCAATAGGCCTCCAGAACAATACGGGGCCCACTGGATGACTGAGTGGCACTAATTTATTCACGCCCCTTTCGCACTGACAACTAGTTCTTAACTCAAACACGGGGGAGAGGTCTGAGGAGGGGGCAGCACCCCCTCCCCAGGTTAATATTAATGTCTTACAACCTTTTCTGCTATATGTATGTAACTTGCAACGAAACATTTACGTTTCAGCGACTGCATACTGCGCATTAGCAGGCTCCGGACTACTTGCATCGCCGACGGAACTACTTGCACAGGCTGCACAGCAGCAGGAAAATCATTGCACTGCTCATGCTCACTTTGGCCCACTGATCTTCACACATCCTGTATATGGAGTTTTACAACATGTTTGCTGTTGTTGAATCACACACTCGTTGAGCACGTTGTGAATTTTTGGTTAAACCACACCAGTTATAAGTACACTGACCTACCTACTGTCAGCTAAAGTTGAGCGCAATTGAAAAATGCTTGTGAGTAGAAATTGCTTCTATCTTGTGTAAGGTATAATTTTGTTGAAGCTTATTTAGAAAAAGAACATTTTGCTTGTAGATCCGTTAACGGATTGTCTAAGATGTTCCAATGGATGTCTGCACCAGGCACCTCTAGCAGTTTGTATGCACACACACTGAGCATTGTTCTTATCAGAATGGCATTGTTTGTTTGTTTGTAGAAAGACAAGAAGAACGTTTGAAAACGAACAACCGTGATTTGTCTATGGTAAGTGATGTGCTGAAATGTTACTTTGTTGCTCTTCACTGTGTTTACTATTTCCTGTATTACATTGTCATCACTTTTTGTGTTTTCTTTCTTTTATTTAAAATGTGAATCATAAGCAATTTCTAACATGATGGCATTTACTGCTTTGGTAATGTTGGTCAGGAAAGGCACATCAACAGGTACATAATGCTGAGTTGTTGTCTGCAGTAAACGTTCTAATGATTTAATTAGCGCACAGTAAACTAAAATGAGGTTTATTTTATTTTATTTCTGGAGTATTTTGCAGGAGGAAGTTTACTGCTCCAAAATAGCTAATGTTGATGAACTCAAAACACGTCTGATTGACGAGTGGGCACAGTTTGACCAGTCGATTGTTGATGCTGTTATCAGCCAGTGGCGTCGTGCTTTAAGCGCTTGTGTCCATCCAGCAGGGCAAACGTCAATCGTAAATTCTGACAATTTTGGAATGAACTGTTATACAAACTTAAAATTGTGCTAAATGAGTACAAGTACACCTCACATAATTCTAGTTTTTTGCCATATTTGTCAAAAAATCAACGATAGTGGAAATTTGACATAGTTGTGACAAAAATGATTTTGCAGTTTTTTGAGGCATGGCATGGAAAGGATGATTGTGAGCTTGATGGCATCACTGCTGAAGAACAAATCGTACTGTTTTGATCCTTTGCAGGTGAAGATGAAGTCAATGTTTGCCATCGGTTTTGCGTTCACTGCTTTGCTCAGCATGTTCAACTCTATGTAAGCCATTTCAGTTTAATTTACTTGATTTGATTTAATTTAATTGATTGATAAAAGAACAGCAATGAAGCAGAAGCTGTTTTACAGCATATCAGCGATAGTCAAATGAAATAAAACTCACATTAATATAATGCCATAAGTCATGAGTGAATCGGAGGTGCTAACAGTCCTAGATGATAGAGGGCTCCACCAGCTCCTTCTTTGTGTCCAAGAAGTTAATCTGAAATGTCTGAAAAGTGCTCTTGACAAAATAGCTTACCTGGAAATGAACAGAGACAGGTCACCAGTCAGGCTGAATACTCATCATCAGTCTGTCATGTTTTACTGCTCAGCCTCAGAGACTGTCCGGTGTCAAGCATCCGTTGTTAAACTGAGACGTAGTTTGGGAGTAGTTATACCAGGTGAGTCAGAATAAAATGTCTCGAGACAAAAATTGCGATATCTGTGTAATGCATAAATATAGTTACACCAAATTTTCCTTGTTTGTTTAGCACACAATACTTCGTAAACATGGTTAATTTTACCACATTTAGTTAATATTTGGCGAAGTGGTGCAGTCAATGTTCGATTTACACAACTAACAGCGTAAGGTATCAAGCTAGTCATAAATTTTCAACTCTGAAAAAAAAACAAATGCCGAAGTGTTGCATAAGCTTAACTAGCTAATCAGCTAATAAGTGTTAATTAAGCGAATGCTGAAAATGTCCATCTTTAGCTTTGATGCATGTGGCAAGACATTTGCGAAAACGCAGAACTGATTTTTGAACTGTTTCATTGGGCAGATTGTGATTATGAATTATTAATTAAAGTAGTAAAATGTTGATTAACATCCTAAATGTAAACAAAATAATGGCATCACATTGATGTTGTAACAAAGGTGGTACTGGGCACTCGATTAAGCTTACTTTTATAACGTTAACCTTCTGTGTAGTTGCAAAATTCGTTCCTGGAGTTTGCATTTCTATTAATTTGGCATATGTCAAGTAAATACAGCATAAAGCAGCACACTTTTGCGCAGTTGTCTTGTAAACAAATGGGCAAAATTTGGTACAAAAATATTCACGCATTTCTGAGATATCGTAATTTTCGTGTTGGAACATTTTTTTCGGTTCACCCTGCACATGTGGTATGTAAAAAGTGCTCAATGACACCACTTAAGCATGGTTTCTATCAAACACAACGAATGCAAGAATAGTAGACAATGAACGCAGCTGACACAGCTGGCCAAAATGCAAGGCTAGAAGCTGCATTTGTTGCATTGTGTTCATTGCATTGCATGCATTGCATTGGATGGAAACCACGCTTTACTTGGCCGTGCAGTGCAGTCTATCGTGACTGCTGACTAGTATGCTGCCATTTGATGTTGTTGTCAGCCATTAATGCTTTTTAGTTGTGCTGTTGTGTCAATAATGTTTAGTTCATGATGAGAGTCATCTGGAAGACCAGTACCACAATTATATAACTTTATTATTGTATTATAACAGAAATGCAGCCTTTATATTCTTAGAATGCCATCTGTGAATAGCCGTGGCAGTTTTGTACGAGTACACTATGTAGTGCTTTGGTCAATGTTCCTGTTGTGTAATGTGTACTGTTACAGTTTCGATGGTCGTGTAGTTGCCAAGCTTCCATTTGTACCCATCAGTTGGCTGCAGAACATTTCACATCGCAACTTGCTCGGCGATGACTACACCGAATGTTCTTTCATATTTCTATACATACTGTGCACAATGTCCATACGGCAGGTTAGTGGCTGCATTATTAAGTTGACTGCTCAACTGAGTTGACCTAATATAGCTGGTCTGGCATCTGTCGGTATGTACGTCCATCCGTCCATCTGCAAAAAGTTTTCTGATTTAAGTAGAATTTAGTGTGTAGGCAGAGGTCAGTTAGTGCTACGCGACAGTAGATTTGTAACTTTTCCGGGAAAAATAGCATTTTGGACTTTTTCCCGAAATTTCAGAAAAAAAAATTAGTAAGTACCCCCAATAACAGAGCGACAAGATTTTGAAAACTACAAATATATGTTAGTCAGAGCCACCTTTTCCATCATATGATTTGAATGAGATGTAAATTGTAGATAGTACAGAATGTTAAATTAATGCTGGCAAGCACGCAGTCGACACCACAGTATTTTGATGTGTGTCTGTTTACTTTTAGTGCCATAAATCGTTAAACTGATCACCATAAAGTTTGTATGTGCAGCACATGATTTACAGAAGTATCGTTGACAAATACATAGTTTTATAGTAACTTTACTAGGAGATATTATTGGCCGGGTAAATGAAGGGAAACATGACAAACAGCAAGAGCCATGCCCACCTGAATTGCAATATCGTATCTCTGTAACAATTCAATTAGTCTGTAAAAAAATTGTCCTTGGCGTTCAAGGTGAAGAAATTTTAGCAGAAATTATAAAATGGTTGCTCAGTGCTGACCTCCATTTTCAACCCTCAGCCAGACACCAGCTTACACTGCAAGACCACAGATACGGGGTTAGTGCATCGCACGGTGTGTCTGTTTACGTCTAAGCTCTCGTTGGTACTCACTGCGCCTAGCCACGGAGGGATGGCCAGGCTGAGTTGACCTGGCATGGTGCCAATTAAAGTAACAGTTCTCTGCCTAGCATTACTTGGCATTTACACTGCAGAAGCACGAGGTCTCTTATTGGTAGTGACTGCAATCCCGGGAGTGATTTCTCAATCCTGGAATCCGGCATTAAGAAATTGGTAAATTTTGGGGATTTGGCTTACAGATTGGTCATTATTTAGTATCACTATAGTAGCCCTACTAGTTATTTCATGTGTATGGGATGCAGTAGGCCCCTACCGGCAGGTGTATCCGAACAGTAGGGAGTGATGGTGACCTACAATATGCAACTTACAGTGCACAGAAAGGACTCTTGCATGCATGAAATATTTCATTAGATGGCTAGAAATGTTATTTTATCATCCAACAGTCGAAAAAGTACTGTTTTACCTGTTTTTGTATTCCCGAATTCCCAGGATTGGGACGCCGCCAATCCCAGGATTCTGGATTGGCGAAAATGGTCAGGGTCGTCCCTGGATTCATGATCACAGAATTGCAGTCACTACGGTACTTAAAGGTGAACATCTGAGATGTTGTGTGCTACACAGAATATACAGAAGATGCTTGGTTTTGCACCGTCACGAGCAGCCAACAAACAAGGCAGCGGCTTCTTCGCTACACCGTCACAGGCTGCAAAATAATTGATGGCAGAAATAGGATTTAGTCAAGTTCCTAGCACATGCACCGACATTATTGTGTTGGCTGATGTTCATCGTGATGAAATTTTGTTGTCATTTTGTGTTATTACTGAAGTGAATATTTCCTTGTCATTAACTTTTAAGCAGTTTCAACTACAATGTTTGCCGGTGGTGTCAAACTGAATTTGAAGGAGTTTGTTGTCTACAAATACACGTGACCATTTTCCGTTGAAATCTGGGTTAGCTGGTTTCCCCTTTGATTTTAATCTCCAGTCCAGTGCTTGCTAACGGGACAAGCCTAAACTCTGTGTATCTCCACTGGCATAGTCCCAGCCTCCTTTGGGCATCCTCTGCATCTAATTCCCCAGTCTCCAATGCTAGACATTGCTTCATCTATTGTTGTTCACAGTAACGTCTGAAAAGCACTGTAATCTGCATCTCCTCATCACTAAGCTGACTGGTTCTTCTAATTCCAATAATTTCTTACACTCTCTGTTTTTGTTTCTTTGTTTTCCAATTAAAACCGCACATCCGTTCCTTTACTTCTGTTGAACTATACTTCATGTTGCCCTGTGTACATGAATGCTGCTTCAAGGTTAAGCAATTCTGGAAGAAATTGCATGTATAGAATGGTTATAACCATAGGCGGAAACTTAGGTGGGGACAGGGGGATCGTCCCCCCCCAACAATTAGGTGGTGGGGATTATCCCCCCAATATTTAGAGAGTGTCATTGCAAATTGGCACGGTAAAAGAGATTGAGAAAGAGAGAATTAGAAGCCAGATGAGACACGAGTGACCGTGACCGACTTGCAAGCAACAATATAACAGGTCTACAGTGTATATCCGATTATTAAACGTTTTTGCCTGCGTGTTTTTGGTCGCGTCGCGTTTGTCTATGGTCTGTCTGTCTGTCTGTGTTCAACATAAGTCAAAAAGTTTGGAACAGATTTTGACTAATTTTTCGGAGAAGGTCAGCAGTGATGAAATATGCCGCTGTACAGCTATACCATGCAGTTTGCTAATAGCTTACCATTTAGCCAACATTTAGTTCCAAGATACAGTGAGTCCCCTGCCATCCCCCTTCAAAAAAAATTTCTCAATTTGTGGGGATGGCAAAAAAAAAATTCGTCCCCCCAAACTGTACCAAGTTTCCGCCACTGGTTGTAACATTTCATCTTTGGTGACCAAGTTTACAGAATGGTACTGTTTTGGATACTTATGATAGGTGATAAAATTTGACTGATTACTGTTGCTGGCAGCTGAACTTGTACAGTCTGACTCTGTGGTATTTGCAAACAGCACTTTGCATTGTACATGAACACGGGGTATGAGATGTTGCATTGCAGTTGCAAGCTCACAGTGCATATTGTGGTGGAGTATCCACGCTGTTGTGAAGTTTATCGTCTGTGAATGCTTTCTTGCTTTTTTCACTTGTGCAGCAGTTTTTGCTAACACTTTGTATGGGTGCATAATAACAGACTTCAGTCAGGTTGTTTTTTTGCTCAATCAGACAATATGTTATAAAACTGTCTCAAGACAGTCTTAATGTCAGTGGATGAATAAGTTGGATAGTATTCATTTAGTACACACACAAGCAGACGTTCTTTTTTGCTTAATACGTCTACTTCAATTGAGTTAATCCAAGGGGGGAGCTCTCAATATTGCTATGCCGGTTTCTAGTAGCTGGATACATTTCCTTTATCCAACCCATGATGCTAAAGCAGCAAAGGAAGATCATTATTGACTGCACCTGTATACATTATACAGTATAGGCCTACGTGTATATACATGTAGTGTATATATACTTGTAATGAGATTGACATCAGTAGACAGTGTTTCTGATGAGGCTTTTCGATTGTGCTTACGCACAAGTCACAACAGGCGCCTCTGATCGATAGCTTTGTTTAAGGGGCAGTCTACAAATTTAGCAATTGATCGATTGACTGATTGATTTCTTAATTACTTTGCAATTATGACAGACTAAGTCTACTAGTCTTAAGTTGTGAATGATCGTACACAATGACCGAGTTATGAATAGAGTTATGTGCCTGTGCTGTGGGGAATGTTCATCATTGCTAGTATTTGACGTTTTGTTTCTGGAATGGTAAACATGTACGCTTCGGTAATAAACAGACAGTTGTATGCCGTATGAGTGGCAGACACAAGCCTTCGTGTCACACGACTTTGAACTTACGCCTAAATATTTGTGTACACCAGATATGCGCTCACCTGCATGTTAACCATATGAAGTCACCCGCATGTTAACCACACATTACTGCTACTTCACGTTAACAATTAGTGTTTAAATGCAAACTTTAGACCTTAAATACATAATTGACTTTGGTCTTTAGACGAATACATACCAACATGCACTATAGTTATATACTGCACCAAAATTATGTTATGATAAATGGAGCAGCAGTTTATAAGAACAATAAATACCGTTTTATGCAGGTATACAAATACAATTACTTCTTAAATCGTGCTTTGTGCATTCAAATGATACTTGAGTATTTGAATACATAGCAGCACCGGCAAAAGCATTTAATTGTAGACTTTTTGTAGTCCGAGAAGCGAAGAACTGACAGTACTCGACAGATTTACTTATTTACTTGGCCCGAAAAGTCTGTGTATACCCTCAAACCACTTTAAAAACACATTTAAGCATTTTTACATTTGCGGTCTTGATTAATTGAATAATGTGCAAAGAAACGGCACTTCTACTGTTATTTATATTAACTTAATGTATAAGACATTACCGTTAATTTTTTACGGTATAAATTCGCTTATTTTGCTAACAGTGCTCAGTGCTGTGGATTTGGAGAGTACAAGATGTTTACGTAAACAAAGTAGTCGTATAGTTTTTAATTTTGGATTATTATATATTACTGGTTATAAAACAGCTGGCTATGTTGTACTGCATATTAGAACTAAGCGTCGCAACTATTATTACTGGCGTATCAGCTGTCGTCGATGTGGACACGACTGAAGACCTTCTGTTGCCGTATCCATATGGGCGCCACGGTTCCCGTAGAGGCCGCCGTTTCGTTCGTGAGTGCCAACCAAGCCGATTCGGGAACCTGACTCACGAAGAGTGGCCGACGCATTACAACGA
>Ga0209052_1000540_pt1 | contig 11887 bp, 10 predicted proteins | sample WorMetHEROISLAND_2_FD_187409 | JGI IMG/M metagenome (GOLD analysis project Ga0209052, IMG submission 187409) | Marine gutless worms symbiont microbial communities from Max Planck institute for Marine Microbiology, Germany - Olavius sp. 4 HERON... | ecosystem: Host-associated > Annelida >...
ATCATCATCATCATCATCATCATCATCACTTACTTCAGTAGTGTAGGAAATGAAGAGAAGTGGGCCAAGCACTGAACCCTGAGGAACACTGCAGTCCAGGATGAAGTCAACAGTCTGGTGGCCAGCGACACAGAAGGACTGAGAACGATGATCAAGGTAAGACTGAAACCAAGCTAGAGCAGTGTCAAGAACAGCATGGCGATGAGTCAGTGTGGACAACAGAATAGGATGGTCGACAGTATCAAACGCTGAGCTGAGGTCGAGAAGGACCAGACCAGTGACAAGCCCACTGTCAGTAGCACGTACCAGATCATTGGGCACAGAGACAAGCGTTGTCTCGACAGAGTGGGAAGGACGATAGGCAGACTGCCTGGACGGTAGAAGTGAGTTGGTAGTGACATGACACAGATACCTCTTAGCAACTGCTCGCTCAACAACTTTGGATAGAAACGATGCATTGTGTCGTTAAAATTTAGTCTAAATCGTGTATGTTTTTATAGTCTGAGTACTTCTGTATTTATTTGTGTATCTCTGCATTAAACAGGAGTGCATGACTAGATAATTTCGGGGGTGAATTTGACATCGAAATTTTTGGATAAAAATGGCTCCCACTTTTCTTCCTTATGTTTACCGTAAATGTTAATTTTATTTATCCAGGAGCAAATACTATCATTTTGAGGAGTTTCTTGGTCAGTGGTTGGAGAAGTTGAAAGTTGGTGACAAGACTTCAATGACCGTTAAACTGATGAAGGATATTGATCGTTACAGAGTAAGTTCCTTCCATTGCGTATGTCCTGAATGCTTAGTGAACGCTCCATGGTATCCACTCTGTGAAGTAATTAATTTCAATTCTGTCTAATGTACGTTAATCTGTATCAGTGGATTTCTGTTGTTCTGTTAATTTCTCTAATTATGGAGTTGTTTATAGCATTAGTATCACGTTATTCATTACCGTTCAACGCCATTAGTTAGGTGCATTATTTCAACAGTTCCAAAAACTTTATTTTTGAACTTGAGTCTAACTCGGAGTTACTTCAGAAAAAAATGGGTTGGTTTAACAAACCTACGGTATGTGTTGTTATATAGGTGATGGGAAAATCTGGCCCATAAAAAGTTAGGCTGTAAATCTCGAAACTTATCTTCGTGTGATCCTTTTTGCCTGTAGTAACTGTTGAATAATTGGCCAGTTAAGCAAAAAATTTAAAAGTAGTAATAGATTTTATATCTGATGGTAAATGAACAATGCATGAAACGTCGCTGTGTAGTTTTTCGCAAAATAGGGAAAATAGCTTCTGGAGAAGTCACCTTACAAGTTATTAAGAGCAAATGCTTACCGGTGCTATAATATGGTCTAGAAGTGTGTCCACTAACTGTGTCGGACTTGCGTGCACTGACTTTGTTGTAAACAGATTTTTTCATGAAATTATTTACTACGAATGTAATGGATACGGTAAAAATCTGCCACGATTATTTTAATTTTGATTTGCCAGGCAGCATTGTTGAGAAACGGCGAAAGACTTTTGTAGCCCGTTGCGTTGACTACTACTATTAGTTAAGTCTTAGTCAAGTTATTTCTTTTGTTCTGCTACCGTTCATGGTGAATAAAGATGTGCAATATAAGGTGAAGCAGTGACTGCAATTTGTTGAGATGTGATTTGCTGATCAGTTGGTGATTCCGGTGCTGAAGTGGGTTCGCGGCGAGCCATTGTCTCAGGACAACTGGGTCGAACTGTTCTGTCTGATCGGCCTACCAAAGAGCATGACACTGGAGAGGTTGACATTCGGCGACCTCATTGCACACTCAGATGCCATTATCAACAGTGCTGATGCGCTCAAGGTACAGTATGTCGATTCTGCTTACGTCTTTCGACGTAGCAGTTCTGTATTGTCGTATTTCTTTGCAAGATTGTTTGTAGCATTTCATTCACAGCCTGGGTGTCATTCGTGCGTACTATACAGACATGCATGATTGAGAAGCCGTGTTTGTTTGTTTGTAATGGTGAACGCGTGCCGGTTTAACCCGCAGCGTAAGTGAATCTTCAGCTCCCCTGCCAGCGTGCTGCCGCCTGAACACTTGTTCACCAGGGTCTTATTCTGTCGCCGGTGTCCTGCTCCGGCTTTTCGCAGAGCTCTCAGCACTTGCTTTTACGACTCTGGGCAGTGTAAGGCACTGTCTGTGTGCATCAAGGTTGACGTTCATGACTGCGATTGCGATTATAATTATGATGACTTTAGCTGAATTGTTATCCATTTTCCGTCGGCGACTTAAAACTTGCCTATTTGCCAAATCCTTTTTTTCCGATTATTTCCTGGACTTAACCTCTCTCTGGCGGACCTACAGCAGTAGTTTGTATTACTTAGGCCACTTGAAAAATACCGGATTGATTGATTGACTGATTGATTGATTGATTGATGACCATGTGTCTAGCATCAGTAGAGCAAATCCGTTGTGTTGTAGGAGCTGAACCTGCGGGCACAAGGTGAAGTGATAATTCGCGATGCTCTCAGGGAACTGGACATGTGGGGCGCCGGAGCAGTGTTTCAACTCACCGAGTACGATGACAGCCACAAAGCTAAAGTTATGCTCATCAAAGAATGGAAAGAGCTTGTTACTCAGGTCAGTGTTTATATTGGAACTATTGTTCGTCCGTCATGGTTATTTCACGTTTGATAACTTTAGCTTTTTTTACTACTTCTGATGCCATTAGCTTGATTGACAGTATTTGTACTAGTTAAGTTCTGCACGTGCTTATTGGCTGTTTGTATTTTGAGTGCGATATCATAATAAATATACGTCGTTCTTGCGTTTTGACAAGTTACGTTAATAAACGGATATGATGATGATGATGATGACATAGGTCGGAGACAATCAGTCGCTGCTGCAGTCACTAAAGGACTCGCCGTACTACAAGCACTTCCAGGACAAGGCGTCCATCTGGGAGACGCGCCTTGCCGACCTCGACTTCGTCCTACAGAACCTGAACCAGATCCAACGCAAGTGGGTCTACCTCGAGCCGATCTTTGGGCGAGGAGCTCTGCCGAAAGAGCAGGGCCGATTCAAAAGAGTCGACGACGAATTTCGGTGAGTGACACTGATTCGGGTGCGGCTGTGTTGACTTTCTGATTAGTCATAAGAAGTTTGTTCGAAATGCTGCTCGAAGTTCGTAGTGGAAGTGGAAAAAAACAGGAAAATTAAAAAGCAATTGCTTTGTTTAAGAATTTAGTTTCTGGTGGTTAAGTTAATTCATGGGTCATTTCGTCATAATCGGAGCAAAGCTGTTTCTTCTGCTGTCCATTTTAATCAGCGTCTTACTGATGTGTGCGGCCGTACAGTGTCCTAAAAATTTCTGCAAGTTTTTTGTTGTTGCTTTATTCTGAAACCGGTTGTCAGCTGATGTGTTGGTTTGATGCTCTGCGATGCAGTGGCATTCTGATGGACGTCAAACGTGATAATCGCGTTCTGTCGCTGGTGAATCGCGCCGGCCTCAAAGGCACTCTGACGCAGATGCTCGATCAACTTCAGCGTTGCCAGAAGTCCCTCAACGAGTTCCTTGAGGTGCTAGATCTGTGTGTGCATTTTTTATTAGTTAGTGTTCGGTGTGGCTCGATGGTCTAGTGGTTAGCGCACTTGGAATTCCAGCTCGAGGACCCGGGTTCGAATCCCGGGTCGTGCCACTATTCCATTGGGTAGCAACCTTGGGCAAGTTGTTTACTCACGTTGCCTCCACGGCTGCAAGAAACTGGGGTACAAAAATGGAGTTTTCGGCACCTAAACGGTTGTGGTGATTACGTGCGCTAGATTAAGCTATGCTTTCAGCTAAGCTTTAGAGCGCTCTATGATATAACCTAACTTTACATTCCTTTACTTTATTTCGTTTGTGTGCATGTGTATGTAGGCAGTATATTATTGTATTTTAGGTTTTTTTGTGTTGGTTTGATTGACGTTGCTGTTAATTTTTGTTCTCCATGCAAGTGATTGCCTGGAGGACCGTCTCCGAAATGACCTGTAATGTGTCGCGCGGGACGTTAAGCCTTACTCACTCACTCACTCACTCTGTGTAGCTATTTGCTAGCGTTTTCGTTTCCTTTCAGTGTTTCAGTGCTGTCAGGTGAGTGACCAAAAGGTTATCGGGCTTGTCCTGCAATCCCGATTATCCATCAGTGACTCAGCGTAACCTGCAGTAGCCCCAGAGAAGTAGGCAAGTAAACACACACAAATCTTTAACTCGACTTGGCACTATTTTAATTGGAGAAATCAAGAATTTTTTTTCTCTAGAGTTAACAGTTAGCATAAGACAAAGTATTTGCGGTGAATTCTTTGCATTATCCTATTACACTAGTTTCCATAAACTGAACTGTATTATATACATCTACATGACAGAGGTTGACAGAGAGGATGTCGTATGCAATGTCGTGGTTATTATTACGTGGCAGGAGAAACGTTCGTCATTTCCGAGATTCTATTTCATCGGCGACGATGACCTGTTGGAGATTCTCGGCCAGTCGACAAATCCCGCAGTCATTCAGACGCACCTCAAGAAACTGTTCGCCGGCATTCACAGCGTGGAGTTCGACTCCGCACAGACGACTATTGTCGCTATGAAGTCTCTCGATGGCGAAGTTGTTCCGTTGATCAACCAAGTCAAAGTCACAGCACAAGTGGAGGTTAGCCTTGTGCCGTCTAGAACAGACTGTCCTTTATCGGCAGTTATTCTGTAGCTTTTCTAGAATGAAAAGCAATGTTTTTCCTGGATGAAGTATAAAAATGTAGATGCAGTCGCTTAGTAACCCATTGTACTGCTAGGGGCGAGAGATGCCGCCCCTCCCTGAGGTAAAAAAGTAATGAGTCAACAGAATACGGTGTGATTGGTTGGTATGATATTTGCGTCCGCACTTGACTGAATAGATGTCATGCATGCAACAACTCTAGTTTCGTATTATACAGCTAAGTATAGAATCATACTGTATAAAATATAATTCTATTTTTAGCTGTGACAAACTAAAAAATAAGCGGGAATAATTTGTTGTGTTTTTTGTACCGATTTTTGAACACTGAATGATAAACCAATTTTTTGACACCTCACTGTGTCACCCTTTTGACAGGTGCCACTCGGGGCGACCGCCCCGTCCGCCCCTGTCACTACTCCACTGTGTAGATGAGTAATGGCTCAGTTTATTGTTTGTTTCGTTTCTGAGTGCGTAAAAATGATTCTTTTTACTGCAGTGGTGGTCGTAATTGAAAATAATTGTAGCGCTATTATTACATAAGCAGCAATGCGTCGCAGTGTCAGAGTTAAAATATTCAACTTCCGACTTATATTTAACCGGCCAATTTTTCACAGGGGTATGCCACTTCCCCCCAAATGAACTTTTACAGAATTATTTAAGCAGAACTTGTACAAGACCAACTTATACTGTTGCCCACCCTGTTCACTAACGGAATCTTGCGGTAATTTAGTGGTAATTTCGCTGCTGAAAAAAATTTACTTACTTGTTAGTCAAAGCACTGAAGGGACTTAAAGTGATAACATAAACTTGTTAAGCTTATTCGTTTTTTTTTCCGTTCCTATACTGTTTTTCACTTGTGAGTTAAGATAGAAAACTGGTAATGATAATAATACGCAGATAGGATGTGTTCTGTGAACAGATGACGTCATCATCACAAAAATTTCTGTGTATGTTCAAAATAAAATTTTCTACAAAACGTATATTTCGGATTTTTCCTATTTTATGAATTAATGAAATGGCGCCGTTTTGTGACTTATTTGTCGAACGGCGCTCGTATATGCGGCTGGTGGTCACAGGTGTGGCTGAGTGCAAGTCGTTTCTTAACTGCACATCAGCACAAAATAGGCCATTTAGTGCATTTAAAGCATTTAATTTACAGGTGTGGCTGAGTCATCTGGCCGAGGAGATGAAGAACACTTTGCAAGAGCTGCTCAAGAGTTGCTTGCGAGATGCCAAGTCTGGTCGAGGTGGACTTGACCCGAACAAATACCCGTCACAGGTACTCACTGATCTGTATTTCTTCACGTCTTTGCATCACAGCGTTGGCAGTCACTCACGTCTGTGCTTTTGTTAACTTCACCTTCTTTACGTTGATGGTTTACGGTTTTCTCCATCTGTGTCATTGTAGCTAAATAGTGTCGATTTTGGACACTCGTTTTTGTGCAGCACGTCAGAGATATCTCGGAGTTAATAGGCCCTACACTCAAAGAACTTTTTGAAAATGTCGTATATCAAAACACCATTGCTTTTATTAAAGATACAGACTTTTATCATTCTATATAACATTTTTTATATCACCTGAATAGCCTTAATCTTACAAAGTTTTTTTTATATTTTTTATCGCATAGATTAAATGCTTTTAACTATTTATGGCACTGAATGGCCTATTTTGTGCTGATGTGCCGTTAAGAAACTAGTCACTAGCAGCGACCAGTCGGGCGACCAAAGTTGCGTTACTCTGATCACATGAAGTCAGTGCTCAGGCACTGTAACATTCCTGTATCTCATCTCGAGCAACTGGCAGAGGACAGGGAACTGTGGAGTTTGACGTGCGCCTTGGGTCTGAAGAATCTCACAGCAGCATCTGATCAAGCAGCTAGTGATCGTCGCGCTCGCAGACATGCCGCAACGGCAGCAATACCAGCGGGCCCTGTCGGCCCTCACTGTGGCAGAACTTGTGCTTCGGACTTCGGTCTCCGCAGTCATCTTCGTATCCACTTATGACCGCACTACAACTACATCAGTACAACGTCATCGTCGAAATCGACGGACTACCTCAAGCAAGCAAGCAAGCTAGATTAAACTGGCAGCTTGCCTGTGCAAATCATCTGTCATATCATATCGTATCGTATCGCATGTATTGTCCTGTGTGACGCGTGTAGATCCTGTGTCTTGCTGAGATGATACGTTTCACCGAGAGCTGCGAGGAGGCGATCCGTCGCCACGATCTGTCGGGTTTCCTGCGACAGCTGCGAGGCCAGCTAGAGTCATACACTTCGGTCAGTGTCTCCGACGACTCGAGCCAAACGGACGTCGGCGCCAACGTCCTCGAGCTGAAACTGAAGGCGCTGATCCTCGACACGATTCACAACATTGAAGTGGTCGAGCAGCTGAATACGTCGAGCTTGAGTGACGTGGCCGACTGGCAGTGGCAGAAACAGCTCCGGTTAGTCCGATGTTCAGTGTTCTTGTTTCATGCTCGCTATTCTTGAGAGGCGGCGGTTTGGCTCAGTTGGTAACGTCGTTGTTCGCATCAACGAAGTTAATCAACATCGGGCCCGGTTAGTACTTGGATGGGTGACCATCTGCAGGCAGGTGAACCATCACGGTATGTAGCCAGCCACCCAGGTCAACTCAGCCTGGCCATCCCTCCGTGGGTGAGCGCAATGAGTACCAGCGAAAGCTGGGACGTAAACACTCACACCGCACGATGCAGAAGCCTCGTATCCGTGGTCTGGCAGTGTAAACTGGTGTCTGGCTGATGGCTAAAGAAACGGAGATCAGCGCCACTCTATGGGCCTTATGGCTCGGAAAGGACTTTACGTTTTTTTACATTGTAGTCGTATACAAGGTGGCTCAAAAAACGGGGCCATCTTGTTAAATACGGCTTATATAACTTTAGAAGTATTGACCAGATCGGCACCAAATTTGGCACAGATCAACGTTATTTCATTTTGAACATTACCCCGTAATTTATTAAAAACAACTTTGGAAAATAAAGTGGCGCCATCTATCGAATAACAGTAACTATGACAAGCGCTTGTAGATTTTCAGCAGAAGATCATGCTTTGCAATACGCCGAACAGATGACTGTGAAATGTCCATCTTCCTTACAATTTCATATCGATTTTTTTATAGACTTGCAGAGCACTTTCATGACTGCAGATAAGCTCCTCCACAAGTTCGATTTTTTCCGAAATTCCGACGTGCGAACTGATCGCGGACGGCCACTGCCTTTCGGACGTTCTGTCACGCCAGTGGAATTAATTTTCTTCAGCAGCCGGTCCACGCTTGTCCAGGCCCAATTCTTTCTGGAAAACTTTTTCAACAAACGTTGGGAGCTCCAGTTCTTTTCCTGACGTCAATCAACGCAAAATAATCTTTACTGATCTTTCTTATACTAAACACAACCATTAAAATGTGTCACTTATTATGTCTATTTGTCTATTGTCCTTCGCTAGATGGCGCCACTTTGTTTTCCGAGTTTGATTTAAATAATTACGAGGTTATGTTAAGAATGAAATAGCGTTGATTTGTGCCGAATTTGGTGCGGCTCTGATCAATACTTTAAAGTTACTAGACGTAAAACATAGTGGCCCCGTTTTTTGGACCACCCTGTAGTTGGCATGGCGTGAATGGAATGTGTAATACAGACTATAAAGTTATGTCGCCGGAATGTGTTATTTTGTTGTCATTCTTCTCCATCGGTGCTTCAACACTTTTGGTCGGTGGCAGAAAAGCACGCAGTCCCATCCCAAACATTCCCATTTCGGGACCTGCCCCTCAACCTGGAGTAACTGTGGAATGGTAGGCCAGTTCAACAAAAACTGAAAGCAGTTGTAGTAATTTGCTAGTTGTAGTAATTGTGTTATTATTTCTCGGTACGAGTTTCTTCGTGCTTTGGCACCGTTCATTAAGCAACAGGCAAAGCAGCCACTGCCAGTCAGCAAACATCTGGCTCGTCTGCTGGAATCTCGCTAAGAGTACCCAGTTTGGTTGAATTAGCTCAGACAAAGTTGGCTGGTGAAATAATAATCAGTAATCGTGGCATTATTTTATGTCTTGTGATTTCCGGCTGCAGGTACTATGTGAAGAAGGAGGGCCAGTGTGTGATGCGAATGGTGAACGCTGAGTTTGAGTATACGTATGAGTACCAGGGCAATGCACCGAAGCTGGTACATACACCGCTGACAGACAAGTGCTATCTCACGCTTACTCAAGGTTGCACTCACTCCCATATTGTGCAGTCATATTACGATCAAAAGCAGCATGTCTAGTTGCCCGTGTTTCATCTTTACTGTCCGCGCGGTAGCGATGGACTGTATAGTTTCTGTCGGAGTGTTTTTTTGTCTGTCCAGTGCTACGCATATGCATTGGACAGATTGAATATAAAATCACGTAAACGTCCGTCCGTCCGTCCGTCCGTCCGTCCGGCGTCTGTGGACAGGAATGTGACTTAATTTATGGACCGATCTTTACCAAATTTGGAACATAGGTTCCCCATACCTTACATGAGTAAAGTTTTTGTGTGCAGTTCGATCGGAAGTACTGTACGCACATGCGCGTCGTTTAACCGACCGTCACTCACAGCTGTCAAGTGTTTGCACCAACGATTCACGTAGTTTTCGCGAAATTAAGTTGCTACTGTGTGGATTATTTCAATAAAATGGCTGAATTAGTATTCCTTACGGTATTTGATACGCATATGTCTAGAAAAAAAGTTAACAGAGCGTGAGACATTTTAGAAAACAGACGATTTTACGTCGTGGTGAAAAAAATTATAATTGTGTTCACTAGACGGTGCGCCACGTAACCTACTCTCATACACCACGTTAAATTTTTATTTTAGCTTTGCTTAGTTACTGCGTGCGCTATTATTTTGCGTGTGCATACATACATTTCACATTCTTTTATTTAATGCAAATCCCGTAAAATTTGTCTGCATTTTGAAATTGTGTGTCCTTAATATAATCGTTCTCTTATACCCTCGTTGTAATGCACCCACGCGCAAGTATATAATATAACGCTGGCCTTGAGGTAGGTCCTACATGTACTTATGGATAACTTCGAAAAATATTTTACGAAATTGTCATATTACGTTATTATTATAACTTGAACATTGTTGATATATAATTTGAAATTGAAGCCTTTTATTTTAATAACTCTGGTCGACTTTGCTGAGTTGCTCACTGATTTCAGTTATACGAACTTCACTGTAGGCCTAAGCAATGTAGATACATTGGACAGACTCCATGTTCACTTGAACATTATCTTGTTTTCTCTGTGACCACGATAACTCATGAACCGCTGCACACAGCTTGATGAAATTTTGCGTGAACATGTACCTCGACAACCGCTCGAAACCCAGAGAATTTTGAAGTCATAGGCCAAAGGTCAAGGTCACGGGACGGGATTTTCGGATTCTTTGCCATTGGGAGATGGGGCAATAAAAGTTTGTGCACACGATTACTGATGAACCGCTGCCCTCAGCTTGATGATATCTTGCACGAACATGTACCTTGACAACATCAACAACCAACCCTATTGAATTTCAAGGTAACTTTTTCGTTAGTGGACCAAAGTTTGCCAAAATGTTTTCATTGAACGTGGAAGAAATCGTAGTTGTTAACGCCGTTTTCCGCTTGTTGATTGCTTGATCCGTTCCACAGATATTCACGATCAAAGTCTAGAGTTGTCCAAAATCTAGTGCACTGTTGATAACTCATGAACCGCTGCAGCACTTAGCTTGATGAAATTGTTCACGTACATATACCTCCACAATCTTTAGAACCCTACTGAATTTCAATGTCATAGGTTAAAGGTCAAGGTCACATGAGTTTTTTTGGTGTTTTTTGTGTGCATAATGCTGCGGCCACCCGTGGACAGTACTTAGCCTTGGGCAAGGCTTGACGATCTTGTTCTGTTTATTGATTCATCTTTGGACTGAGTTTTCTCAGTCATTTTGTGAATGTGTTTTTGTGGCACCAGATGACTGTATGTAGGTGTACTACAAGCCCTGGTAACGCCAGTATAGTATATTGTAATGTTAAAACATTGCCGCGGCACTACATGAATGTGTTTTGATTGACTGATTGATTGATTGTATGTATGATAAATAGCTGTTTGTTCTTGTGGCTCTGTTCGGTGTGCAGCAATGGCTATCGGTCTTGGTGGCAATCCGTATGGTCCGGCTGGTACTGGAAAGACGGAGTCGGTGAAGGCACTTGGAGGATTGTTTGGTCGGCAGGTCCTAGTGTTCAACTGCGATGAGGTAAAAACCATCCACCGACGAGATTCAAACGCCGATAGTACATCGAGATGCTACTGGCGTACAGAGAGTTACTTTGTTACATCAATGGTTTGGCTCAATGGTAACGTCGTTGGTCGCATCAACGAAGTTAATCAACGCCGGGCCCGGTTAGTACTTGCATGGGTGACCGTCTGCTGGCGGGTAAACCATCTTGGTATGTAGCCAGCGATGCAGGTCAACTCAGCCTGGCCATCCCTTCGTGGGTAGGCACAATGAGTACCGGCGGAAGCTGGGACGTAAACAGGCACACCGCGCGATGCACTGGCCTCATGTCCGTGTTCTGGCAGTGTAAACTGGTGTCTGGCTGAGGGCTAATGGGCCTTATGGCTCGGGAAAGACTGTACGTTTTTTATATCAATTCAACTAGAACTGGTGACGAGATCTCAAACTCTGCGGAGAATGGCACTGACTCCTGGCAAATACAAAGTACTTAATGCAACTGCTGTCTTCTAATGGCAGAGAATGCTGCGTAATGATCCAGAATCCATGAGAGAATCCTGGTTGCCACCGAAATCCAATCACTTCATCCTCTGGCCGTGCCCGATGCCTTGACAAAATTTCATCAAATTGCATTCATGCTTTCTTGAGTAATCTAGCGGACAAGAAGCAGCTGACGCAAAAACATGGCCCCGTTATTCTATGTATGGTATTTGCACTTGCATAAGGATGGTTAATGTGTGGAACTCGTTGCCTGATACGATCTGTTTTAGTTTTTAGCCGACCGTACGGTCGCGCTTATGGTACGATGTTCTGTCCGTCTGTCGTCTGTCTGTCTGTAACGTTTTGTATTGTGGCTAAACGGTACGTCGTAGAGGGTCGGCGATGGTACCGTTGGATAGGGCGTTGGTA
>Ga0209052_1000541_pt1 | contig 11884 bp, 9 predicted proteins | sample WorMetHEROISLAND_2_FD_187409 | JGI IMG/M metagenome (GOLD analysis project Ga0209052, IMG submission 187409) | Marine gutless worms symbiont microbial communities from Max Planck institute for Marine Microbiology, Germany - Olavius sp. 4 HERON... | ecosystem: Host-associated > Annelida >...
ACAACTTTTTTCTATCGGTCAGTTAACAGCAGTTTCTGCTGTGCATTTTGATATAAACATTGCAATCCTAGGACAAACGGTTCAAAAGTAATAACACGGCAAACTTTGTTGTATACATGTATATACAGGGTGTTCCAGAAAAAATTGCACAATGTTGTGGTGAAGTGCCATTTTTACATGATACTGCAGCAATGGCAAGTGATAGTCAAATGTAAAATTCAACTAATTGAAATAATTGTTTTCACTGAGGCAACAGTCATGAAAACAACCTCGCATTGGTTGCCTCAAATGTAGCCCTGGACATGGCCCTGAACATGCAAGCCAATAAATGCATAGTCAACCATTGGACCATGACAGATTTAACTAAGCAGTGTTATGTCTAGACATCGAAAGTGTTCCATAAAAGCAAGCAGACCTATGTATACTTCAGCTTTCTGGCTGTATTAGTTTTCCTAGAGAAACTACATTTAATTCTCCTTGCCAGCAGTATGATTACAGAAATACGTTTAGATAATAAACCAAGTGAACCAGCAGCAGATAAACAAGTGTCCTCAAGATTACGGCACAGAGTCAAAAAGTGCCAATTATCCACGTGCTCAGCTTGTTTATAGTGCTTACACAACGTAACATTCAAAGCTTGGGTTGATCTCGTTTTAACACTGTTCAATACCAGAGCTCCATAGTTTTTGCAACAAAAAAAAAGATAACAAAGACCAACATAACAACAAAAAACACTGCCACTTGCATTAAGACAGCTGACATCTGCTAATGTCACACAAAAAAACAGCAAGTCTAAATATACCTGATAATTATAACTATATACTATGAACTCTGAACACTCATTGGCACTGCTAACATGATACAAACACACATGCACACTGCACACTTGGGTTTGGTTCAAATGGCTCATTTTCTGGAGTTACCAGCTAACATCATCGATAGAACACAGTGCTGAATCTGCAATAAACTACTGACAAAAGATACCATTGCATAACTTTAAAAAAATTGCCAACACGATACATAAAATGGTTGCATAATATGCAAAAAATAACAAACAGATACAACAATGAGTCATAATTGGTCCACTATTAGAATGAGATTATACTATTCAACAAACAAATGCAACAACGTTGATACTATCAGACAAAACAAAACTAGATCCTACTACACCTATGGAAGTAATATACAAGTCTTCAACCTTCCCTGCCATCTTAGCAGTAACAGCAACACAACAGTGAACGCCATATCTAAATGGATACCAACAGAAATTTGTATCAGGATACTGTAATATCTCAGACAGGCAAGAGGGTTTGCCTGTATCATTTGATCAGGGACAATTGGCAGTATTATTTTAAATTGGGTTTAAAGCTCTCCTACCAAATGGTCAACAGCTAGTTATGCTCTGAATAATGTTAACACTAACAGCCTAATCCTATACTTGCACAACAGTACATGAAATAATTTAGTAGCACAATCTCCATCACATGAATGACGTGATATAACTGTGTCATTAGGAGATGAAAACACATAGAGTTGAATTCAGACAGCCACACAGTTCATCATTATTAATCATCCCAACCAGCCGTAGTTGGATCCCATGTACAGCCACGCTGAGGCATGGCTTCCTACAAATTCGCAATACACACAGAAATGACTGTTTTGAATTCTGCTGGAAAGAAATCAATGAGAAGTTGAATGTGAGTTTTTGAGATGGTGCATGATCTGATGATTCCTTGCAATTATTCGTTATAACAACCTGTGTAAAATGACACAACTGTCGACACCCTTCAGTGCTTGGCCACTGTTTAGATGGGTGACTGGAATGGAATTTACAGCCGTCCATCTTGATTTATTTTGCTCAAACTGACAATACAAAAACAAATACCCATATGAACAGGACAGCAAGGCACTCACTGTGCCCTTACAATGGCCCTCAAGAATATGGACAAAATGAATATGACATTAAATATAATAAAAGGCAGAAAACAAAGATATGACAACACACAACTGTAAAACATGAGAACATAAGCCTAAAGACACAGACAGATAAATGCATAAAGTCAGTTTAAAATGACTAATACCTTAAAAGACTTAGAGAAATCTACTCATTTAATACTGCGATGAAGTTGGAAAGGGAACTAAAATAAAATCAACACTTCCTGGCAGACAGTGGAATGACGTTTATAAAGCTGAAAACTATGGCCAGGAGTATTAATCCAAGGGCTGAAAACAAAAAAAAACTCATCAGATTTTATATGAACAAGACCAAATGCAATTTTATAACACCCGAATAAATCAGTATGCCCTTGTAAAGGTCCTGCTCCACAAATTCGCAAAGGTTCACTGTTGTGTAATGTGGCCTAACCACCGAGAATAACTACAAATTTTTGGCAAGTAAAAAAGATCGGAATTAGTACAAACAGCTGTTTACCAGTATCTGCATATCCTCTCGTGAAATTGTCCAGTCAAATACTTGAGCATTTTCAAGAACTCGCTGCTGTTTTGATGACTTTGGAATGGTGATGTATCCCTTCTGAACACTCCAACGGATCATCAACTGGGCCACTGACTTATTGTACCTGACACAACATTAAACAACAACAGACAGTTATAATCACATAATCACAGTGATAATGGAATCAATCAGTAAATCAATCATAACACATTTAACAGCACAGCATCATATATCATGAACGAAACACAGGTGCATAATAGCAGAGACTAGGCAGAGTGTTCACACTTAACCACAGGCAAACAGTTCAGTTTTTAAATTACAGGATTTGCTCTCTCTCTCTCTCTCATTCCCGGTCAGGGGGGCAGGTCACCGCCCCAATCCGTTCCAGGAAGCCCAGAGGCGTCGTGGGTCCGTGTTGAACTGTCCTCCCGGCCAGATGTCCCTGGCCTGGTCATGTGCTGGACAATGGAGGACCAGGTGCTCTGCCGTCTCGTCAGCGCCGTTGCAGTATGGACAGGTGGCGGAGTTCTGGCGCCCGATCCGGTGAAGATAGCCTGCCAGCAACGGAGAATGGCCAGTGCGTAACTGGGCCACCGTAGCGCACTGGTCCCTGTTCCAGTCGCGTTGCCAGCGCTGGAATCTGGCTGCACTGCCGGTGAACACCCTGTGGACAGGATTTGCTAGCACTAAGTACCCTACATAACACAAATATACTGTGGCCTGTAAAAATACTGGACTTACTTTCAGTGGACAGTAGTAACGCTAATCATATCAGAATAGAACAGAAAATGATAAAGGTCAGTATAAACACCAACAGTCAAAAACAAAAATAAAACAACAGCTAGACCCTGTGAAACTAGAAGCAATCATACATGTCCTGATGGCTTAGAGATGCGCCAGTATCAAAGCCTTAATACCCTATCAATCACAACATTGCATTCCATGCCACTCCCGGAACAGCCAAGGAACTAACAACACTAATTAGTGCAGTGACTGCAATAACTTTTGGTGAATTTTCAGTTACTTATAATATCACACATGTACAAGTATCGGGAATGAGGATATGTATGTATAATGTTACTTTGTATGTTTTGATGAACCATAAGAGAAAAAGAACAACGCTACTTATAACACAGCATTCTCATACTTTGCGGCCACTGCGAGCAATTTCTTGTCGTTCATCCTCTGTGCTTTAGCCAGAGGCGAGTATCCCATCACAACGATGCCGTGTTTGCGACAGTAATCAACAATGTCCTGCATCCGCTGCTGTGGATGCAGCTCAACCTGATTCACGGACGGCGTTGGTCGACCTGCTTTCCGCAATCCCTCCAGGTGATGGACACCAAAATTTGAAACGCCAACTGATCTACATTACATGTATATTTCACAAGACAGTTGTCACATGCTAGATATAGTTAACGGTCACTTTATTGCAACTTTGCTGGCATCAGTGAAATAAAACCAAAATAAATAAATAAAATCTGTCAATATTGATGTTATGACAAATAGAAAAAGTGGGGCTAAAATGCGACTCATGCTGTATGAGATTTCACAAATCTATTAAACTACAACTAACGAAGATATGAGAATAATAAATGCCAAAGTATGCACCTGATGTGACCCTGGGCTTTTAGTTCAAGCATAGCATCATAAGTACGCAGAATATCACCACCATATGGACTGTGGATCAAATACAGATCAACATGACCAGTGTCCAACCTGAAGATACAGTGAACTGTTTTAGTACATCAAACTCATTGAGACAATAAGAACAACTATTCACTATCTCAGAAATCAATGTTTTTGCATAACTCTATGCATTAGAGCAGAAGCATCCAATCAGCAAAAAGTACCATAGATGTTTCCTTGGGGGATCCAGGCACACCTAGACAAAGTTGCAGACCACAGAAAACAATATGTAAGATAAAAACGGATTGTAAATTATCGATATAAAATACTGGAGAGCTGGTACACTTTCGAAAATCTGAATTACCGGTAGTCAAAAACAGTAAAAATAATACATGTACTAGAAAACTGCAACAAGTGCAGAAATCTACAGGAAATAGAAAAAGGATCGAATAAAATATGTATTTAAATTGGCTTACTTCCTCAGGCTGTTAGCAAAATGTGCTTTACAATTTTCATATCCATGACCATCACCCCAAACTTTAGTCACAACAAATATATCTGAGCGAGGAATGCCAGATTTTTTGATACCAATGCCAACATCCTTTTCATTGCTGCAAGAACAAAACAAAAACAGACATCACACAAATACACAATGTAATAGTACAAAAGTATAAAAAAATTGGTGCTATCCATGGTGAAAGTGGACCTAAATCATACAATTCAGAGACACAATGACATTCTGGAATTCAATCATATCACATTCATACCACAATTTTAATTTATGCAATAAAATGCTGTGAAAATGCTTTCTGGCATCCACGCCCACCTTATCATAAATAATCAAGCACAGCCTGCTCTGCTAAGCCAGTAGCTAATTGTGCGATCACCTACCATGGCCACTGTGGCCACTTTCTGCAAATAGCAGTTACTCAGCTGACACACTTTTGTGGTAAAGTTCAGTTACTTCATTTGCAGAAATTCCACCAGTCTAGATTTCTTCCTGTCATTAGTACCGTAATAATCACGTTATAGTCTACTTTAGTGTAGCTCGTGTCCTACAATCTCACTTAATAGGCTAATACTGTTTTGCTTAAAGGTTACAGTTAGTGGCCCAGTTCTGGGTAAAATTGCGGTGAACCACTGTAAGTGTCTATAAACATGGCCGGCCATGGACACGGCCAAATGCCATATAGTCCATGTTTTAGGGTTTACGAATAATGGATAAATAATGTACACTGCTGGCTGTGCACACTACACATAACAGTAATCGCTGACGTACAAGGCCGGCTGTGCACACTGCCATTGCTTCTTAATAGCAGTGTGTATAGCATCTATCTTATCATTCTCCATATCACCATCAACACAGTCTAAAAATAGTAACGCTCATCTGAAGTAGTTGCCATTTCTTTTTTCGCTACTTGATACTGATCGAATAAATTTACGTAACAAACGGTATAGAAAATGCCTACTGGTTCCGGCTTATGGCATTTTCTATGCCGTTTGGTACATAAATTTATCCGATCGGTAGTAAATAGCGAAAAAGAGGTGGCAACTGCATGATGCATTTCGGAAATGGTGATAAACTGAATAGATGTATTGATTTAACCGATTACTGTTTGAGTTAGCGTTAAAGCAATAAACCAAACTTGAATCAACTTGAAACAAGAATCGTTTCATCTCTGCATACCCGTAAAACGTTGCAGTGTCGATGAGACGATATCCATTCTGTATTGCAAATGATGTGATAGTCTGCGCGGCTCCACCGCCGCCAGTAGAAAGCAGATATGTGCCCAGACCGAACATGGGCATGACGACACCATCATTCAACGTAACAGTTGAAGACAATCCTGTCGCTATTTGCACTTCAGACGACATAACCGATGACTTTCTCCAACAACAAATAACGGGATAAATTACACAAAACAATCGCAAGTGACCTCTCATTTGTAAACAACAACAACAACGTCACGTGACGTCCGGAGTGGGTCTGCCTAAACACCGCTGCATACTTGCTTTCAGTTTAGAACCAAAGTCAACGACCTTGGATGACCTTGAACGGCCATTACGCAGTTTATTGCACAGAGACATCTTGGTGGTACAATGGGACAATTTGACCCAAGATAAACCCGTAATATCAGCAGCAAAATCATATCCCGTCAATGCTTTATAGGCATAAACAGTTTATACGTGATAAACAATAAAATAAACTATATTTTATGATTTTTACATCATTTGCTCAGTCGTTTAAACATCATATGCTACGCTAAGGAACCTGTGGTAATGAAACACATAATTACTTAATTGAATAATTACATAATATGAAACTTATAATTAAGGCTATCCAGGGACCAGTGAAACCAAATGCTATTCAAGTCCAGTCCAAGACTGCATATTTTAGGTCTCGTCCTGAGAATGGTCTCATAAGTCAGATCATTGTCTTGCAATCATAACCGAAACTTGTGACCCTCAACATCAGAGATGTACATAGCATGGGTCACTTGTTCCAACAGAAGCCGCGGGCATTGTAGTAGAAGTTTTACAGTGAACTTTCTCTTTTCACTGTTTTCACTGCACGTGACATAGCTACTGTACACTTTCCTGGTATGAAAAGTGAATTAAGTATACTTGGTTGTCAGTGTTTTATTGTACTTAGCAACACAACAAAACCATGCAAAAAGACTGACATAACACATGTATATTCGGTAAAACTATCAGCTATATATCTGTCCGTGCAGCCACTCTTTCAGTTTCAACTGCAATATGTTTACGCTGGGCTCTGGCTGGCCGGTGATGCTCATTGTTAACAGTCCATGCTCCAAGACTTTGATTGGCGTAGTAGTCCATCGGGTAACTGTCCTGGTAGGGCAGTACCTGCAGCGCCACTGCAACCTGCAAACGATTCATATACACATAGCACATCAGCAGAACTAACCGGAAATACCAAGCACCATCATTTTAACATTCTTTGACAAAACTAATGCTGCACAGAATAGTTATGCAGTAGTACAACAAAAACGACAATCCACGTCCAGTCATGCAATGCATTCACTGCTGTGACATCAGCAAATGCAAATTTGCACAGATTACCATCACCACGTTTGGCTTCATTCTATACCATATACCATAGTGGTCATATAAAAACAAGTACACCCAATAGCATTTGCTAGTTATCGTCCTATCAATAAATGTTTGTTTGTGCAATTCCGATATAACATGATCTATTAGCCTAATAAGGCATGAACAACATAATACATAGTTAGTAGGGACACAACAAATATGTCGTCCAAAATGTCATTTTTCGTCCGTCCAAAGTCACGAATTTCGTCCAAAATTCTAATTTTCGTCCACATATCGTCCAGCTACTGAAAGATATTTAATTTGCAAACGGACTAAACTTACTGATTACCGAGTCTGTAAAAAGAAACATAACCTTACTTAAAAGCTCACTATTGATTTGCGCAGTTTGAACTTTTGCAAAAAAGACTACACCAAGAGGAGATGCCACACTTCAGCATCTCTAATCTCAGACCTAGTCGTTTCAAAACCTTCAGTGACCGTGGAGTCTGCATCTGTGCCACAACGTCTGGTGGCTCACGTCCACAGAAACTGTGCCTGGAATACTGGGCTCACGACTGTCACAATATAATCTTATCCAGCTTCAGACTGAACTGTTTAGCGGGACTTACGGCATTAACCTATCTTCACATGGTCGTGATAGTCACTGCTACAAGAAATGGCGACAGAACTGAATAATTACGCTGTTTGTAGTAGACACCACATCACCAAAAACTCGTGTTTTTGCCTTGTTTCACTATTTTTAGTTTGTAAACAGGTTTACTGAATTTGAAGAAAAACAACTTTAAAGTAACATCGTTTGCTTACTTCATACGGAGTAAGAAGCGGTTTGTCAAAGGCAAGACCCCAGTCAATTGACAACCGTGGACAAGCTATTTGCACCCACCTGCACAGAATGTCATACAAAAACAACTATTACCAAAACACACATACACACATATACTTTTTGAAGTATCGTAGATGACCAAGGTTCAGTTTTATACAAAAATTAATCACAGTAAATGAACAGGAATGGCACATATAAATAAATAAAATTAAAAATTCAACTATGCTCAGTTACATTTACCCATATATACATTTATGCATATCACATTCGGCCCTATATTTAACACTGCAGATGCAACTTTATCACATTATTTACATTTTCTTAAATTTATTAAAACATTAATGTTTTAGCCTGTAAGGACAGCAGCAAGTGGCAAAAAGGAACGTTATGAACTTGCAGAAGACATAAAGAGAACTACAAAGCTAAACAATAATAATAATAAACATAGATGTAAATATTTCTGATATAAAAATGCAGACGAAAATCCATCTGTTGTTATCAGTTTGACAAAATGCATGGCATCTGTCTCGTAATAACCCGCTGCAACAATCTGTAAAAGTACTCCCAAGAGGACTTGGCCTAACGTGGACTAGATATAAAAAGTGAGCCATTTAAACAAAAATTTCAACCGGTAGTAGAGCATGATGTAACACAGCACAGCACAAAAAGATTCGTTGCAAAAGGTACGAGGGTCGTTCCATAAATAAGTTACAAAACGGCGCCATTCCATTAATTCTTAAAATAGGAAAAATCCGAAATATACGTTTTGTCGGGAATTTAATTTTGAACATATGAAAAAAATTTTTTGATGATGACGTCATTATTGTGACGTCATCTGTTCATAGAACACAGTCTATCTGTGTATTATTTTCTCCACCAGTTTTCTGTCATAACTCACAATTCATAACTCTCTAGCCTATATACAGCAGAGGAATGAGAGAAAAAAAACGAATAAGCTTATCAAGTTAGTGTTGCCTCTTAAAAATGTTAAACATTAGTTTCATTGTTCAACATAATTATCGTCCAAGTTCGTTTAACATTTGTCCCATCTGCCAACATCTGTCACATCTTCTGAATGCCAGATGCAAAGAACGATGCTGCCTGCTGTCCAAGCCACTGACGAACAACTGATTGCACCTCGGTATCTGATGCGAATTTCTGCCCACCTAGCATTTTCTTCACTGGCCCAAAAAGATGATAGTCACTGGGGGCCAAGTCCGGACTGTATGGCGGGTGTGGTAATGTGTTCGTTATGGGATGACTCGTGGGACGACTTCAACGGCAACGTCGGCATATTTAACGTTTATAAATGACATCACAGTGACGTCATCGTAATAAAACACAGCTGGTACTCAGAATTAAATTCCCTACAAAATGTATATTTTGATGACGAACATCAAACTCACCTAAGCAGCTGTGTCCATAGTGAACGAGGAGATCAACGTTAAGAGCTCTGGCAGTGAAGTCATTTATATTTGGAAAAATAATAGAATGACGCTGTTTTGTAACTTATTTATGGAACGACCCTCGTATAATAACAAATAGACAAACAAAGTAAGTAATTAAGACAATAATCAAGCACACATTGTGATAAATGCGGTCAAACTCACGCGTCAACTTGTGTAAACAGACGCAGTTTGTCCGGGAAGATTTCTGACATGAGGACAATGACGTATGACTTGCCATGTGATGTAATCATATCTCGTATGTACTGCAACCAATCCGGTTGTATCAATCAATCAATCAATCAGAGTTGCCTTAATAGTACTGTAAAGTTAAATAGTATCTACAGGTGTAGATTATCTTGAATTGAAGATTATAAAAGGCTCGATAGACAAAATCCTTCTAGTTTCATTATTGTCAGAGACTGTACAGTCCACTACCGTCACGTTGAAGTATGATTTTCTGAAGAGCCAAGTTTTGATATGTTGGCAGAAGGTCGAAAGTGACTGAAATATTTCCATAGTAATGAGGAATCGATGAACCACATGCTAGTTTCTCAAAAGCAGCATAAAAGTCAAGCGACTTACATATGATTAATTCACATTCAAAAATTTACGAAAAAACAGTACTCCATTTTTATTAATATTGACTAGTAAAACATTATATTACAGTTAGTTGTTTGAGCCTTGAGGTACACCAACTACAATAAAATTACTGTAACTGTGAACTACAAGAGTCAAAAATGCACTAAAACAGAAAAATGTACACTTTGAAAGTTAAAAATAATGACGACAAACTTGTCTGGCAATATCGTGGCCAATCAGACATTGCACATACTGGCCACTATGAAACTGACAGAAATAATAATTGACCAAATGCGACATCAGACAACATTTTAACGGCTCAGCATCACTTCAAAAATAACTAAACTGAGCAAAAACGTTAAATTTTACCTACAGCATAAAACACCTATAAAATTCTGAAATTCTGAAAAAAAAACTATGAACAAATACAGCTGAACATACGTATAAATGGTGCAAAAAGGCTTACATTCACAGTAACTTGGAGTCGATGGACTACAATGTTGGTTTCTCAAAGTGACAGATATGAATGTCATAAATATCTCATCATGCAATTTACTTACATGTAAAAATTGATGGCAAAATAATTTACGGATATAAATGTCAAATCAATAAAATTGCATAAGAAACTTCACCTGAAGAACATTTGTTGATCCCTGTCGGCCCAAAGTACCTAATATTAGACCAAACGTCTGTGCTTTTGCTGCAGCCATGATGGCGGCCTGACGATTACCAGATAGTTGTGCAAAATCATAATACTCTTGAGAAAGCACCTTGCTGTATGGATCATACCTACAACCACAGAAATAGCAGCAACACACACGAAACTACAAAACGATGTCAGCACAAAAGTGACATATTAAGCGGCCATCCGCAACATGGCCTGACCTAATTTGAAGCGAATGACCTTCACAGTAATTAGGTCAAGCCTTGTTGACATTACTTGTGCTGACGACGGACATGCATTAGTTTCTGCAGGTTTTTGACGTCTGGTTAGCTTCATCTTCGACCTTCAGTAGTCTAAATTTGCACACTGGTTACTCCTGCCATGGGCAACGTTCCCACCGATTGTAGTTGGTTTTTGAGTTAGAAGCCCGTATGGGATACAGAGAGATGAGCAAGACCTGTAATATGGCCTATTACGACGGACACAAATCAAGATTCGTTTACCGTTGTATACTCGTATACTTGTATATTCGTATACTATATATGAAACACAACTGTTTCATAAACCTATAACAATAGAATGGAAAGTAACGCAACACGTGTAAATGAACGATTACAATAATAAATTCCGCTTGCCGATATGCTGGTATTTGTGGGTTGGCGATCATCACGGATTCCAGGTGAAAACGTCCATCACCCAAATATCTGTGAACAAAACAACTTAATATAGACGAGATGAAACATAAGAAGAGACAATATTACTGAAACTACAGATACTCAGCAAAAATGAAATACCATACACAGTGTCATTACCTAAGTTGTTTTTGTGGTGCAACCAACAGTGTGAGAACAATGAAGGTTTCAGCAGGTATAAATTACTAACACTTATTATTGTAAAAGCTGGTAGTAATTAAAAAAAATTAGTAGTTAACCTTTTGGAAATTAACGATTAATTAATCATTAATTTTGATTAACAACTGAACTGTAATCTTGTCCAAGAACATGAATGTTTTCACTTAGAATCATTAACAGTTATCACAGATGCAGTGGCGTAGCCAAGGGGGGGGCCAAGGGGGCCCAGGCCCTCCCCCCCCAATGGCCGGGCAGAAAAAAAATTAAAATAGATATTAGTGACTTTGAAGTTTCATGTGCATTTACAGATGCACTGTTTAGTAGTTATACACTTCTGAAAGACGATATTACTGTTAT
>Ga0209052_1000542_pt1 | contig 11883 bp, 6 predicted proteins | sample WorMetHEROISLAND_2_FD_187409 | JGI IMG/M metagenome (GOLD analysis project Ga0209052, IMG submission 187409) | Marine gutless worms symbiont microbial communities from Max Planck institute for Marine Microbiology, Germany - Olavius sp. 4 HERON... | ecosystem: Host-associated > Annelida >...
GGAGAGAGGGGGACTGGGGGCGGGGATAGGCTGATTTAGATGTCTAACTCGCCAATTAATTCTTCAATACCATCGAAGTCAAAATCGTAGGCCAGTTGAACCAATTCGTCGAAGAAAGGCCTAAGGTCAACGGCTTCAGCCTTCAGCTCTTCGGCGATTGATTTAATTCTCATCACATCCCCCAGATCAGCAGCCGTTCGAATGTCTTCGGCTATCCTCTGTATCAGCTCGGGAGGCACCGCTATGATCGCCTCCTGATGGGTTGCAATGATTTTTTTATCCGCCGCGACACCTAAAGTTCCAACCGCGCTCAAGGCATGCTGGAGAGCTTTTTCCAGTGCTGCAAGTTTTTCTTTTATTTCCACTCCAGGAATCGTCTTTCCGGACCGACCCCTAACAAGCTTTTCCAGATCAACGGCTGCTGCCAGCAGCTCGGTGGCGGCGAGATTGCCGGCCAGCCCTTTGAGATGGTGCACCAGACTGTGGGCCTTGCTAAAATCCTGACCGGACAGGGCGTTGCGGATGTCCCCGGCAACTCCCCTGTAGTCAACACCAAAATTGACCAGCAGCTTGCGGTAAAGGCGTTTGTTGCCCATCAAACGCGCCACGCCTGCAGCAATATCGAAACCCGGCAAAACGTCCGGCAGCTCACTATCCGCCACATCCAATGGGTTGGATTCGGCAGAAGTGTCGGGCATCGCAGCATTTTGGCCGGTGCCACGCTCTGCAGGCGGCCTGATCCAGTTGCGCAATGCCGCAAACAGCTGTTCCGGATCAATGGGTTTGGTGATGTGGTCGTTCATGCCGGCGTCGAGGCTCTTTTGCTCATCGCCGGCCATGGCATGGGCGGTCATGGCGATTATAGGTACTGGATGCCGGATACCCGATGCCGGATGCCGGGCGGTGGATTCCGGATATTGGATACCGGAAGCTGGGTGTTGGTGACTCGACCCTGTATTTTGATATCCTTCATCTGTTATCTGTTTTCCGTCATCTGTCTTCTGGCCTCTGTCAACCGTCCTCTGTCGTCTGTCCTCTGTCGTCTGATCTCTGTGATCTGTGTTCTGTATTCCACCTTCCGCATTCCCAGTTCCACCTTCCAAATTCCCACTTCCGCCTTCCCACTTCCGCCTTCCCGCTTCCCACTTCCGAATTCGCCGCGTAGCGGCATAGCCGTCCATCACCGGCATTTGGATGTCCATGAGGATGGCATCAAATTGGTTCTGCATGGCAGCGTCGACGCCCTCCTGTCCATCGTTGGCCACGGTGACGCTGAGCCCGGCGCTCTGCAAAATCTCCCGCGCCACCTGCCGGTTGATTTCATTGTCCTCGACCACCAGCACCCTGGCTCCGGCAAAGGTTTGCAGGCCCTCGGCGGCCTGTTTTTCCTTGCCACTGAAGCCGGCCGGTGCAACAGGCTCTTTTCCAAGAGCCTGCACAACCGTGTCGAACAGCATCGACGCACTGATCGGTTTGTGCAAAAAGCCTTCCAACCCGATTTCATCGGCCTGTCGGACGATCTCTTCTGTGCCGTACGCCGTCACAATGACGATGGCTGGAATTTTGTGCAAAGTTTTGTGAGATTTGATGCGCCGGGAAGCTTCCAGGCCGTCAATGCCCGGCATCTTCCAGTCCATCAGCACAAGTTCGAACGGTTTTTTGCGGTCGGCCCGTTCGATCTCGTCCAGAGCTTCCTCGCCGGACGGCGCCAGATAGACTTCAAAGGAAAATGACGCCAGCATATCCCCTAAAATGCCCCTGGCCGTGGCGCTGTCATCCACAACCAGCACCTTCATGCCCCTGAGATCCTGCGACGGCACATGGCGTTTGTGAGAGGCATCCTTCCCCAGGCCAAAGACAGCCGTAAAGCTGAAAGTGGTGCCCTTTCCGGGCTCGCTTTCCACCCGGATATCACCGCCCATCATGTTCACCAGGCGCCTGCTGATGGTCAGGCCCAGGCCGGTGCCGCCGAATTTGCGCGTAATCGATGAGTCCGCCTGGGAGAAAGCCTGGAAAAGATTAGACTGCTGCTCTGCAGTCATGCCGATGCCGGTGTCGCGCATTGAAAATTCCAGGGTAATCTTGTCGTCGGTCCGCGATTTTATCCGGGTCATCAGCACGATCTCACCCCGTTCTGTGAATTTCGCCGCGTTGTTGCCCAGGTTAACCAGGATCTGATTGAGTCTTAAAGGGTCTCCCACCAGCAAGTTGGGCACCTTGGTGTCAAGGTAGAATAGCACTTCAAGATTCTCTTTTTCCTGGGCTTTGACCGTGATCACATTGGCTACGTTATCCAGGGTTTCCGCCAGATCGAATTCCACTTGCTCCATGTCCAGCTTGCCGGCCTCGATTTTCGAAAAATCCAAAATGTCGTTGATGATGCCCAGAAGCGAGTTGGCGGATGACTGAATTTTGCTGACATAGTCCCGCTGTTTGGCCGTCAGATCTGTTTTCAGCGCCAAATGGGCCATGCCGATGACCGCGTTCATCGGCGTGCGAATCTCGTGGCTCATGTTGGCCAGAAAATCCCCTTTGGCCTTGTTGGCTTCGTCGGCGGCCTGCCGGGCCTGGATGAGCTGGGCCTCTATTTCCTTGCGCTCGGTGATGTCCTGGCCAAAAACCGCAACGCCGGTGATATCGCCGCTTTTATCCCGAAGCGGGTTGTAGGTGTTGTCAAAAATCATCCCGTCGCGCACATCCTCGAATTTATCAGGATTGCCGGTCTGCATAACATTGTTGAAATGGTTCCTCCTGGATTCGCGGATATTCTGCGGTGAAAGGTCGAACAAATTGGCGCCGGCAAGTTCTGCGGGTGTTTTTTTAAATCTGCGCGCGGCGGTACGATTGATCTCCACAATATTGCCCTGCCTGTCCAGCAGGAGCAGAGACTCCTGGGTGGCGTCCAGGAGTCCCAGTGCGGCCGCTTTGGCTTCCTCGGTCTGGGCCTGGGCATTGGAAAGATCTTCCATCATATTCAACATGGCCAAACGCAGATCGGCCAGTTCCTCGACACGCTCCCTGAGGGCTTTTTCAGCCATCTTGCGTTCGGTGATTTCCTGGGAAAAAACCGCAACCCCACTTATCTCGCCGGTCTTGTCCTGAACCGGGTAAAAAAAATTGTGAAACACCATGCCGTCTCTGACATCCTCGAAATCGACCGGATGGCCGGTTTTCAGGACTCTGTCAAAAAAAGCTTTTCTGGATTCGCGCAGTTCTTGAGGCCATGCATCAAACGGATTGACGCCGATAAGTTGTTGCGGCGCCTGCTTGAATCTGCGCGCAGCGGTCTGGTTAATGGCAATGATGACGCCCTCTTTAGCGAGCATAAGGAGAGATTCCTGGGTGGCATCCAGCAACCCCCGGCTGCGCTCCTGGGCCTGCTCGAGATGCTCCTGGTACTGCTTCAGCTCTGCGGTTCGCTCCTCGACACGATGCTCCAGTTCACCATGGGACTTCTGCAATGTCCGTGATGCCCTTGACTCGATCACCACTGCAAATACCAGCGAGCCTAACGCCAGGAACACCGTAACTCCCAGCAGCGTCAGGATTACGGTTCGCACGGTGAAATACGGGCCGAGGGCTTCGGCTTCATCGATCTCGGTTGTCAGCCCGAGTCCCAGCCCGGCGTCCCACAGCCAGGCGCCGAAAACGGGCACGCCCCGGTAGTCCCGGTATCCGGAAACATTCAACCCGGATTTTCCCCGGGTCGCCTGCTGAGCCATCAGGGTCAGCGGCTGCTGGTACCGGGGAACGGAGGGTGCAAAGCCTTTGGTCATATCCCCACCGGGATCACGTATGCTGATTCTGAAGAGGCTATGCTGGCCTTCGCCGAGCAGTCCGGCCTTGACCAGGTCCGTCTCAAAACGGCTTCTGGACAGCAGTCTGCCGTACTGGCCAAACGCATAGGTTTCGCCGCTTTCACCAATGCGTCCAAGCTGAATGATGCGGGAAAAATATTGGGATGGGTCGATACGTTTGGTGACGGCGGCGATCACCTTTCCCCGGCTGTTTCTGATGGGCGCGGCGAAAAACATGGACGGAGACATTTTGTTTTCAGCAACCATACCGGCTATCAGAGGAATGTCCGACCATATGGGCGGCACCATCAGGGCTTCACCCTGAAAGACCCTGTTGAGAAGATCCAACGCCTGGTTGGCAATCAAATTCCGGGCACCCATATTGCCGTCGCGCATGGAGCCGATGTTGATCAGATCCGGGCTGATGATGAAAAAACCCATCTGTCCGGCCTGGTTTATGCGGGGCCGGAAAAATGCCCGCAAGGCCTTCAAACCGTCACTTTGCAGCAGCGCCTTTTTGTCGGGCGCCACTTTCAACTGGCGTTCGGTCAGCGCAACGAGACGCGGATCCTGAGCCAGGCGCATCAGTTGGAAAATATTGGACTCCACCCAGATATTCAGCGACTCCCGGGTGGTTTGCAAAACGATTTGCAGAGCATCGCCGGCATCGGTCCGTATTTTCTTCTCGACCCGATCCAGGGCGAATACGGCCAGAAACGTCACCAGTACCATAAAACCGCAGGCAGTAATGATCAGTACGGTTAGTTTTTGGATCGATCCGCGTTGAGACGATTGGGAATCGGTCCTGAATCTATTCGCCGGCCATGCGGTCATCGATTCTCCTCAAACGTTGAAATCAAGATTTTATGCACTATGAAATCAGGTAACGATCTTATATTTCTCGGGCTGATTTAATCTTTGCAGAAGCGCGTTAATTTCCTCTTTAAGTCCGATCATGATTTTCTCTCGCCCCACGGCCAATTTGCTGAATTTTTCCAATTCTGCCAGCTCCCTGCTCTTTTCTTCGGCCTTTTTGCGCCTGGTGATGTCGGATACAAATGCAAAGATATATTCATGCTGCCCGAATTCGAAAAAGGTTGCGGTTACATGAGCCGGAAACTGGCTGTGATTTTTTCGAAGGTGGATCGCTTCAAAAGTCAACGAACCCTCTATTTTAAGCTCTTCAAGCCGCTTCTGCCAGATTGGATCGGTCAGGTCGTGCTCGATTTCGGTCAGCGACATCCGTCCCAGCTCTTCTTTGGCATACCCGCTGTCCTGAACCGCGGCGTCATTGGCATAGGTGATATTAGCGTCCCGGTCGATCCAATAGATTGCAACCGAACTGCGATCGACGGCATGCTGAGTGAGCTGCAGCGAGCGCATCTGAGCTTCCAGTTTTTGACCCATTTCGTTGAGCACGCCGACCAGGGGGGAAAATTCCTTGTAAGGGCTTCCCTCTTTAAAGGCGTCTGAGTTCCCGCCGGCATAGGCCTGGACCATTTCGATGAAACCGGACATCGGTTTGTTCAAAAACTGGCGCAGCAATATTCCGGTCACAACCAGCAGCGCCGCAATCATCAGCAGTATCGTCAGGCTGGACGACAGGAACAGCTGTCGGCCGAGTGCAAAATAATAGCCCGAACTCAAACCAATTTCAACGCGGCCGAGCACGTCGTTGCCATAGACAATATCCTTTGCTCTCGAAATCACCAGCCGTTCGTCCGTTTGATCTTTTTTAAAAAATTCGACACCGTCTTCGCCTTCTATCAGCAGCCGAATCACGAACTCGTTCTGGGAGTAGGATTGGCCGATGGCCTTAATCATCTCTACATTATAGGTCCAAAGAGGGAGCCTCAGCGTATCTGTCAGCGACTGGATGTACTCATCGGCTTTTTGCTCCAGATCGGCAGTGGCCTGGCGGGATGAGAAGATGAAATTGACACCGAGGCTCAAGCCGGTCACGGCCAAAAGGGTAACGATCAGACCCAGAGTAAGCCTTCTGGAGATCGAGCGATGTTGGGAACTAGTTGGATTTTTCATGCAAGCGTTCCGTCCAATTCTTATGTGCTTCTTTCATTATTGCTGCCATTCAATCCCATAGGACTCGTAGATACGCTTCATTGCGCCCGATTTCAGGAATTCTTTGATGCCTGTACTTAAAACCTCGGCATATGTTTCCGATTCTGGATTGTTAGGAGCAAAAGGAATGTACAAATCTACACTTTCGGGTACGCATCCTGCTTTTCTAAGACTCGCATCCTTGTTTTGCCACATGTAATATTGCATCACCAGAGGATCTTCAATCAGGGCTGAAATTCTGTGCTTTTTCAGCATGAAAACATTGCTTCTGAGAGGACTGTTGCCCACGGCGACATGGATCTTTCCGGTATTGCCGTTTTCCTCGATGTACTTGTCAAGCTTTTCCGAATAATGATATCCGCCGATGACGCCTAGAGTTATTCCGGATAGCGAATTAATATTTTCGTATTTCCAGTTGCTGCTTTGATCGGTGTAAAAGCAGGTTCTCTGAGCAGCAATTGGCTCTTCGGGATAAATAAAATCGGGGGCATCATTTTTGGTGGCGCAGACAATGGCGTTGTATTTGCCTTTTCTGGTATCGGCAATTGCCCTTTTCCAGGGAACGATTTTAAACACAAATTCATAGCCGGCCCTTTCAAAAACGGTCTTGAATACGTCAACCGCAATTCCGTTTTTGCCTGGCTCAGAACCGCAGATATAAGGTTTCCAGCAGTCTGATACGATTGTGACGGCTTCGCCTGAAACTGATGCCGGCATCAAGGCTGCAAGTATAAATGAGATTAGTATCGATATTTCTTTCATAAAGCATCTCCAATGACTGTTTATAGCTGTTTACTCTAATTATATTCTTTGGCAATCCCTCCAATTGCTTGCAGGAAGACCCGAAATGATAAAAGAAGATAATCTCAAAGCGACTATTTGGCACGATTTCAATCGGCTCGCTGGGGCAGCGCCGGTTTGGCCACGGCTGCGATCTTTTTCTCCTTTTGCGGCTTTTTTTTGCGACTTCCGCTTAGTCGCTGCATGACGACATAGAACACCGGCGTGAACAGCAGCGACATGACGGTGGCGGCCGCCATCCCGCCCACCACAGCGGCTCCGATGGCCTGTTGGCTGGCGGCCCCCGCACCGGACGCGACCACCAGCGGCAAGAATCCGACAATGGAGGAAATGGCCGTCATCAGGATGGGCCGGAAGCGCAGGCTGGCGGCCCCGATGGCGGCTTCAACGAATCCCTTGCCTTTTTCGCGCTCCGCCATGGCAAACTCGACGATCAGGATGGCGTTCTTACTGGCCAGGCCGATGAGCAGTACGATGCCGATTTGGGTGTAGACGTTGTTTTCGGTCCCCTTTATCAACAGCGCCGCCACGGTTCCCAGCACTGCCAGCGGAACCACCAGGATGACGGCCGCCGGATTCGACCAGCTTTCGTACTGGGCGGCCAGGATCAGGAACACCAGCACGATGGCCAGTGAAAAAACCAGGATGGCTTCGGAACCGACCTTTTTTTCTTCAAAGGACGTACCGGTCCACTCAAAACCCATTGAGGACGGCAGCTTGCTGTCGGCCAGGTTTTCCATTATCTTGAGAGCGTCATCCGAGCTGAATCCGGCTGCCGGCAGGCCGTTGATGGAGGCCGCCGGGTAGAGATTGTAGCGCAGGATGACCTGGGGCGCCACGATGCGATCCACATCGACCAGGGTGCCAACCGGCACCATCTTGCCGTCGTTGTTGCGCACGTCCAGAGTCAGGATGTCGTCGGGCTCGATCCGAAACTGGTGGTCGGCCTGGGCTGTTACCTGCCAGGTGCGCCCGAACTTGTTGAAGTCGTTGACATAGATCGAGCCCAGGTAGGCCTGCAGGGTGCCGAACACCTCGCTTAAAGGAATTCCCAGCTTCTTGGCTTTGGTCCGGTCGACTTCGGCAAAAAGCTGGGGCATATTGGGTCTGAAGGTCGAGTAGAGGCTGCTGAGTCCGGTCTGGGCATTGCCGTCGGCGATAATCTCCTGGGCCATTTTGTCCAACTCCTGCAAACCGACCCCGCCGCGGTCCTCGAGCTGCATCTGAAAACCGTTGCCGACGCCAAGCCCCAGAATCGGCGGCGGCAAAAAGGGATAGACAATCGCCTCCTCGATTTTGGTAAACTCGGCGATCAGGTGGGCCAGGATGGCATCCTGACCGAGCTCGGGGGTGCTGCGTTCATCCCAGGGGGTCAGGGTGACGTAAACCACCGCCATATTGGGCAGATTGGCATTGTCGATTACGGAGAGCCCTCCCAGGGTCACCCAGTCCTTGACGCCGGCCGTATCCTTAAGCACTGCATCCACGCGGTCCAGCACTTCGCCGGTGCGCTCTTGGGATGCCGAATCCGGCAGCTGAACGGAGACCAGCATATAGCCCTGATCCTCGACCGGTAAAAAGCCGGTGGGCAATTCACTGAACTGCCAGCCGGTCAGACCGATCAACCCCAGGGCCAGCAGCATCGAAAAAGCGCTGCGCCGTACCAGGGCCTTGGCAACCGCGGTGTAGCCGCTGCCGGTTTTCTGGAAAAATTTGTCGAAGCCGCGAAAGAAAAAATTTTTCTTTTTCGGCGGCAGCTTCAGAACCAGGCCCGACAGGGCGGGGCTCAAGGTCAGGGCATTGATGGTGCTGAACAGGGTCGATATGGCGATCGTCATGGCAAACTGGCGTTGCAGCTGACCGGTGATGCCGGGCAAAAATGCGGCCGGGACAAACACCGCCAGCAGAACCAGGGTGGTCGCGATGACCGGTCCGGAAACCTCCTCCATGGCCTTGATGGCCGCCGCCCGGCGGTCAAGCCCTTTTTCCATGTGGGCCGTGGTGGCTTCCACCACCACGATGGCGTCATCCACCACGATGCCGATGGCCAGCACCAGGCCGAACAGTGTCAGCATGTTCAGTGAAAATCCCGCGGCCAGCATGACCGCCAGCGTGCCGACCAGGGAAACCGGGATGGTTACCGCCGGAATCAGGGTGGCCCGCCAGCTCTGCAAAAACAGGAAAAGGACGATGGCCACCAGCACCGCTGCTTCGATCAGGGTCTGAATCACCTGCTTGATGGAGGCATCCACGAACACAGTCGTGTCGTAAGGTATGGCGTATTCCAGGCCTTCGGGGAAAAATGCGCTGATCTCCTTCATCGCGGCCCGGATATTGTCGGCAACCTCCAGGGCGTTGGAGCCGGGCAGCTGGTATATTGAAACACTGGCAGACGGCGCACCCGAAAGCCGCGAGGTCAGGTCGTAGGTTTTGCCGCCCAGCTCGACCCGGGCGACATCCTCGAGCCGGGTGACCCGGCCCCCTTCGGCTGTTTTGATGATAATATCCTGAAAATGTTCGATTTCCGAAAGGCGACCGAACACGTTGACGGGGTATTGAAAATTCTGTCCCTGAGGGACCGGCGGCCGGCCGATCTGACCGGCAGCCACCTGAACGTTTTGCTCGCGAATGGCCGCGACCACCTCACTGGTGGTCAGGTTGCGCGATTTGATCTGATTCGGGTCCAGCCAGATTCGCATGCTGTAGTCACTTGCCGGCTGGATGACGACGTCGCCGACGCCCTTGATGCGGCTTAAAGTGTCGCGCAGGCGCAGGGTGGCAAAGTTGCTCATGAACAGTTCGTCGTAGCGGCCATCGGGCGAATACAAAGACACCACCAGAAGGATGCTGGGTGACTTCTTTTTAACTTTGACGCCTTCCCGGCGCACCTCCTCGGGCAGCTTGGGCTCGGCCAGCTTGGACCGGTTTTGCACCAGCACCTGGGCCATGTCGAGATCCGTACCGACTTCGAAGGACACCGTCAGTTTGTAGGATCCGTCGCTGGCGCTGGTGGACGACATGTAGATCATATTCTCAACCCCGTTGACTTCCTGCTCGATCGGGGCGGCGACCGTTTCGGCCACCACCGAGGCGCTGGCGCCCGGGTAATCGGCGCTGACCTCCACCGTCGGCGGTGTGATTTCGGGAAATTTGGCCGTGGGCAGCAACCCGACCGAAACCGTTCCGGCAATCACGATAATGATGGATATCACGCTGGCAAATATGGGATTTTCGATAAAAAATCTGGAAAGCATATTTCCCCCCGATTGGAATGACGAATGGCGACTGATCCGCCGCAGGCGGATCTAATTAGGAAGTGCTTAAATAGAAAGAGCGACACAAACAATCTTCATTCTTCAATCTTCATTCTTCAATTCTTTCTGTCCAGTCCCGTTATTCTTTTCCTGGGTTTCCGACTGGGTCTTCATCTCCTTATCTGCTCTCTTTTCTTTGTTGGCTTCCTTCTCTTTTTTCAGGGCGGAGGCCGTCAGGGTGGCCATTTCTATTGTCTTGGGATCGACCCTGGCCCCGGGACGTGCTTTTAGAATGCCCTTGACGACCACCGATTCTTCGGGCTGCAGGCCCTCTTCGATCACCCGCAGTCCGTCTACCAGCTGACCGATTCGTATCAACCTTTTCTCGACAACATTATCGCTGGTGACGGCCAGAACATAGGAACCGCTTTGGTCGGCGCCAATGGCGCGCTCGGCTACCATCAAGGCATTCGGCTGCTTGCTGACGGGCATACGCAGGCGGGTGAACAGTCCCGGCAGCAGCACCGGCGTAGCACCGGGATTTTCAAAAATACCCCGCAACTGCAGCGTACCGGTTCCCGGATCCACCCGGCTTTCCGAATAATCGGCCACGCCTTCATGGGGGTAGCCGTCCTCGTTGGTGAGGGCCATAAAAAGCGGAATTTCAGCCTTGATATCGGATTCCTCGGCCGGGTTGTAGTCTTTGTCTTTGACTCTTTGGCGATACATGGCCATGACCCGCAGCAAATCGCGTTCATTGATATTGAAATACACATACATGGGATCATAATCGGTAACCGTGGCCAGCAGGGTCGGTTCGTTCTCACCAACCAGGTTGCCGATATCCACTAGATTGCGGCTGATTCGTCCGCTCAACGGGGCAGTAACCTTGGTGTAGCCCAAATCCAGCTGTGCCCGGTTGACCGTGGCTTTGGCTCGCGCGACGGCCGCCCGGGCAATGTCGCGCTCCCCGCGCCATTTGACGACGTCTTTTTCGGCGCCCGCTCTTTGATCGAACAGTCTCTTGGCCCGTTTGAATTCCGTCGTCGCTCTTTTGACCTGGGCGTAGGCACTGCCCAGTTCGGCTTTGGCGGCTTCCAGTTCGGCCTGGTATTCCCGGGGATCGATCACGAACAGCAGGTCGCCCTTTTGGACGCTGGTTCCGGGGGTAAAGTGCATGCTCTGCAGAAAGCCGGAAACCCGTGCCCTGATCTCCACTTCTTCAACAGCCCGGGTCGTGCCGGTGGACTCCAGGTAGTTGATGACCTCCTGCACAATGGGTGTGGCGACGGTCACCGCCTGCGGCGGGGGCTCGGCATATTCATTGCGCTGGCTCTTACAGGCGCTGAGCACAATGACCGCAAACGCCATGGTCAGAGCCGTGGTCCAATTACGCAGGCCCGGCCTTTTGATCTTTGTATACATGGTTGTCTCCTTTAATGTGGCTCAAAGATGCATTCATGGCCAAAAAAACTGATGTTTGCCAAATCAATTAGAGGTTCCTATTTCTCATCCAGGTTTTCGACCGAGAGCAACGGCAGGTGCAAATTGTAAAGTGCGGTCAAAACACCGGAGAGCGCAGCCTGGTCGGTCAGATGACCAACCAGCATCGTGACGGGCGCCTTGCTCTCGCCCGTGACCCGGCTGATGGCCATGCCACACAGTCTGTCCGACCAGCTGGGATCCAGCAGTCCCTGCACGCGGATTCTGTAGGTTGCCGGTGTTTCCAGTTTGAGCCCGTTCCAATCGGATATTTGGTTCATGTCAACTGTCCTTTTTGCATCGAAATGATTTCTCCTGAGAGGTAGACCTAGGTTGCATTGTCAACCTAATAGACCGGGAAAGAAACCAAAAGAGCCGAAAAGTCCTAAAAGGGGTATTAGAAAGGTCCTAATTAGGGGATTGGGGGACTTGGTGAAAGGGTTAGAGGGGGAGTGGGGGACTATGGGAGC
>Ga0209052_1000543_pt1 | contig 11878 bp, 6 predicted proteins | sample WorMetHEROISLAND_2_FD_187409 | JGI IMG/M metagenome (GOLD analysis project Ga0209052, IMG submission 187409) | Marine gutless worms symbiont microbial communities from Max Planck institute for Marine Microbiology, Germany - Olavius sp. 4 HERON... | ecosystem: Host-associated > Annelida >...
CATTAATGACGTCACTGAATGCCGCATTATGACGTAAGACAAGTTAAAAATCGAATTATGTAAATAACGTATTTGTTGATTTGATTGAAATGTTTTTTTTCAAAAGACGATTTGGCACTTGTTGTTGCGTGTTGCACTGAAAAAGGATGGACTGGTACTCCGATTGCAAAAGAATTTCCGAATAAGAAATGGAACTACCGAAAAAAACATTTCAATCAAATCAACAAATAGGGTCTACATTATTTTATAATTTGATTTTTAACTCGTCTTACGTCATAATGCGGCGTTCAGTGACATCATTAATGAGGTCACTGAAATTTATAAGTAAGTAATAGTACATACTGATCTACAAATGTGCCAAAGGAAATTTCGCCCCATTAAGTGTACGCACGATTATAGTTACATAAACTTCGGGACGTTTATTTTGTGCCACCCGGTAATTGTAACCTGCACACTTGGTTAGGTTTGCTACAATACTTCTCTTACGTGAATATGCCACATTTGATTGTGCTAGTCTGGTGCTTATAGGGATTAGTCTTTGCTACCTGTTGAATTGCCAGTATGTCAGTGTAGGTCTGTTGTGCAGCAGAGTGTAACTGCTTTGTTTTAATTGTAGCCCGTTCTATCGGCGGAAAACTAGCGAAAGTGCTAACCTATCGACTGAAGCGTTGCTACAGTCGGCCGAAGTGTTTGAACAAAGTTCGTCTGCGAACGTTGATGGACTGACACGGACGCCAGCGGACAGGCATCGTGGGTGGTCGACTGTTGATCTGGCATCGACAGTGAGTGTTAACTCGGTCGCTGAAGTGATGCCAGCAGTTGATGGCAACGTCTGCAGACATCCGTCTTTGTCGTCGTCCTCTCAGCAGCCACTGTCTGTCGATAGCAACTCGTGGACTTCGTCTGCGGCTGTTCCGTCAGTCCTAAATAACGGTTTGTTGCTGCAACGTTTTAGTCTACACCTCTGCATCGAATGCTGTCATATATTACGTCACTGCATAAAAGTGGAGTATGCGTGCATTGCATAGATTGGGGAATCGCAAAGTTCTGGAAATGATCAGCCTTGATTACTGCAGTATGGTGTGGTCATACTGAACACCTGAACAGTGTTTAACGTTACCACCATTCACTGCAACGACTGAGGCTGATCGTTTTCAAAACTGTTGATTTCTTGACCTACATGAAGCACCATAATGTAGTCTTCCTTGCAGCGTACGGGCCTCTTCAGTACAGGTGAAAGTTGTATATGCCGGTAGTGAGATGGTAATGTTGTAGATGTTGCAGTGTTTGTAAGTGTTGAGGTTTTCAGATGTTAAGTTTATTATATGATAGTTGCTGTTGTGGATGGGAAGTGATGGACTGATGATTCTGCCACGATCAATGTGTACCTTGATTCGACCTCTTATCTTTCCTTTCACTCATTAATTCTACCGAGCCCTTAATTAAGTAATTATTAACTAATTAAAACTCTTTCTCGATGATACAGCCAATGTGTTGCACTGTGCGAGCATGGCTTGAATGAATTGATAGATGGTATACGCTGCAATTTTTTTCCCAAACTAGTTGAGGGCGCATATGTACACAGCATTGCGCGTCGCGAACTACGTCGACTACCGGCTTGTAGGCTTAGTAGTTCGGCAGTATGTTGCTGCAGCAAGTGTTACGTCAGTCTGTGCAGCATGTAGTAGAATTGATGATCGCACCATCATAGTATTAGCAGCTGTGTCATAGATGCTGTTGCAGCACAGTTCCATTTACATTCAAAACATTGTCATCGGTGGAAATTGTGGTTAAATTTTCATATGCATCTGTTGGTTGTGTTTGCAGCATATCCCTGTGATTCGACAGTGTCTGTATCTCCAAGCAGCAACTGCGCCATTGCTTCACTTGCCAACAGCCGACTGTTGCTTACGTCAACAGCGTCTGTCGGGCCATCGCCGTCAAACGTCGTGACTTTAGTTGCTAACAGTAGACGTTCGTTGACTGGGTCGGTGGGACACTGTGTCGAAAGACCGACGGCTGCTGTAGACAGTGTAAGGATTGCTGGTAACTGTGTTGCACCGCCGAGCTCACAGTCATCGCTGGCTAATCATTCCTCAGTGCTGCGTGGACTGGGCCCGGCCTGTGCTTCGACTGCAGTCTCGTTCAGCTCTACACCGCTTCTCAAGTCTGCGGGTTCTGCCATTCACCGAATGGAAACCGTACCCAGGTGACTTAGGATCAGTAACTATGTCATGTTGCTAGTAAACTGTAATGATGGTGGCTAATGTATTTAATTTATCTGTTGTCAGAAGTTGGGTCATAGCTGTGGTTTTCATTTCGTGACTGAATTTCTTAACTTTCATGTTAGCTATCATGATATCATCTTAAACATCCCCATTGTCGATATTAGTCGCAGCTTGCGGTGCTCTGGTGCAGTTGGTTGAGAGATGGTAAGGGCACCATGTCTGCAAACGGGATTGCATTCCTTCCTTAAGGTCCCAGCCATCTAAAAGAGCAGACTGGTTAAACGAAAAATGGAAATAGTAGTAGTAGCCACGGCAGCATTGTGAGCTGTGGTGTAGCTATGTATTGGTTGCATAATTGTGTATGACTGCGTATCAAGTGAGATACACCCAGTTCTGTCACGAGACATGATAACAAATAAGACAGTACGTGAAACAACTGGACAACACACTTTGGAGTCAGTCATAAGAGAACGCCGACTTAGATGGTTTGGTCACGTATATCGGACGGATTCCAATAGAATAGCACGACAAGCGATGGACTGGATCCCATAGGACTTCGAGAAGAAGAGAGGATGCCCCAGAGTGTCACGGACCTCGACAGTTAAAAAGGATCTGGATATGTTGGGTCTGACGTGGGAAGAAGCTCTGGATCTAACGAAGGATCGCTCGGATTGGAGAGACTGTACTGCCCGATGTGCTTTTACAGCGCGAGGAAGGACTAAGGTCTAAGGTAAGGTCTGTCACTAACTTGCTATGGTTAGGTCACATTCAGTTTTGTTGTTGCACCATATGTTGTATCTTACAAGCTTTGTAATGATGGCTATATTTCAGCCCATTACTTTTCACACTCGAGCATTGGAAATAAATGGAAGTTTGTACTGTTGTGTTATTGATGTTTCATTGTTGTTGTTGTTGTGTTTGTTAGAGACACTCATGACGGGACGGACATACCGGCAGTTATAATGGAGGTAACGTGAAGTGTTTTGGGCTCAGACTGCAGTGGTGATAGTTGGAAGTGTCAGTGCCTCGTTTTGAGTTCGGCACCAATGCTGTTACAGCTTCGTGCCATTTCATTCGGGTGACGACGGTGCTCAGTCACTGATGGTGGCCACCGTGTTATTTATCACTTGGTCGTACTGTGCCCCGGCGAGAGTTCTCATCGTGTGGGTGTCACCTGGAAAAAGTATCCGAATATTGTCGATTGGCGTCTTGATCGTTGGCAGCATTTTCATGCTTACTTTGTGATGTTAGTGTATGGGATGTACAGTCGCGTGTACACGTACATGGTTGTTTGCGAATCAGGTCGGAAGCTGTACTGTCTGTTGTGATGGTAGCAGTTTGTGGCTGGCTAGTACCTTTGACCAGCTGAACAATTTTGTAGACAGCTTCCAATAGTCTGGTGGTATTTTTGTAGCTTGTGTGTCTTGCTGGTGTGCTGTACTGTTGTATCGGCAGCGTGTATGCTTGTGAAGTTCTGTCGGCTATTTGTCTTTGTGCTAACAGCTATCCGGAGCAGGGACACTGCCGCTAATTGCAGCTAATGCAAATTCTCACAAATGCGTATAATGGTTGGCTTATTGGGCCTTGCTTCAGTGCAGGTTGGGTGCTGTGTCATATAGTTCGTAATCCATGTAGCATGATGCGCGTTTCTGCTCGGGCTTTGTCCACGGCTAGTCTTAAAGTTTATTACCGTGGCTAAGTAATACACTTGTGTCGGTGGAAATTGTATGGGTGTCTTCACTGTCTGTGGTCTGCAGCAGACTTGATCTGTATGTTGTCTCAAGCTGGTGTATTTTTTTTCAGTATTCCTGAGCTCGTTTGATTACAGGCCCGGCGGAAGTCGATAATGATCCGGCCGTACTTGTGGATTTTATGGGAGATATTTCCAAAAAGAAGCACAGAAAGATTACAGGATGTCCAGTGGTGTATTGCTAAAAATAGAGGTGGGTATACGCTAGGAATGAGGCACCGAAGGTGCCGAGCATCGACTCGACGCCGAGGGTTCTTGGGGAGGGGGCTTCCCCCTCCCCAGCCGACTAGGGGGTCTGGGGGAGCGTCAAGAGCTCCCCCAGCAGGGTCTGGGGTGGAGCCCCGTCCGCCAACGCAGTCTAGGCATATTTCAGCGCCTCAGCAGCCTTCTAGTAGAAGGCTTCTGAAGTTATGAGGCGCTGAAATATGCCTAGTAGTAACAAAAATTTTATAATTTTGCCAAAAAGTTGGTCCGGCCATGGCCGGACCGATTCCGCCGGCCCTGATGTTACCCATTTCTGTGCTGGCCTTGATGGATATAGCTGCAAGTTCGTCGGAACTGTAGTGTATATATCCCTTACATTTGCTGTGTAGTGTTAATTACAGATGTCATTGGGTGTCTGTATGCAGTGGTTCGGTTACTCAGTGTATTTAGAATGTTGTTCTGTTAAAAGCATTTTGTGAAATTACGTAGTCATCATAGTGGATAAGGTCATATTCTTTGAATCTCCGAAATTGATGGCCAGTTTCCAGTACCATTTGCCATGTTTTGCATGCTGCTTACGCAGTTGTTTGGATAATGGAATTCATCCCTCTAGTAGCTTCACATCTAATTTTAGCTATGCCTTGTGTTTTAGTTTTTTCTTTTAATGTGTAGTGAAGAAAGGCTAGTGCCATTAAGAGTTGCCCTGTATTTGTTAGAAACAGTGCACATGCACTTACACCACAGTTTTAAGGATGTGAGCAAGAAATTCATATGTCATCATAATTCATAGCCGAAATCTGGATTCAGGTACATATATATTTTACTTGGGTTATTGAACACTGCCAAGAAATGAGCCAGTTGTAATCTGTTATCTGTAATCATTCATACATAATGCTGATTATAGGCACAAGTCACAATAATTAGCAAAAACAAACAGCAAAATACTAACCAAAGTTTACCTCGTTTATACAATTTCTTATTGGTTATTCAAGTTAACTGTGTTACCTGTTGGTGTATTGAAGCAGCTCCATGACTCCCAGCTAATGCAATCTTAAAAGATTAGTTTTCTGTACTGCGGTTAGTGCAAGGACAGATGTAAATTGTAATTGGCCACTTACATCATACGCAATTTGTACACGTTGTACAAGAGATATTTAACATGTCGCTCTGGTGTAAATTGCAGCACCAGACACTGATGCTGTTGATTTTGTTGTGGAAAGAAGTACATAGGCAGAGGTGTAATGCCGAGGTGTTTGCCATTAGAGGCACTTGTGTATGTTATCCGGATGTTGTACTAGGTAATTTAATCATCGGCGGCCGCCTATTTTTGTTTGAATTTTTGCGTTAGTAATTTTGGAGGTAGCATGCATGTGTGTTTTTTTTGTGTAGCATCGAGCAGGCGTAGCTGCTTTATTTCGTGAAAGCTGTTGGGTGGTTCGTTGGTTGATCTCTCACGGAATGTAACATTCGTGTTCACAAGTTACCGGGTACGAGATGTGTTGTACGCGGCAGCTGGTTTGGCATTATGGTCAGAACAGTGGCGCCGCAACCAGGGGTTGAGCTGGTTCGACGAACCAGGGCCCCAATCTCCTGGGGGTCCGTAGTGGTATACTTACTGAAAAAGACTTCGCCACTTTTAATTTGGTGTCTTTCAGTGCACACTACAATTTCCATACCAGGAGAGGTCATCTGAGAACATCAAAATTGGTGGCTGGTGCTCAGACCTTTACGGCACTCCCTCACGCCCCTTAGCCGGTGCAAGGCTCCTCCCCCAAAACTTCACACCCGCTGTCAACCTTTCGGTCTTTAGCCCTCGCAATTGAGGGCCTCTAACTTCCCAACTTCTGTTGAAGCAGGGCCCCTCAGGGCCATTACGGAAAATTCTGGTTCTGCGCACCAGCATCCTAATATTGTAGACTGCAATCGTGTTATCCTTGTAACGATGCCAGTTGTCAGTCTGGTAAAACGTAAACGTGGAATCTTATTGTGGCACGTTGAGGTGGAAGGGATGCAGGGTTCAAAAACCTGTTTTTTTTAAAAAAAAGCCCAACCCAGTGGGTTTTTGGGTTTTATTCGGTTTTTGGGTTTTTTTGGACAAGTAGGAAAAAAATAGGTAAAATAACACAAAAACTCTGTAACTTAAAGCGTTAAAAGCTTTAAAACAATAAAATATTGCATTATTAGTGGCATATAAAGTATCAACTAAAATTAAGTTAAAGTAGAAGTGTGGGTTTTTTTGTGGTGGGGTTTTACGTGCCCAAAAAACCCACCTGGTTTTTTGGGTACGTACCCGGGTGTCTGAACCCTGAAGGGATGAGACTGTCGTGACGGGGTGGTGCTAGCAGCTATGAATGCACGGTGTCATTGTGTAGTGTTGGTGTGTGTGTGAGCGTGTGATTGAACTGCTATAGCAACAGCAGGCCTGCTTGTATTCACTGTGTGTGCGTGTGTACTGTGTACTGTCCGATACAACAATGTTCAACTGTGATAATAAACTAGAACAGCCTACAGTCACTACGATGCTTTGTCCTGTGCATCTGCATTACTTTCATCCAAGAGATTCAGAATCATTGACAGTGAAAGCCACCATATTCGGAGTATTGCTGTAAACAATACAATAACATGAGCAATAGAGCACCATTTACGAAGTGTACACGGGCGCTGACTGAAGTTAGCATTAGTATTCTATTCTGTGTGAAATAGTTTGGAGACTGACCGACAGTTGCTCTTTGCACTGCAATGGGTACTACAAACCCATTTCGTTTACATTTTTATCAGAGTACAATTACAGGGTGTCTACAACTCCTGGCAATCTACTGGAATTTAAAAACCCTCCCGGAAATCTCCTTGAATTTAATGCTCCTCTTGGAAACTTTTGTGTAAGGTATAGACGCATTGGTTTCCGGTCATAAAACTGGGTACCAGATCGCTTATTTGGTCGCCCTATTTTATCTTTGCTACGGCCCCATGTTGCGTAAAAATGCATATCATGTTTTTGTTCTGTATTTATATATTTGGTACATAACATAGCAGGCTGAAGCAATGTAAACATGTCCTGGATTTTTCTGGAAATCCCTCCTAGAGTGTCCTAGAAATTTGTTCAGTTAAATTTGTAGACACCCTGAATTTTAATCGATAAAAAATAATTTGTTTAACGATTAATCGATTAATTAATCATTAAATCCTGCATGCCTAATTTGCTGTCGGTTGGTTGAGCAAGGTTTAACGTCCCACTCGACACAGTTTATGTCATTTCGGAGATGATGTTTTTACAGGTCAGATGACCCAACCAACAGTGTCAAAGCACTGAAGGAGGGTGTCAATTATGTACTTTTGATGCCATAACCACCAAACTTCAAGCTTACTACCATTGTACTTTTAACTATTTTGACATTCTGTGTGGATGTTAACAAAACACTTGACGTCTGCATTGACCAAAGATGAGATTCATAACGTATGCGTGCAAAAAGCTGAACCACTAACAAATAATTTATATCAGACAACAGCTGCTGAAGTGTTTGCTGCCTCACTAAAAGGTGTAAGTTGACGAGAGCATTTATTCAATACACAGCATATAAAACTTCACCACTTAGTCATTACATATATTACCATTAACAACAGTAAACTAACAACGATGGTCAACAATACATGTCTGTATGTACAACGAACATGCTGCAGTGGACTCGGAACATGAAAACACATTTTCCCAGACTGTAACCGGAAAATTCAGGAAAAATCAATACTTCCTCATGCGGTTAAGGGTAAAACATGGAAGAACAAGCACCTGTCAAATAACGGAGATTAATTCCATTGCAACACAGGTACGGTAACAACTGGTGTGAAACAGTACTTCAAGGAGTTACGATCCTGTTATGCATGCATGCAGTACTACGCAATGCAACGCATTTGCTCAACTCCATGCAAACACAAGTAACCAGAAATGACGGAGAACAAAGTCAACACACAGAGAAGAACCAAATCTTTCCCAATCCCAAAACCAAGTTTCTGGATTAATGATGACGAACACAGATTTACTTTTCACCTGAAAAACGACACAAAACAAAAAAAACTGCAGTAACCGACAACAAGGCACCAACAAACGCGTGCTCACAACAGCGACAGGCGTCACATTTATGTAGCAAATTTGATTAAATTAGTTATTAAACTGATTAGTATGACACTGGTTTATATTGTGTACATTATGCGAGAGGTTAAAAATGAAAAACTTTCAACGTTTTCACATCACATCCTTTCAGTGCCTCAGTTGAATCGTAACAGAACTTTAAACACAAATAAGTTACGCTGTTTACAAGAAGTTTTAATTGCAATAAGTGTAAAACATTCATTTACTTGCACTTGCAAAAACCGAACCTACTTGGCACAAAACTGGCGTTCGCTTGAATTTGCAGCAGATCAACGGCTGCAACAACATTTTGATGCACAATAACTCACAGCGTCGATGAAACAAAACATTGCCGACATCAGCATGAGCAAACAACGCGCACAACAACAACATAAAGCTTCTTAACACCGAAACACAAGCAAATACAAATCAATAATAACAACAATAAGCAAAGATGTCTGCACTGGGGGCGACAATATGCGGCCATCCATCACAGCTGCTCTGTGCAACCCAAACCCAGATCCTTTTGAGCTGAAAATTGGCTGCTGGCATAAATCTTTTTTTTCTATGCCTTTTGCTTTCAAGTTAGAAGTCTGTACCGGACAGATTATCCGACAGATGCAAGGAACGTAACGTGGCCTGTTAGGATGGATGCATAACAACAGCCAATTTGTAGTTAAGGCAGGACCATGAAGGAAAACCTTTGATAATAGCTGCAGCACAATATTTTAAAACCATATGCCCCTCGATGGCATCAACCAAAGCACTGAATGCATTGTAACAATTTTGCAATATTTGTTCAAATATTCCAGAAACTGTCCAAATACTCTGTATGCTGATGTTCCTGTACATAATCTGTACAACTAATGTTATCCCTCATGGCTACTTTTCTACACCACTAGCAACATGTTCATGTATATACCTGTAACAAACCAGTCAATGAAAGTGCAACTGTCATCACTCTTGACGTGGCTTCAATGTGAAAATCTAAATATAAGGATAACAACGTCGTACGACGGTGTCAGTAAGAAAATGGCCAAGTGCAAGCCTTCGCCACAAAAAATGCTCACTATAACACGCCCTGTACAACCTCAATTAACTGTACATTAACAACGAGAACGTTACTGGCAAAGAAAATTTTTCCACACGAACCATACACGATACCGACGTAAAAAGCTGTCAAAGAAATACGAGAACAACGTCATAGCACGGGAACAATGTCGATTTTCATTCGTCCATAAAAACAACACCAAAGCTACAGCATGGCACACTCACACCGGCAATATCTACTTGCTGCTACATCGACACTATACAAACTGCACTGACTTAATCAAATGGTTGAACGAATGAATGATATACGCAACTATACAGGACGGCTCTCAATAAGCAGCAGATCACGCAGCATTCAGACTGGTCACATTGGGCGCGTTTTTTTCGAGCTCCGGAAAGGTGCAGCGATTTGTGTCGGTCTAGACCTGTACATTTCCGGATCGATTGCAAAAAAGAACGCCTTGCACTAACTCGGAAGAGATGTTGCCACGCCCACAATTTCTTTCTGCCGTACAAATTTATTTTCTCAATACACAAAAGTACTGGCTGGCTAACATGCCGATGAATGCACACCCGTACGATTATCTTTAAGGACAGTAAACCACATAAAACTAAATTAATTGGTACATATAAGTAGGCAACCACGAAGCTTGAAAACCATCAATTGTAAACAACACATCTGATTGGCTGACGCCACTCATCTCCCCTGCCACACCGGGTTTCCGCACAATGGAGCCGGAACTATTTTTGATCGACACGGGCTGTTCCGGAACGATTAAAAAATGTGAAACGTTTGTTCTGGAAACAATAGAAAAACGACTCGGAAACGACCAGAGCTGGTCAGACCTGGTCAGGCTTCGAAAAAAAACGCACCGGATAACTGTTTACATGATCCGTCATTGTCTAGCTGATACTACTACTAAACCAAAATACTTCATTGCAAACGTCACGACAGAGTAGCAATATAAAGCCACAAATTCGACACTCCAGCACTAGCACTGCAGTAGATCTATGTACATCTATTGTACAGAATGTGGTATGTATATGACGATATGATGCAGAGAAATCTACCAGCCACTTACCGGCTGCAATTTGTTCTGCCAGTGAAGTAAACTAGTCTACATCCACTAATCACACAGAAAATCACAGTGCACAGCAAATCACTGGCGTAATAATCTAACCAAATCTCTACAACAATAAATGTACCACAATTCACAGAGCACAATTTCATTACACCGGCCTCCCACTCTATAGATTTCTTTTCCAGGACATCAAAAATCCTCAAAACTCGGGACATTTTCCAACAAGCTGAACCAGTACGTACAACAAAATTGCACAAAAACAGTGTTAAAAGCTTTTACAAAACTGATATTTCTTTAACGGGAGACGATGACAAATCGACACCCTCCACTGAGAGAATACCGGTACCAGAACGTCATAGCTGTGATTATTTTTACCGGGTGAATAATTTTTTTTAATTTTGTAAGATTTTCAGGAGAAATCTCCTTATTTCAGGACACTAAAGAACAAGCTTCAAATGTCGGGATGACTGGGAGGCCTGTTTGTAGCACACCGGCAACAGAAACTTTTACGAGTTCATCTGCACACTACAATAAAGTAACAATAATTACAAACCATAACATAAGGGTAACAGTGGTGGACAAATAAACACACGCATTAGGAAAAAAACGAAAAATTTGCCACAAGCAGCAGGAGAATACTGCAATGCTACTAACACGATGAAACACAATCATTGTGCAGCGAACAGTAGCTTTCAATGACGTTCGATGCCTCATCAGCGGTCAATGTCGACAACATACAAGGCATAACGATAGACGCAGCAACTTGCAAGCCTCCCACTCCATTCTCCCTTAAAATTCACGACATTTTTCACTGATCCAGAAAGTACAACAAAAGGGCCAAAAAATGAAGCGGTGAAAACTGACAACTTGAGCAAAAAAAGCAGGGTTGCCACTCCCTTAGGCATATAATACTTTGCCCATGTACTGTGACAATTTCTACTGGGTGAATGATTTCTTTTTCAATTTTGCCAGATTTTCGCAACAAATCTGCTCGTATCAGAAGATTAAAGGGCAAGCTACAAAATTAAGGTATTTCAGGACGAGTGCGAGGCATGGACTTGACTTGCCAGTTGTTGATATAGAGAGCACATTATGATTGATTGACACAACAGACAGTGCTGGTCATTATCGGTTCACGGAGCGAAGTTGTTGCAGCTGCTGTAGATGAGCTCGTTGACGTTGATGTGGTCGATGATATCATCGGCGTTGTAGTCGGTCGACAAGTCGGCCAGCATCAACTCGTCCTGGTCAAAGTTGTTCATCATTGTCCTGCTCAAAACAACGCCAAACAATCAACCACCGCTAAGCTACACAAATTCATCAAACAACAACATTTACTGAATACATGGTTCCTACTACTTTGCTGAAATCAATTTCCATGACTTTTCCAGACCAAATTAATGCTTTTCCATGACTACTTTTATACGTGCAATGCCCCCCC
>Ga0209052_1000544_pt1 | contig 11868 bp, 9 predicted proteins | sample WorMetHEROISLAND_2_FD_187409 | JGI IMG/M metagenome (GOLD analysis project Ga0209052, IMG submission 187409) | Marine gutless worms symbiont microbial communities from Max Planck institute for Marine Microbiology, Germany - Olavius sp. 4 HERON... | ecosystem: Host-associated > Annelida >...
CTCCTGTCTCATCCTAGAACCTGTATGTTTCTTGAATTTTTGTTTTGTAATTGTTCCATGACTTTTATTTCAGTTCCGTTTTAAACACTTTTAGTTCATTTAATTTACGTGCTACATTAAACTGACAGCTTTCCGCCAGTTTTCCGGCGCAAATCATATACAGTGTCGTAGCCTACAACTCCGATCTGCTAGAAAAGACTGTTGTAGGCTGCTCTCAACAGCAGCAGCAGCAGCAGCAGCAGCCGCATCTCTGCCACGCGCGTGTCCATCACTTCAGTCCTCGCCGCCGCCCGCCGTCGTCGCCGCCCCGGAATATACTTCACGCGTCCAATCGCCCATGACCTTCTCGCCGCCAGGGTCACTCGCCGGCGCGTTAACTAGCTGCCATCATCATGTAGGCCTTTAATTTACGGCCGACGTGACAGTGGCGTGTGCAGACTGAGACCCAAACTCCACTTGGTTCGATCTGTTGTCGATTTGTTGTACAACGTGCATGCGGTACAAGAAGCTGTACGACAAATCGAAAGTCTACAGCAAACGAGTCCATAGAAAATTGAAGGCCTACAACAAATCCATAACAGCATGACGTGTCGTGATGTTTATTGTACAGCAAATCGAAGTACTGGAGTTTGGGCTTAACAACTTCTAACTATTGCTTTCTTCCTCAAACAGCAACGGCAGAACCGGCATGGATTGGAACTATGGAGAAACTGCTCCCTACGTACTTTTAAAGACCACTTTATTAAATCGTAGTTTTGGCGGTAAAGGTGAATTATGTGACATCACATCACGAATGTCTGAATGGTTCTCTCAACTCTAATTATGCACGGAAACCGTAATCGTTTTCAGTCTGTCTCGTACTATGTGAGGTCAGAACATTCGTCTAAATCCGTAATTTGCGCGGTGGAATATTTTTCTTCATTCTCAATCTCCATCTATAAACGTATTTTACGAGTCTTGTTTCTTGCGTACTGTATGCTACATCCTATTTGCCTTCTCTCGAAAACGCGTACTGAGTAGAAGTGTATGTCTGTTACTTATTGCTAATCGACGTGTATAGATCCTGCAATGGTCAAACAGCCACATTAATGTACTGCTCTGACCTAAACACATCTGACATAAAAGTTTCGTATTATATTGGCAAATTTATTCGAAACTGTCGGAAATCAGAATATTGATTTTGTTAAAAACTTATTTCGCGGTCAAATGTACATTTGTTTGTTCTGTAGCTAAATATAAATGGTTTCACGCCTATTTTTTATCTTGCTTGCTAATAATTAAGTTGATTCAGATCATATAGTGCGTCGTCTTTTGTGTGACGTTGCTATGGCACGAAGTGGCATTGTATCTGCTGATATGAAAGCACTCATTCGTCATTCGCGCTGCTGACGTCGGTTTTTGATTCCGTGATTTTTGCCAGCTACGTCAATATCGCCTGTCACGCGGGATTTACTACAGCTGGGTGACGGCTGTGTTATCCTGCAGCTTAGGGCAACCAAGTCGACAGCAGACTGACTGGTCAGTGGTCAGTGGTCAGTCACTCCGCGGTCGCTGATTTGGTCGGTCAGTCTGTAGCTGGTCGCTAATGATTACGGCGACTGTCGGTCACGTGACACGTCGCCTAGACCGGAAGTCGAGCGGCGTACAGTGACGACGTCTCGTCTATAGCAGTGGAGATGATTGATCGGCGTCACCGCCATCACTGTCGATAAACGCACCACGCCCGTCAACGCGCCAGTCACCTGTTGAACTTCCTTTTCATTCGTATGCGATACGATTAATAAAACAGCGTGTCAGTCGCGCAGTCTAAGGCGAATACCTTTAGCAATATCATATCAGGTTACGTTAATTTGCATAGCGATACGCCGTAAGAGGATTGATTGTAGATATCGCTGCGATCAAGTATTCCGTACTTAGTAGTCTAATGCTTATGTCACTAACTGACGAGCCTACATATACGATAAAGTGGTGATAGTGACTTATATTCGAGCTCACGGATTAAGCTAGCTTATTTGTGTGATGAGAAACTCCGTCCTATCCCAGAATCTTAGTGTAGCAGTATTATCGTAATCGTTTAATTTCGGATTTAACGCACTTATAGCACATGCCGTATAGGAAACATTTTCACTAACGTCGAAAATTTTACACATACAAAATGTTCTCTTAAAGTTAAACGTTTATATGAGTCACACAGACTAGGGGCATGAAAGCGTAAAAACATAGATGAAAGTAGAAAAATTAATGGTAAGAAAAAGGGCGTTTGCCAGGTCTACCCAATTTAGTCTAACGTAAAAATTTTCTGCTTTGGGTATACCCGCCCCCTTTACACATTTCTGAATGCGCCGCGGGGACAGGTGCTCTGTGAAGGCGGTGTGGTCGAACTGTAACAAAATCCCACATAGAACGAATCCCATTAGCACGAAGACAATAGTCCCAACTGAACGAATGTTTCTTTCGTTGTAGTGGGATTTCGTTGTGATGGGCCTAAGTCGTGAGAGCGGCGTAATAATCCCGGGGAATACACGCAGGTAGTTGTGTATAGGAAGGTATGCGGTAGTTGTGTTGGGTATTAAGCTGGATGAGAGGCGCGGCGGCTGCACGGCTCACTCACTGATAGACAATTACAGCGGTCGGTCATCTTGCAGAGACTTACGACGACGAATCATTCGATTTGTCCGTCGTCGACTGGCGACTCTCACAAGTCGTCGTCTCGTCTCGTCTGCGTCGCGTCCTTCTGCAGACTTGAGCGCAGGAAACCAGCGCCCGCAGCAAGCACCGACCGACTGCAGCCACCGTCGGCGACCAAAGCCACCCACCGCGCTGCATTGCTCGAGGCGCACGTGCGCACACCGGCAGCCTCGTCGCTGATGAATTCATACGACCAGTTCCCTCCCCCGCGCTGCCAGTCTCGACATACCCGCCACTACACAGAAAATAGAAATTACGTAACATTGCAACGTCGAGTGGAGTCGACCGTAAACGCTGCAGAGCGAATTGCAACGCCGTCCATAGCGCGCCAAGCTCTATCAGCACGTGCATCTAGACGGTGGGCGATAAATTTCCCCGGGAAATCATAGCGACAATTTAGAAATGCACATTATCTTGCAACGAGTTAACACTACAGTATACGGTGCTGAACAGTGTTTTAGTAATAAGTTATTATCCCAATTTCAGTCTCCGTTTTATTTATACAAACGTGGCAGTGAGCAGTGACTAACATAATGAGCGTATATGTTTATTTACTCTTGAGGCACAACGGTAAGCGATGTATAAGCAAACGGAATTTTCGCAGAAGTCACAAAAACTAATAAAATTAGCTGAACAAATCAGTTCATTGTATCAAACACGGCATTGCTATTTGGTCAAATATCAAGGTCACCATTGAAAAACTCGCAAAAATGACGCATGTTTTGAGTGATCGCGGCTGCAATCTGTGTGCAGCTCTTTTGCTGCATTCACTATATAATCGCACGCTAGCAAGAAACTCCGTGTTGGTAATTCCGTCAGTGGCTATTGTTATGGCCTACGTTGTAAATGTGACTGACTGACTGGTTTATTCAGATGCAACAAACGTACATCCACATTGGTTACAAATCAGAATAAAACACCACAGTAATACAGAAATACAAACACATACTAAAAAAAAACTAAACTATACTAAACAAACATTTATGATGGGGAACGTGGGCGGCCGCATGTTACGTCGGCATTCGGCGCCGATATTGTTATTCCGTGTTTTGAACTGTTTTTTTTCGTTTTAGTTTCCATGTTCTGAGTTCCGACGTTTATTCATCACGCAGTTATCTCGTAGACGCTGTTCATAGCTCGTCGTCACGCATTTATTACTACGTAGTGTTGACATATTATGAAGCGACGATGATTCTTCTATTCATTACGTGATCATCCGGTACAGTTCTCAGTGTCTGCTTTTTTCTAGTTCCAACTTATGACCTCTTTTAATCCGATTTTAATTCGTGTGCTTTCGCCATAGGTAAATCGGTTGGAAGAGATTGTAATTGACTGCACAGTGACGCATCGAGTCGACGGGAGTTGTGGAAAGAATTCAGTGTGTGGAGTGTCTGAAGTAAACTCTGGCAGCTGGAGTAGTATTGCTTTAAATACTTTATAAGCACGTTGATGAATTATGAGAGATTATGACAGCGAAACGCCGGGGAGGGGCAGTGCGACGCCGAGGCGACGGAGCACAATTAACTCTGCAGGCGTGCGACGACGACGAACCGGCATCTTTTGATTAACGACTCAACTCACGCGTTCCACTGAGCACATCAGTTCTAAGGACGCAGACCTTCCAGTGTCGTCGACTATAGGAGCGATATCTTCGTCCAGTGCTGCAGTACGAGACTGTTGTTCGGTGTGGACGTCGTGTAAGCTTGTCGATCGACGAAGCTAAGTCTTGACTGTGCGCGGGACACGTTTACGGGTTGTTAGCAGAATGAAAGAATCGCCGACCGACAGGACTCGTTACGCCGACGGACGGTGTCCTTGGTCGCTTAATCGATGACGTCACGCACGCGATGACGTCATTTCTCGACGAGGAGCTGATAAATCCCAGCAATCTCTTCGACGCAATGGCGGCCGTTGCACCAACGACGCGACGTGGGTGGCGAAAATTGTATTTTGGGAATTGGGCGGCGTTGGTTTGCGGCGCGGACGCCGACACCTGTCGATCAGACGGCGTTGTCGTCTAATCGCTGCCACGTGCGTCCAGTTGCAGCAGTCCAATAAACCGGCGTCCATGCAGTGACGTCACACTGAGTCGCCAGGCGGCGCTGGTCGTCATCCATCAGCCATGTGCCGAATGTCGCTGCACGCCGGGCGCCCGGCCGACAGACACTCTGCAGATGTTCGATAGCGAAGATGAGCCGATCACGATATAGAGCTGCACCACTCGCTTGAAAACAGCTGATTCGCTTACGTTCGTTTCGATTCGATCAAATTCGATATGTGTCCAGCTGCATTTACGCAGCAGCGATGCAGATTTTGTCGTCCGCAGCAAGAATTGTAAAATAGCAAACGCGGGATGTGCGACCGGATTTAAATTCAAGGTCACCTTGATGACGCCAACGTGATACTGAATGCTGGACAGCATTGGTCAATCCAGTGACATAAATTCGCTTAGTGTTTCCTATTATTTGCGGTTTTATTCTCACTGTAGCGACGAAAGTGACCCGCTGGCGGGCCATATCAGATACACTATAGAGTCGCATAATCTGAGAACTATTTTTTTGTTATTCTTGGTCTGCTCGAGCTCGGCGGACCTCGTAGTCGCCAGCGTTGATGAGTCTTCTGTGTGGCTCAACCACGCCAAGTGCGAGGCGTTGTGGTACTGTCATTAGAATCATCCGCAGTCGATCCGGGTCGGCGAAGTAGCTGTTTAGCCAGTTGAGTCCAGGGCTGCCGTTAATGTATCACGGTCTGTCGTACACCGTATGTACGTCGTGGGTGGTGTTAAATTTCGACGTATGTTACGCCGTGGCAGTTAATTTGGGCGTAACGCAGAACACTGGACTAAGGGAATCAGTCAGTGGCTGAGTGGCGCACGACGAGATTACGTGCTTGCATACCGCAGCACGGTGGAAGAACAGAGACTTAATGATCCCTTAATGATGACTTCATAATGTCAGGATTCTGGAAGCACAGTTATTTCCCAGTTATCTGCGTAGGCTATTTATTTATCGACGTACGTTGACGCCCGGTTTATCCAGACGTGCACTGGCGGGAAGCGTGGTTGGACGGCGTCAGTCTGTGTCGATGCTGACGTCTCAGTATGCACGCACACGTTACGCCACCTGCCAGCGCGTGTTCGCCACACTTCGCCAGACTCACGGCCTACGTGCGGCGTTCACTACTAACGCTTGCACTCCGTCGTCCGACTGCAATTCGCTTCTTGACGGATATTCGCCGGTTACAGTCCATTATGAGTGCCGCCGCACGTATCGTGGTTCCGGCGTACGAATCAGATCGCATCATGCCGCCAACTCCGCGAACTGGGTGGAAGTTTCGCAGAGGATTCAGTTTCCACTTTACGGGTGCCGCGCAACAAACTGGTGAGCGGAGCGGAGCGCTGAGCGGACATCACCGAGGAAAATGAAATAGGCTTCAGCGCGGAGCGGAAAATCAGCCCGCTTTGCGTCACTCACATTCAGTGACAAGTGAATGATTAAACATGGTCATCGATTTATATTAAGCCGTGGTTACATTTAAAACACTACACATTTGCGAAAATATTTTTTTATGTTTCATAAGAATATTTATGCTCTAAGGCATTTTTTTGCAAATATTTTAGACTTGGTCACGCCAAATTACACGGAAATGTGTTTTACACGTGACCGTTGCTTAACTCCGAAATTCAAATTTGAATCACAGCGGATCGCCGATGAACGGCTCGAGGGCTTATTGTTGATTATTTTATTTTGCAATTTCTGGTTTTGTTTGAAAGGGCGTTTTGTGTATTACATTCGGTGCACGCAATGCGCGTAAATGTCTCGCGAAATTAGCAACATTTCTGCGACAGATGTGTGTATTATTTTACAGTTCAAGCCGGGTTGTCAATTGAGTTGAAATTTCACGCGAACCGATTCGAACACTGACTTGCGCAGCGCTGTCGATAATTGGCACCAGCAGTGGGACGAGAGAGCGGCATACATCCAAGACCTGGAAGCGCTAATCAGTTTTGGTCGGATAAGATAATATATTGAATGAGTGGAATGAGCGTCATGGCGTGGCGGTCGGAATGACAGTGACAGTCGCCGCCAGACGGCGCCAGTCGTTACGTTAAGTTACTCTACACGTTGATCAGTGCCGGCATGTCGGCAGTAAACCAATAATTATTATTCACTTGCCAGCCACCGGCGTCAGGTTTAGGTTGGACTGGAGCGGCGAGATTTATCGCGGATGAACGATTTGACGACTGCTTCACATCATCTCGCTCACTAATACCAGCATGCTTACAGTCATATCTGATCATTCTATGATTGTAAAAAAGTAAAGTAAAAAGTAAAGTTAGGTTATATTATAGTGCGCTCTAAAGCTTAGCTTAGAGCTTAGCTTAATCTAGCGCACTTAATCACCATAACCACTTAGGCGCCGAAAACTCCCTTTTTGTGTGTAAACAACTCGCCCAAGGTTGCTACCCAGTGGAATAATGGCGCGACCCGGGATTCGAACTGCGGTCGCCGGGTTCTCATTCCAAGTGCGCTAACCACTAGACCACCGAGCCACACACTTTACGGGTGCCGCGCACTGAAAATTTGTTCGCGTTCACATGACACTTCCATTTTATTCTAAGTTTTTTTTTAAATTTCGGTAATAATAATGTTTTAACACGGTAGAGCCGTCACCGTCGTGCATGTCTTCGACAGACGAGACTAACGCTGCCAATCGTGTGGCTATGATAGGGCGGCCTTTGTGTAGTAATTCAGAGGTGGCCCAGAAGAACACAAATACTTATTCGTTGATGACCGCGAGTGATCTTTGTTTAACATCGTGTTCGTGGCGTTTAAGTTCACTTCATAACTAGAGAAATATGCCAGCCCGTGCCGACATGTTATGCGGCCGTCCAGCGAGCTATTCGCGTACGTCACTTTGGCCTACTTATTTTCACGGTTTGTCGAGAACGTCGTATAAGCAGTCGCAATAGACTGAGTCAAGCCGTCTTGCCGATCACTTCTTGTCATCTGCAGTGTTTTACACATACCTGCACTTCAGTTGCACCGATCACAATTTCATTTCGTTTTCGTGTCCTTCGGTCCTCTTACTTCCTGAAGGAGAAGTTGAATTTAGTATCGTTTTTTGTCAAATCCTACCCTCCATAGACATCCGGCATCCTCCGAACTGACTTCACGAATCTCTGGACTGTTAACGAAATTTTTTTGCTTGCGTTTTTTTTCGTTTACGTTTTTTTCGTTTCGTTTCTCGTTATTTTATCCCTTTTATTTTTTTGTGATCTTAGGCCCCTATCTTTTTCATAACCTGCCCTTTTCTTGTTTTTTTTTCGATTTCTTACATACCAGTACTAATACTAGCAGTTACAAACAGTCATTGGTCTCATTTCACTTTTGTTTAAAACAGTTATAGTTTGTTTTAGTTTACGTGCCAGATGTAACTGGCAGCTTGCCTACCAGTTTCCCAGCGCAAATCATGTATCGTACCATATCGTGTGTCATACGGTATATAGTCACCGGGAGCGATCGTTATTTCCTTGACAGTGGCGCGTGTTAACGTGGTTTGAACGGATCAGCATGGGCGTGATCCTTCTCAACTGTCTGACGCTGGGCATGTATCAGCCGTGCGTCGACGAGATCTGCTCGACGGTCCGATGTCGCATCCTGGCAGGCTGCGATCATCTCATCTTCGCCTTCTTCGCCGCCGAGATGTGCGTCAAGATCGTAGCGATGGGTCTCGTCGGCAAGAAGGCGTACCTCGACGAGACGTGGAACCGGCTCGACATGTTCATCGTCATCGCCGGGTCAGTTCCACTTCTCATCGGAACAGTTCTACAAGTCGCACGTGTGTTACCCGTTTGATACAGTGACGCATACGTGCCCCGGTTTCTGTTAGGCGTTAGCGCTAACGTGTAATACAGTAAACGTTCCAAGTTCCTGCGACAACATGTTCGATCAGCTCGCATGTTCAAGCGCTTTAGGACCTCCCTATAGGCATACGAAGCGTTTCATGAAACTTTCAACAATGCCTATAATTCGCTTGGACACGCAAGCACAGCTTTTCGACATGTAAACGTTTACTGTGTTATACGTCTTACTGGTAGCATGTAATAAAACAGAGAGATTTGCGCGTGAACTATGAAACGAACAACGTGTGTTCTGTTTTAGAGGGTATTTCACCAAATGCCATGGAATGCCGATGCACAGTTGTACGCCGCAGTTCACGGAAAGTGTGAACATTGCTTGAACAGAATTCTTTTCGTTGAGTTATGTTCACTGTAGTCCATGAAAAAGTGCAACATTTATTTTTTTACAATTACGTTGGGAAATGCCGACTGATCTTTTACAGTTTTATCAATGCTGCATTTACTGATAAACTGCGGAAAAACCACCTCATCTTTAATGTGTTTCCGCACGCTTGCCAACTTTAAATGCTTAACTGTACAATTTTACAGCAAAGTTATTCAATGCAAAAGTGATTCAAAGTCGTTCATTTACAGTAAATATCACGAGAGATGTTAAACTACCCAAAGAGCTTCATTATCCAACAACGATTTGTTTTAATAGATATCGGTATACCTACTTAATTTGCTTATAACTCGTATTTTGCACTACTCAGAAAATTGGTATGTGGAATGTAAGAAGGCGTACCTGGCGACTCTACCTATTCATCGTCATTAGGCCTACCGTGTCTAGACTAGCTTAACAAGAACGTTATATTCGATACCGGAATCCGTAACTTGCTGTACATACTATGACACAGCAACACACAGACGAGAACTTTTTTTTTCTTTTCTGGTACGCACACTCGACAGGTTCCACCCAGCGCCGTGATTATGGCGGTCGTGCTGCAGTGTCTATACGAATGATGTATGGACTCACCACACTCGGCCTATTGCATTGTGCGAGGAAGTGATTGGTTAACTTCACCCAACACCAACAGCGAGTCGCAGTAATCTAATAAACGTCATTGCAGTCTATTAGTGGTCCTATTATTGTCGTTGTTACAGATTGCCATGCTACTGGCTGTCAATACGTGTAAACGAAATATTTCAGTATTCTATAATTATAATGATTTTTATGCCACAACTTCAGATAAAACTAATTACTTTTGGAACGAGACTTTTGGGGTTATCGTTATGAATAATTTGCGTGCGCTCTCCGCACGTTGAGTCCGCACGCAGTAGCGGTGACTTCTGTCCGTCGTTCTGATGGACATGGCAATCAATCAATCAATGTCATATAGCACGGACCTGGACCACTGCTGGTCGTCATGCGCATCTAGTGGATAATGGAGCCGAAACAGCTACAGGTGGCAAGAAGTGGTGAAAAATGTCAGCAACGCGTCACCTCGCCCCATTGCGGCTACGTGCGCTGTTCGGCTGTTTCAGCACTGCCGCTGCCGCTGCCGCTGCTGCTGCTGCCACGCAGCGGTGCAAATCTGCTGGATATAACAAGCGTACGAGTGAGAGAAGATAGTCCACAGACGCACCTGCTATAGTCCTGCAGCTGAACAGCGATACTTGTCTGCCAATTTCTACTTTATGCTCATCCGGGTACTTTCAGTTACAGCGGTTGTTGCCGAGTCCATTATTTTCTTTATCACGCTGTAATTTCTGACGTTCGCAAAATCTAAAAATTTGGAAAATATTTATTTCATAAACCAGCATCATGTACCGATGAGTCGTGCTCGAACACACCTCTGGAGTATGTATTTCTGGGTCGCTGCGCGCGGCATCGAGGACGTGTTTGCTCGTTTACTTTTGCCGCTGCTGATATTGCGCACGGCAATGTTTACGATGATTTACGACAGTGCCGAAGCTGAACATCTTGGCACGAGTGCATGCCGTGAACAGCCGGACATCCAAGAGACTATACGCGCATCTATATCAAAATGATCTACATCTCCTATCGCAGCGCTCCTGTTGTCACACTTCTCTATTCACTCTACTTAATCTTCATTGCTGTGTATCGACAGCACTTCTGACAGCAGCTTTCCTTTATCACATTATTGTATCCTGCATATTTTCTGTTTTCGCACTGAATTATCCAAGTTTTTCTTTCTTCATTTTCGATCAGCGGCGGGATGACGGCTGAAAAAAATAATGATCTTGTCGACATAAAATTCACCGTCATTTTTAACACAAATTGTTTGAACATGATTTTCGTAATTGTAATTTCATGAAATGTTGTAAAGTATCTGCATAAAAATTACTGATTTTTTTTGCATTACTGTGTATTTAAAAACTTGAAATAAATAACAAGCAGGCACGAGTATTAATGCCTATACAAACGGTTTCGACAGCCGAGGTCCGTGCAGACCGATGCTAATGTAGGAAGTGTTTCCATATATTAGATTTTAGCTTTGTGGCAAATGACAAAAAAGAGGAAGGCTGAGAAGTGGAGTTATTGTCTAGGTTCAATACACATTCAATACGCAGCATCATAGTGATTGTTCCTGAAGTGGTTTTGCGTTAGACCGTGGTTTGGCCGCTGAGCGACAAACAAAGTTTGCACCGCCTACTTACATGATTTTCTTTCATTTGTTTCACTTTCTGCTACTGATGAGCTTACGTCCAGGCCTCTTGGCTCACTGTCAAAAAGCCGGAAATTCAGAAAACTCCAGATAAAACTTAATCTTAACTTCATACCTTACTGATTTCCTACATTTCTATCTTATACCTGGCGTAGGTTTTCCTACGTTTATGGGGCATGACTTGCAGGATTGTTGTGCGTTGTAGAGTGGTGGAATATGCCGTCGACACGCAGAACCTCAATCTGTCAGCAATTAGAACAATCCGAGTGCTTCGTCCGCTTCGAGCAATCAACCGCATTCCCAGTAAGTCTCCACATTACATTGCTTTTTCGTCTGTACGTCCCGGACCAATGCGCCACTTTTTACGACAACTTAAGCACCAAAAACAAGTTGTCATCGTGTCCCAGATAAAACAAAGCCCCTTCTGTTTTACGATAACTTTGACTAATGTGGTCACATTTCAACGATTCTTTTCCGTTTGCCCTTAGTGATAAACTGTGGAAGAAGCAGAAGCAAAAGCTGCACCTCACCACATATCTGTTATCGCTTTACCTTGTGAAATTTGAATGCTCCATTGTACAACTTTTCATTTATGATAGCCATAGTACTCAGCGTCAAACGGTAATTTTGTTTCGGTGTTGTAAATTT
>Ga0209052_1000545_pt1 | contig 11867 bp, 7 predicted proteins | sample WorMetHEROISLAND_2_FD_187409 | JGI IMG/M metagenome (GOLD analysis project Ga0209052, IMG submission 187409) | Marine gutless worms symbiont microbial communities from Max Planck institute for Marine Microbiology, Germany - Olavius sp. 4 HERON... | ecosystem: Host-associated > Annelida >...
ATTAGTGATTAATTGTAACCTTGGCCCTATCTCGCACCGTTTCCGAGATATGGCCAGTTATTGGTTCAAAATCGCAAAATTTTCCTACCCCCCTCTCATTTAGGGTCCTCGATTGGGGTGACCCCTACGGAATTTTTGGAAGAGAGTTACAGATCCTGAAACTAGAGTCTTTGGGGCAGCCGATGGTGAAGATTTGATGATCCTAGTTTGCACCGTTATTGCCTGATCCACCCGTGTGACAGACGGACAGACAGACGGATAGACGGACGGACAAAATTGCGATGGCTAAGACGCGCTATAGCAGTTCCTGCTGTCATGCGAAAAAAAACTCCGAGGAAAACAATGCAGTCCGTCGCTACCGCGCGGACACTGGTGGCAGTGATTACTTTAAACCGATGCTTTCGCGCGTCTCATGAGTAGTAGCTCAGATTTCTCGTACGTATGGCCTGTAGGCACCCCTAGCCCTGACGCCTGGAACGCTACCAGTCATGTGGCCCCACGTGAAGCTGACTGTCGGTACAGCTGTCCTCATTGTAACTAGGTCACAGCATGTCAACTGCAGATGATCAGCGATAACCGCCGTGTTTTTGGCGTATAACGTTATCTTATCGACTGCTGCAAGCCAAAATACGGTTCGTATAATTTTTCACCGTTACAGCAATTACAGACGTTAGGATTTTGTACGGTTTGGATTACTGCAGGCACCTGTGTGGGAGGGTACAGACTGTGCCTGGCGACAATAATAAACATAGACGTCTGCGGTTGTGGTTATATCAGTTTTAACTTGTCGCGTTGCTTGTTAACGAAGCGGTACTTTACTACAGTTTAATATTGGACTTCGTTTTACCTAAACATGTTTGTAGGTAATAAACAAATAGCGATGCGTTACCGAGTCTCCATGGTCGGACAGTACGACGGCGTCAGGGTTGTTATGGTCAGGATTAGTGTTATCGTACGGGGTGCTGGGTGTAAAATTTGGCTGTTTTGGTGCTAAAACGTTGTTGGTAGAGTTGTTGGATACTTTTGCATTGTTTTTCAGTGCTTGGCAAGCTGCTGTGTGGCAATTCTCCACATCACCATTCCCGAAATACATCACAGTAACGTGTCTTCTGGTTCTGGTTCCTACTGAATGAACACATATATTTATTCTATGCTACATGAATGAATATTTAAATCTGTGGTATATTTTAGCAGAAACTGGAACGAGAAGAATCAGCTGTATAAATTCATCAGTTTTCTAACTTGTTGACATTTTGGCAACCGTTGCTGAAATCGTTCCACGGAGCTCAGTGGTTGCCGGAACGTCAAAAAATTAGTAATTAAAGGCTGTTATTTGATGAGTTTACATAGCTTAATAGCTATCGGGCAATGTTTTGCAGTTGTCAGCCAGCAGGGAAATGGCGGATAACAGTGCCGAGAGTGTTGGCGACAACGTGTCGTTTAGTCTGGAAGATGCTGACGACATGTCGGATGCTGACAGCAGGTCAGCGTCGCTGACAACAACGCCGTCGGAGTTGAAGCAATACGTCGGTGCCGAGGGCGGCGATGACATTTCGCTGTCGAGTCGTGTCAGCAATGGCAACGACAGCAGCTGCGACAGCCTTGTTGATACCGAGGAAAGTTGTCCTAGGTACATTGATTCTCTGCCATCATCACTAGTACATTGTGTGTTATATGAATTGACACGAACAAAGAATAGAATAATGTGAAGTCTAACTTCTTGGCTTACTGAATTACGTAAAGTGGCAATTTTTTTTGCTAATGATGCATGCAAGTTTTGTGTAATTTTGTCCAGTGTTTGCATCTTAAGAATTTGTTCTGGAAATGGAATTATGGGTAAATTGGCTGTAGCCATAAGAAACTAATAAGCACAAGATAGCGTGCTCCTTAAATATACCACAAATTTGTAATTACTGCTAATTTGGTGCATACATGTACAAAGTGTGACTCCAAAATGAACAAGACATTAAATGTGGCAATATTAGCCTCTCGTGTCTACTCTCATTGTTCAGTGAACACAAAATTTATTTCCTTACAGCATTGGGTTTTGTATTAGTGCTTGAAATTTTGGGATTTAGATTGCAGTTGGCCTATAATGTTTGGCAGTTAGCTCGAATTTGGTACATTTGGTGGGTGGGAAGGTAATGATTTTGGCTAAAATATTGGTCCAATCTTTGGCCGTTGACTAGAGTTTGTTGCGAAGGCATAACATGCAATCGGCATGGTGCTTATTGTTTGGTGCGGAGCTTACCATCTACTTTTCGCATGTATTATTATAATTTACTTTTGTGATTTTTTGTTTTTTTTTTCGTCTATAGTTAGTGCTTTGTGTGTGGCACTTCATGGCACGGTGGTGGCATTGTTGGCTGACTAGTGCATGTATTGTATCTTCTTTTATATTGATTGTTTTAGTACATGCAAAATGCAGTTAAATTTTTGTCGTTTTAAGCTGTCTATCTGTTCACTTTTTTACATTGAGGTTACACTCAGTTTCTGACAGGTCTGTATTGTATGGAAGTTTTAAGAATCGTATTCACTAAAGAGATACGAGGATTATTTTTCAAAAATTTGCATTATTCACACTGAACATATCTGTCAAACAATGATGCTTTAGTGCCTGTGATTGATGTCATGAACTGTAACACGAAGTACACATTTGACTACAGGGAACGTTCAAAAGGTTCAGAGTTTGATAGCGTGATCTGGAAGAACATGGTATATACAGGGTGGTGCATAAAAAAGTGGAACGTACATGCCTTACATCTATCAAGCAATCAGACAAATATTGTATCTCACTGCAGTGAAATGTGGTCCCGTTAAACACTGTGTTCAGGTCTTCAGCATGACCACCCTCACTGCGATGATTAAGGCTAAGCGCTTCAAAAAACGTTTGATTTCTTAAAGCATGTATGAGCCACTCTTTGTGTGCCACCCTGAACATAAATATGTAAATTTTCAATGCTGAATTCTTTTGATGCTTTTTATTGCCCCTTGTATATTGAGAAGATAACTAGTGCATCTGAAAACATTGCATGAAATGAGATGAGCCTGGTGAGATCGAGAGTTATCTGGATAACTAACCACCCTTCTTCAGTGCTTTGACACTGTTGGTTGGGTCATCTGACCTGTAAAACATCGTCTCGGAAATGACCTAAACTGTGTCGAGTGGGATGTTAAACCTTGCTCAACCAACCAACCAACCATGAAATGGAAAAGTATCAAGTTAGGTTTTTGGCTGATGAAATGTTTCGGTTTGCTCATCAATGTGCGCCGAGTGAGTGTAGTGTGCGGTTTTTTATGTTTCTATCTTTTCTGTGCATCGTAGCGGCCTGGCTGAGCTAGCTGGTCCAGTCTCACACTCGGCCAGCACTGACAGTTTCTGGTGAGAGATTCTATTGCATACGTGGCCGAGCTTTGCTTCTCGTTCAGCTGTCTGCATGCGTTAATGTCACCTATTGTGCATGTCCGTTTAGAAATGTTGCGTATGGAATAGACATCGTTGTGGTGGAGGGCCGTTAGCATTGCTCAGGTGTAGAGCCTTTCTGCTCGTCTTTAGAATTTCTGTCTAAATGGTGTGAATTGCATAGATTGCTCCTGCCACATATTGTAAACTTTCGTGGCCATTAAATGTAGCACAGAATTGGACAGGCTGGTAATGGACTCATTAAAAACTAGGAAAACTATGACGGCCAGTGCTGACGTGTGGCCATCTGTTCAGAGCTGCACAATGCTAACTCTTTCATCTTTTATTCTTTTGAACTGAAAATTACCACACCCGTTTTGGTTTTGCTATACCTTTTGTTTTCAAGTTAGGAGTGTATTGGACAGACAGACGGACAGACAGACGGGCATGACCTGTAATGTGGCCTATTGCGACGTGTTTTGAGGGTGTTGATTGTGCAACATGAAGAGCATCCAGTGATCCACAGAAGTCCTGCTCAGACTATCCCAAATGATTACTTTTGGACTACCTCGCCTAGCCTGAAAAATTTCCCCATTAAATCAATGAAAGCCGGAAGGAATAGCAGCAGCATGGCAGGAGAAGCCATCCACAAACATTTGCTAGATCTAAATCAGCTTATTTAACGAGTGAGTAACACACCCAGATTTGTTGACCGGAGAGTTTACATGTTTGGTACTGTATTAATTGGGTGAATTTTGTGATTGCTTTTGAAGGCCGCCTCTGCGTGACCGGTAAGTTGGTACGGTAGTTTGCAGCTTTATAATCTGATTAAATCTGTATAAGTTTGGTTCATTTGTCCTTGTCGTCGACCATTTTTTTTCTGTGCATTTAGCGTCGACTTTCAACTGATTCGTTTTAATGGCTAATTGCTGCATTAGCCGTCAAGGCTGTTAGCTGTTGTTTATTTGTTATCTGTTTATTTTTATTATTTGTGTATTTTTGTGATGGAAGTGTGACAAAAGTGTAAGCATTTTTACAGTTATGTCTTTTATGATTGTGCTGTTTCACCACATGTTATGCTGTCTTGTGGTACTATGTAGCCAGCGCCTCTGAAGTCACGACCATATGGCGCTATACAAGTTAGATTATTATTATTATTATTATTATTATTATTATTATTAGCTGTTTTTCTGTGTGTCTGTCTGTCATGTTCTGGTACTGTGTTGACCGTACTACGTTCGGTCAATAGTTTGCCAGCTAGAATTGAAAGGATCGTGTCATTGCGTGTATGTGTGAAAGATAAATAGCCCATATGAGAGTATTAATAATTATTGTAGCACTAATGATAGTCCAGTTTAAATATTGTTTTTTTTTAGTTTGCTTGTTCACTAAATCGCTGTCATTATGTTATTTTCTTCTAGCTCAGTGGATTGGTCGTCTAACTGGGTTCTGTTCTGTCTGCTTAAGTGCTTGCTATGATGCTATAGGATGATGGTATTAATTCAGTGTTTTTATTCATACCGGACATGATTACATTACGTAACAAGCCTCAACGTTTGTTGCATGTGCATGGGTTGTATATTTTCAGTTTTCACTGCATAATGTTTTCTTTGTCTCTGTTGTGCTTTGCTAATAAGTTAGTCTGTGTTAACTCGAGTGATTTCCTGTGCCTGTACTAATCAGTAATGCTGATATTTACTCAGTAAACAAGTATAGATTACTAGAGTTTAAGATTAAGATTAACCTAAGATTAAGATTACTACTAAGATTAAGACTGAGATTAGTACTAGAGTTGCAAGTATGTGCCTTTGCACCATTTTAGCTAAAAGTTCTAGATGGCTTCATGTCACCTACGATCGTTTAGTTGAATTGTTGTCATTAACTTTGTATTTGAGGGTCGCCAGAGTCTGTTGCTTGTGATCGTCTGGTGTCCTCTGGTTCTGTCCTGTGAAGACTAGGCCAGCTCTGCACAAGCCTTTAGTGTTGTCAGTCAAGCCACTGTCTGTATTAGCGGCTACCTATCCACTTATATCAACTGCTGTTTGTTCCTTGTCACTTTCTGTCAGCAACTTATTTCATTTCAGGAATGTTAATTCATATTCACCTGGAGTGTGTGAAATAAGCTGTTTACTGTGGCTTGATCGGGCTGTTGCTATTCCTGCCGTTAGATCTGGTCATTGAGCAGGGCTCACTTATTGCCACACTTGATGGAATACTTGCAGGGAAGAAGACATATTACTGAGCAATAACTAACAGGGTTCAAAAACACGGTTTTTTTTAAAAAAAGCCCAACCCGGTGGGTTTTATTGGGTTTTTGGTTTTTATTGGGTTTTTTGGACAAGCGGGAAAAAATTAAGTAAAATAATACAAAAACTCAGTAACTTAAAGCCTTAAAAGCTTTAAAACAATAAAATATTGCATTATTAGTGGCATATAAAGTATAAACTAAAATTGGGCAAAAGTTTTAAAAACAATAAAATATTGCATTATTTGTGGCATATAAAGTATAAACTAAAATTAGGTTAAAGTAGAAGTGTGAGTTTTTTTGGGTGGGCTTTTTAGGTGGGTGTACCCAAAAAAACCCACTGGGCTTTTTTGGGTACGTACCCGGGTGTCTGAACCCTGATAACTGAACAGTAAGATGCCTGCAACTGTAACATTTCTGTCAGTGCTTTGCTGCTGTTGTGTGGGTGACAAATATGACATAGAAGCACTGAAAAATCTTGCCAAGACTGAGTCCTACTCCTTCCACAAATTTAATTAAATTTCTCTTCTCCAGCTGAAGTGTGCATATATGCATGTATATCTTTCTTATCTTAGGTTTGTATGGCGATCTACAAATCAGCTTTTAACTTAACTTTAACTTAGTTTGGCTGCAGAGGGTTAATCAAGCCAAGTTACAGTGTCCAACTGTGATTTACTTTGCCAGCGTGCTTGACCCACTGTAACTCCAAATACATAAGTGGAATTATTTGTAATAGTTGTAGAATTACTATTATTAGTTGGAAGTAAGATGTTACAAGGTTCAGTAATGCACATCATTATGACAGTGTGCTTCATTAGTAGAATAAAAGCTCTGCTGTTGTCCCTGATACAGAATATTGTAGGTAAAGGATTAAACCGCAATGTGTTCTTTATGTCTTTTTAATGACTTTCAATATGTTTCAAGGTCCATGTCGGGGCACCATATTGCCAGATACGGGCACCAGCGGTCGCTGTCCAAAGGCCACAGCAAAGACTTTACTGTTGCCACGCCGGAGGAGTTTGTCAAACGATTTGGTGGCGATCGAGTCATAAACAAGGTACAGAAACCACCAGAGAGCTCTCATGTATTCAGCTCTGGGTTTTATCACACAACACTATGCAAAGTGCAGTGTATGCTAATGGGATACTCTTGCACAGTGTTCCAACCTAGCTATACTTAGCTCTGTGTTGCAAGCTCTGTGTTGAATTTTGTGCTACTAGTGGCACCAGAGGGCATGCATATAAAGTTCAAGTCACACTGCAATAGGGGTGTACGTAGCCAATTCTTCACAGAAAGAGTTGTCAAAGTTTGGAACTCACTGCCGACTACTACTAACTTTGCTACACTCCCCTTATTTTGTCAGAGTATCATGTGTGTTGATTTTTCCGCGTTTTTAAAGGTTTTTTTAATTTTCCAGTTTGTATCTTATTGTTATCTTTTGTATTGCTTAGACACTGGTACTCGTCTTACCACTGTATTTTGGAAATTGTGTTTTCTAGGCTATAAGGGCAGCTATAAGTGCACTTGGTGCCTGGCTATCCTGCTCATGTTCTGTTGCCATTACTTGTGCTGTTTTATGACATGTTTGAGCGAATAAATAATCAATCAATCAATCAATTTTACAATACAACACAGTGTGGTTCCATCTTTTTAGTTCTGTCCCACTGCTTGTCTGTAACAATATTCTAACAGTGTCACCCTAAACAGACAGTTTTTGTAGTTGATGGAAATTCTAACAGATAACCTGATTACGTAATTTGATGCCGGCAAATGCATTGGACCAAAGTTGCTCTAAAAATTCTCACTTATGTAGCTTTCTAAAGCAAATCCTTGAACGTGGGAGGGCATGCTTTCCTGCACTATTTTGGCTGTAGTACAAAATGTGCAGACACTGAGCATTAGAAGAACTGTTTGGAAATGAACTCTCTACTTGTAGTTACGTTTAGATTTTTTTTTGCTTATCCTTAAGTGAACTGACGTTGTTTTGGCAACATAGGGTGTCTGAGTGTATAAATTCCCACTGCCTGAATTTTCTGAAGTTTGTTTTCAGTACACCTGAAGTAACTTGTGCAGAATTGGGTGGCTATTCTGTACATAAAAAGTGGAACATGCATGCTTTGCATAGGTCGAGGAGTTGGACAGTTTTGGAAACAAGTAGCCTCAATCATTGCAGTTTGCATACTTTACGTAGATTGAGCAGTTTTGGAGATGATTAGCCTCGATCATTGAAGTGAATGGGCGTCATGTTGAACAGTGTGATCTGAAAGAACATGATATATAGAGTAGCACATAAAATACTGGAACATTTCTCTCTCTCTAGTCGGGCGCTTGTAGATCAACGCATGCAACCACAAGTTCACGCCAGGCTTCACGGTCTTGAGACACCTCCACGAGTTCATCGGTCCTTATTCCAGCCAGCCTCTCGATGTAGTCCACGTAGCTTAGTCATTACCGAAACTGTTTGATTGCTTGATTTATGTAACGCACGCAAATTCCACTTTTTCGCACACTCTGGTAGTTGTAGTGCATTGGAAATGTCTGTGGCAGGTACTGATAGCAAATAATGGCATAGCGGCTGTCAAGTGTATCCGGTCTGTGCGTCGATGGTCGTATGAGATGTTCAAGAACGAGTGTGCCGTGAGGTTTGTGGTGATGGTGACGCCAGAAGACCTGAAGGCCAATGCTGGTCAGAACACCTGCGTCTTTCAATATGTTTTCTACATATCTAACTGATAACCAGTAAATAATGCATGATGATGATAACTATTGGTTGGTTGGTGGCGTGGCTTAGCACTAACGCGTTGTGTCGAATCAACGAAGTTGCTCTACAGCAGGCCCGGTTAGTACTTGGATGGGTGACTGTCTGGTAAACCATCTCGGTATGAAGCCAGCCAGCTAGGTTGACTCAGCCTTCTACCCTTCGTGGGATGGTAAACTGAGCGTCATCTTTTGGGCTGAGTAGTAATAAATGGCGATGGTGAATGTAGTCACTATAGCTGCCTATAGGCGGATCTATTGGCTCAGACTGATCGGCTTGGTCCAACGGTCGGCGGCCACCTGGCGCTGCGTGCTACATTCGTCAGATGAACTGGGTGAACTCTGGCAGTGGCAGTGCACTGCTACGATGACAGCACCATAAACATCGTCATGGCTATTGCTGTTACTATTATTAACTATGCCGACATTTGCATCAGAAGGTCTGGCAGTCGCTAGGTGGCAGCAGTGGTAGGCTGTGGGTTGATTATATTGTGTGAAAAAGTCGGTTTCATATATTGCTGGGAAGTATCAGTAGTCTTATACACAGTATGCTGTTCAGAGCCAAATAACTAAAACAACCTTTTGCTAAATATGACTTGATAGAAGATAACATTTACACTAATATAAAGAAAGTTGCAGAAGTTAGGAGCGTTTCGCAGGCATTAAGAAGCGACTGTCATAAACTTGCGAATGAACAGATTACTTAGAGAAGAAGAAATCAACTTGTGTGTGAATGCTCAGAGAGAGGTTGATTTCTCAAAGGCATACTGGCATAGTGTGGCTGGAGATTACTATAGTACTGCACTAGTTAACATGCATACACAAATTGCATTAGAGGTTTTTCTTACGAGAATGAGTGATATAAATCACTTTTCATATTTTCGACATTTGACACTTGGCAAATAAGCAGACTGACCAGTAGTGAGTAGAATTTTGTAACGTGTACATGCTGTTTCATTCTTAATGATAGTCTAATTGGATATATCAGTTTCTGCTGTCGGTGGTCTGCATTTCTACGTTGCTATGGAAGTCTGTCTGTGATTGGCTGTAGAGTACATCCGGCTGGCCAATCAGTACGTGCCGGTGCCCGGTGGCACAAACAACAACAACTACGCGAATGTTCAACTGATCCTGGACATTGCAAAGCGGACAAAAGTGCAGGCGGTGTGGGCTGGTTGGGGACATGCTTCCGAGAACCCCAAACTGCCCGAACTGCTACACAAGAATGGCATCGTTTTCATCGGTTTGTCTCGGAGATTTTTGCATACTGTGATTTGAGCTCAGTATAAGAACAGGAATACTGCAAGGATATGGAGGGCTTAGGAGTGTGTTACTTTTCCTGTATTTTATGCTTAAAGTCTCTGAAGTGAATTCTAGTTGTCTGATTTGATTACAGAAATGTTATTCAGAGAAATTGAACATCCTAAGCATTCTTTGTGTTAATGCTGCTGAAGTGGTTGGCGTGCTGTGGTCTCCTAGTTGTTTGTGTGACAGCGGCTTAAGTTGTTATTACTGCACTGCACTGCAAGGTTTTATCAATAGGGCCCTTTTTAATTTTAAGTAGTTTTAAAGCTTTTTGTCTATATGTATATATGCATATAGGCTTGTGTTTTGTCTGTCTGTAGTTAGGTTTATGGACACTCGTGTTTGCCATTGTATTACTATGTTGTAATGTTTGTGCGATTGTCACTTACAATTAAAGGCTACTTACTTACTTACTTACTTACTTTCACTGTGTTGTAGGTTATTTGTAGTTGTATGTGTGACAGCGGCTTAAGTTGTTATTACTGTACTGCACCGTGTTGAAGGTTATTTGTAGTTGTATGTGTGACAGCGGCTTAAGTTGTTATTAATGCACTGCACTGTGTTGTAGGTTATTCTAGTAGTATGTGTGACAGTGGCTTAAGTGGTTGCTGGTCTGTAGGTCCACCGGAGCATGCAATGTGGGCTCTTGGTGACAAGATTGCATCGTCCATCGTAGCGCAGACCGCCAATGTTCCTACCTTACCTTGGAGTGGCTCCGGTTTGTACATTGTCGTTAACAGTTATTGATTATTTTTTCTAGCAATAAACTGTTTTGTGCTATCCTATGCGGTTGCAGATCTGTAACCGAATTTCCATAAAGAACTGTGTTTATGCAAGTGATTATTTTTGCTTTCTGTTATTTTATGTCTCATTGATAATAGTCTTAGTGACAATACTGAGTGTCTTAATGCTATTGGTTAGGTAACAAGAAAGGCATCTGTAAAATGCTGTGCTCCAATAAATCTTGTAAGTTTTCATTTGGGAGATCTGCAGTGAGTGTGGAAAAATTGGCCGAATAAAGAACAGTAGTAGTAGTAGTACTGGGGCAATTAACAATAAATATATGTACCATATCTTTGGGAAAAAGGCATTTATTCTTACTGCCGTAAAGTTCTGTATTTGCTGTCAGCTAATTTTCACAATTTTTGGCAGACTTACACCAATTTTCTGAAGTTTGCTTATACAGGACCCATTTAACGTGGAATAACTCTGGAAAAAATGGCCAGTTAACAGACGTTCAGAGTAGTATGTGTTGTTTATCGATACTCATCTATTAGATCTGTTTTATTGCTTAATATTTTTCTTTTAATACTTTGGCACAGAACTGTGCCAAACCTGGAATAACTAGGTGGAAAGAAGGTCTATTTAACATTACATTACATTACAGAGTTATTTATGATATGCCAATTAAAATAGAATTCGGTAGCTGTCCTGCACTGTCAACGAAATCTGATAGAGTTGAACAAATGAATACAACGCCGATGTAAAATGTTAGTCGTGTGTTGGCTGGATAGGTTTGACGGTGAACTGGAGCGAGGTGGACACAAAGTCATCAAAGTTTATGATTCCTTATGAAACCTTTGAGAAAGGCTGCATACGAGACGTTGACGAGGGACTGAGGGCGGCACAGAAGATAGGTTTTCCGGTGATGATAAAAGCGTCGGAAGGCGGCGGCGGGAAAGGAATCCGCAAAGCCACGTCCGTCGATGACTTTCCCAACTTGTTTCGCCAGGTCTCACTTTCTGAGTTCGCTGTCCACTAGGCCGTGGTTACATTTGAACATAAAAATGCTGCTCAAATCTTGCAAAGTGTCTGAGCAGAACTGTGTTTGGAAATTTCACACGGCCATGTGTAAAATTAAACCTCAGTGCAAGATTTTCATTTTAAGTGTAACCTCGGTCCGTTTTTGAGCGGCACACAATTTTTCTACATTTTTTTGCAAGACTTGTGCTACATTTTTAACCACGACCTTACTGCTTTTTAAACGTTTAAGATGTTTGCTTAAAACATGATACATGGCATGTCTAAATGAAACAGAGGCATCCAATCTTCTTATCATTGTGGTGAGAAATAACAGTGCACATTTTACTTTGTGATTGTGTAATTTTAGTGTAAATTAATGGCAGTGTGGTTATTTATTGAAGATGGTGGACACAA
>Ga0209052_1000546_pt1 | contig 11859 bp, 8 predicted proteins | sample WorMetHEROISLAND_2_FD_187409 | JGI IMG/M metagenome (GOLD analysis project Ga0209052, IMG submission 187409) | Marine gutless worms symbiont microbial communities from Max Planck institute for Marine Microbiology, Germany - Olavius sp. 4 HERON... | ecosystem: Host-associated > Annelida >...
GGGGTGGGGACTACGATGGCCTAAAAGCTAGGTTGTAGAAAAATGTTTTGAGGTGGCGACGAAAAAACATATGGACGGGGAATTGCGAATATCTAAAGGGAGGGTATTTCAAATGGTGGGAGCGTCTACAGCAAAGCTACAATAACCGAAACATGTACGGACACGGGGGACAGAGAGCAAATAAAGAGTCTGACGAACGCAAACTACGAGACGCAACGCAATATTTCAACAGTGAGTGTATGTGAGCAGGTTCATTGGTGGATATAGTTGGTATCTTAACCTTGACTCGCCACTCAGCCTGAGCAGCCAGCGTAACTGTTCCAGTAGACAAAGCGAATTTGTTGATCGCCGCTACCGCCCATCCAGTAAAGCTGTATGGACAAAGACTATAAAATAGGCCTACTGTCGGTGATCCGAAGTACCTTTTTAAACAGCGAGCACTCTCGACTGTCATCAGTCAGCTGAGCGAAGAGGACCAACTGCCGCTGCTGTGAAGCTTCGCCGCCGTCGCTTTCATCGCTGGAAGAAATGTTTTCGACGGTGAGCCTGACGTCATCGGGATGGAAATGATGTATGTCGAACACTGCTTTGAGAATTGGAAGCCCGTCGCGGTCGTCGATGTAAGCCGTGTCCACTGGGCTTTCGACGCCTTCGGCGAGCTGCTCTTCCGTAGACTTTATGACCAAGAAGTCACTCATCTCCTCGAGGTCTTTCTGCAACGATTGATTACCCGCCGTTTGAAACGTTTTTTGCAGAGCAATTGAATGAATAAATGAACGAACGAACGAATGAATGAATGAACGAATGAATTAATGAATGAATGGATGGATGGATGGATGAATCATGAATGAAACGTCTTTTTGTTGCATCAAATAGCTGGATTATAACACTAAATTTAAAAAAAAACTTGCAACTAAATAAAATTACATAAACGATATTGTAAAAAGAATTCATTTCTGGACTGTGTTTTTCTACAACGCGGATGAAAAATGCAGAAACTACACGTAGTTGTCCAGTTACATAGGGCCGCCATGTCATAATTATATATTAGAGTCAAATTATGATTCAGCGCCAAAATGTCGCGTATTTCAGTGCACTGCGGCCCACCGAACCAAACTGGACCTGCTTTGTTTTTTTTGGCCTCTGTAGTACTGCCGTAAAATATAATGTTTTACAGTTTGGTAATTAATGCCATGCTAGTTCAAATAAAGTTTACGTAAAGTTAATAGTAATCGCTTTATGAGCTCAATTCCAGACGTTTCGTTCTCAGGAAAGAATGGCCTTGATTATGGCATTAAAACTGGGCTATCAGTGGGGGCCTATGCATGCTAGAATCGTAGATAGTATATTGTACGGTTTAACAAATAAGACAGAGGTTCAATACGTTACACACCGAAACCAATACTAAGTTATTGGCTATCCACAGAAATAGTTAAAAATGCTTTAGTGCCCGTTTAAGACTGCATACGAGTCTGTACCAACTACAAAATTGACACGGATTTCGTTATTTGCTCGCATTCGCTCCTCCAAGCTCCAATATTACAACATCGTCATTACTTAGCTGAATGTACAAAGCGTTATTTAGGCAGAATTATTAACTCCTTACGACGATATGAGATAGGCTTAGGAGGCATAAAGGCCTACATGAGTATGATCGAGTTTAGAGGTGCAAACTTTGGGACGACTCTGTGCAGAAAAATTGGGCAAGTTTCAGCAGAAATGACGAATGTCGTTTAACCTGCCATTGCTCCTTGCGACGCTCGAAGTCCTCGTCGGCTTCGTGGCCCGAAGGTCGTTTGTGTGACTTGGACTGAGCTATCATCTTGTTTTTAGTCGTCGACAGAAACTTTTTCAACGCCGCCTGCAGTGAACAGGTTGATACGGAAATGTGATTACGTACAGGTCTACCATATCAGCTATTTTGCAATTTCATGGCCAAAACATCAGATGATGTTGTTGATGACGATGATGATGACGATGACGAATTTTGGTTTTGGTCAGCGGATTTCATGGATTTCGCTTTTTAGGCAAACCGGATGACGATGGCAATGTATTTGACAGGCTGCTGGATTCAGCCTGCTATCATTTTTAGTTAAGCATTTCAGGATTTTTTACTTGAATGTAGGAGACAAAACTGACTGAACATACAGCGTATAAGCAAATGAATCACTCAAGTCTGCTGTGTTGTTCTCGTTCTCGGTACAGTGGATGCAGAATCATGCAGCTGCGGCATGCATTATTTCTCTGACGTTGAACCGCGGCTATCCTGGGGCGATAGCGCGGCTATGAATCATGATGTACGACCTGTCGGAGTTATCCGTGTTGCTATGGTGAATTACTGGCATCCGCACGCAATGTCATCAACGTCAGCAGCAGCAGCAGCAGCAGTGTCTGTCTGCCTGCATAGCGTCGGACTACATTGCATGGTGGGCAAAAAAGTGACACATTTCAACTACGTCACTATAGTGCCAGATAAACTGCAAAACACCGGAGGGATATTTATTCAGCACTGTTTGAACAAATATAACATTCGCTGTTAATTATTCACAGTTTAAATGTGCTCATTTACTTGAAAACGTGTTCATAATTCACTCGGTAACCCAGTGTTTCTCTAAACGCAGATCGTGAATCAAACAGCGTTCATCGTTACTTAATCGAACCGTCGCGACGAAATTTTATTCGCATAAAACAGAACCTGTTTTCACCCGCAGACGAAGAACGACGTCATTTAATGAATGTGATACATGAGTAAACAAAAATTGCAAATATCACGCATCTTACAAGAGAAGAAACTCACATACCAAAAGGGTGTTATTTTTTGGCCCACCTTGGATAGACTTACAGCAGGGCGCTGTCGTGTGTCTAAGGCGGCGTTCATCGCTGAGTTGTCAATTGCGCCGAAGACTCGTGACCGACACACGGGGTACATTAATTCACCGTTGATCGGCGGCACATAGCTGACGATGAAAAAAGTAGCGCGTGCTCGTAATTTATAGTCCTCCGTCGGCGGCACGACGACCGAGTCAATGAACGCCTACAGGATTATCTTCTTTGTAGACTGCAACTTAAGCCTAGTCGATCACCTCGAGACAATGACACCTTGCACACAACTGACGTCTCACCAACAGCTCTGTGGTATCCTTTACCCGAGTTGCGACGTCAGCACGACGTTAAGGCGTGTACTGAGCGACAGAAACGAACTGAACTGCCAGTTTGTTCGCTTAGTACACTCCTGTATAGATGTAACTGAACTGGCATTTCAGTTCAGTTCAGTTCTGTCACTTAGTCGCCTAGTACACGCCTTTATGGCACCCAGCATCAGACTCACGTTGGAAGATAGCTTCCTCGACCGAAGGTACAGTGGTGACAACAACGTAACAACGTTGCTCTTTATCAGCCACAAGTGACAAGTGATTTGTTACCGACACATGTATTTTCTCAAACATTTTATTGTGCGGGATTATTTTTTCTTCATTTTTCGACAATCTGTCTTGCTGCGTATTCGGATATTTATCTCGTTTTGTGCGCCACGAAACACAGCTTAGCAGTAAGTTTGTAACTGATAATAATAAATGTGTCAGATAAAATCCTTTTGTACCCGGTACCTAATCATGCTACCGTTATTGTGCATATAACAGTCGACATACATAAAACCATAATTGATTACGTGAAGAAATTATGTGGAAGGAATAAGATTGTTCTACAATACAGCAGCGCTACAGACAAAGGTTGGTTAAGTAAAAGACGCGAATGCAGCCTATAGAAATGCGTGTTCAGCTTGCGCCGCTGCATGTTATACGATAATATGTACAGCAAGCGCCGGCGGCAAGCAAGCGTCGCGGCTGATCAGAACAGAGTGCTAAGTGAAATTGGTATTTATTAGAAGCCATGCAGCGAGTGAAATGACCATCGGGCACGCCAGCTGGGAGTCGGCTGGCCAGTGGATTGGACGAGATGTCGGTGTCGACAGCATTGGCTAACAAGAGTTAACGGAGTCGACCGGATAAATGAATGCATGAACGGGGTCGTCGCTGCCCTGTCAATCGACTGTTGTCATGCAAACAGAAGCACCAGATATAGCGCCTGCACCGGAATCCATGTACGCAAGATCTGTCCACTCCAAGATGATAGCTGAGACTTCATACGTAGATATTATTATATTAATGATTTTGTTCTATTGCATAGTCTATGTCATGGATAAATAAGAACTACACTGTGAGGCATAAAACACACCAATTTGTTTGGCATAACTTCTACAATACTTGACCGATTTTGATAGAAATTGATAAGCTGTGTCTTGGATAAATTAGTCACAAACTACAATAAAAATTTTCCAACTTCACCCAAATAACGTCGCCACGTCGCCACACTATCTTGCAAAATATTAAAGGCTGAGCTGAGTTCAAGCAGAGCATCATCGACAAGGCCATTGATCAGTGGCGGTCAAGGCTGAGGGCTTGTGTTCGTGCCAGTGGACAGCACTTTGAACAATTTATTTAATTGAAATAAAAAAACTGTTTGTCTGTTGAACGGTTTTGTTTTTACATGGACACTTTTTCGTGCAAACTTCAAATTTAACGACAAACGTTCACATCGTTCCAATCTAATTTGTCAAAATAACTCAAAAAAAGTTTTTGCAAGGTAGTGTGGCGTGGCGACGTTATTGAGGTGAAGTTGGAAAATTTTTATCGTACTATGTGGCTAATTTATCCAAGACACTGCATATCAATTTCTATCAAAATCGGTCAAGTATTGTAGAAGTTATGACACAAAAATTTTGGTGTTTTTTTATGTCTCACAGTGTAACTACGCTTAATATAGAGCCTGTAAGGATACATCATCTCGTAAGTGATCAGCCATCGGATGGGTTATCCACAATCTTTCAATTCCATGTTCCACGCTTTCGCGTTTCATCCAAGACTGGAAATAGTCATTGCTCTATATTAAAACTCAACTCAAGGTCAGCGTAAAATATACGGTCAATCTATTACAAAGAAGATCGGCAACTACAAACGGTCAAGCCGTTGCCGCAGCGATGTTAGTCCGTGGCCTTGGCCATAGAGGGTTGGTCTTCGCCACAGACTCAAGGCCAAAATCTGTAGTAGTAGACCTACAATATTTGCCTTTTACCTCAGTTGAGTGAATATTTTAAGATCCACTTTCCTTACTTATTTACAATGGGTGAAAATGTTTACTAATAATGAAGTGCTGTTAGTTCTTTAATGTCGTAATGTCTGTAGATTCAGATTACTAAATAAAATTGCGCACGTATTCGACAAACAGAAGGAGTTCATTAATTTATATTTTATCTGCAGCCTTTGCACTGTGAGATGGCCTTGGCCTTGACGGTTCTGGTCTTGTTAACATCACTGCGATACCACACAATGGTCGTCAGTTTAACATCTAGATTCTTTTAGTTTAACATCTAGAATTACACTTGGTAGTACTGACTTTCAAGATTCTCGTAACGTCAACACCGGCCTACTTCAGTCGTCATGACACTGTACGTTCTATAACGTAACTTGCTCACTTAAAAAGGAGTCACACAAGATGAGGACTGAGGAAACAGGTGAAGAGGCAGGCGCGCATGACGTTATCACGAAATAAGCTGCTGCAGAGACTGGATGCAGTCATTTCAGTGATGCTACGAAGACGGTCACTCTACGTAAGCTTAGGCCTGCATGTGTGTACTCGGAACAGGCTTCATGGCGTTCATGTGCTGCTGCTGTGCTGATATTGTGATCGTATTAATAGTCTGTTATCAGCCGCTGCATGCACCACTGCAGCCGCGACTTTCTGTTAATCACCTCGAGTCGACTTGGCTGGCACACTGTGTAAATAACAACGGCAATATTGCAATGTCCATAAACGTGCAAATTCACTCCAATGTCGATTGCAAATGGTTTTAAAGTGGCATAGCTTCGTACCAGTAGCAAACTGTGTTTGCAACGAAAAATCAACCATTGAAGAGTATAGAACGAAATCGACTGAAGTAAGAAAATCGAGAAAAAGGTCTTTAATCATTGGCGAAGCCTAATGACGGAAATAATAGTCGCAACGACGCCGACTCAAACAATTAGGTCAAAGTGTCTGTCCGTCCGACCGTCTGTCCGTCACACCGTGCCGCCCTATCAAAACGACGCAAGCTAGAATCAAGAACTCTTTACTGTCAGCTACGCAAAATACTCTACTTTCAGGATCCGTAGGAATTTCAAACCGACCGACCGACGGCGGTAAACAAGAGAGGGGTAGGCTAGAGAAAATTTGCGATTTTCAACCAATAAGTCGCCGTGTCTCAGAAATGGTGCGAGATAGAGCCAAGGTTGCGATTAATCACTAATAGGAAGTCCCATATGCCTTTTCGATTGTTACCAAAAATCAACGACCTTGGATGACCTTGAACGACCGTTCCGCACTCTACTGCACAAATGATGCGTGTTTCGTAGCTTGTCACGGAAATTTGAAATAAGATAGATGCATACTATCAGCGGCAAAAATGTAGCCCAGGGACTCTACTTTTAGGCGGTGTAAGGTTCTTGCGGACATTCGTGGGAGTTTCGTGGCGAGTGGCCTCATTCAAACAACAGTGGGATGGTTAGAACCGGCAATTTTTAGCAGTTTTGTTCGCCATATCTTCGGAACCTTTAGAGTTAAAGCCAATATTATTATGCAGCGTCACGAGGTGCCTTAGGCTTTCCAGCAACCGCAAAACGCTTGACCTTGAATGACCTTAAAATGTCATTTTATGCTAAAATACATTTTCGTTGTCGATTTGACTAAATTTTTCTGTCTCCGTTTGAGAGACAACTGTGTTGTAAAACGAACGAAGGTACTCCCATATACTGTCAGCAACAAAAATGTTGTCGCAAAAGCTAACGACAGAATTATTCAGCATCCACCCTAGTTTATGTCGATATGCTTTTTATGCGGATACATGAGGGTTTGTATGGAAACGACACGTCAAACTACTGTGGGCGCTATTCTTGTAGACTCGCATGCGTCAGTTGTCATGTAGGCCTATTGTTGCTATAAATCCTCTACGTAACGTAACTAAACTAAAAAATGCGTAGCATTATGATGACACGAATGCACAAAGCTGACGCCCTGTTCTCCACGCGGTAGCTGAGCTTCTTGTCAATTGCAAATACAGGCATTGCTAAACCGGCGCATTTTCCCGATGCGTTAATTTGGCCGTGTTCGACGTATGCCGCCAGCCTAAGGGCAATGTTTTATATTGCATGTTACTACATGTAATTGTATTTCTATTTTGACCGCTGTTGAGATATAGGCTGTGTGGCCAAAACACAACACCGCCCTGTCACCATACGCTACACCGCAAGTCTATGTCCGCTCCGCGCGTGCCTCGACTGCGACAAAAACTCCGGAAGTCGACATGCGCAGTGATGAAAGTAGTCATGGCGTTTGTCACTTCCAGCGTACACGTTAAAGACCAGTTTCCAACTTTCCAGCGACATGCAATGTCTTGCATTGCTTAACGGTGCATGCGTTGGATTGAGTACCGTGTTTCTTGCATGTCGGTGGAAACTCGCCCTTCACAAAACGACCAGATGACAGCGGACAACGACATGGCTCAGTGCTAGTGATTGGCCGCATGTGACGGCATTTGTGGATGGTTCCGTGTTGCGGGAAAATAGAAGCGGCGAGTCTATTCTCTTGTGGAGCGTTACGGAACGCCGCTAACAGGATTGCAGACCCCTACATTACAGGCAAAGCACGCAACGCTTTCGTCGAACGAAAAGAATGTTTGCGGTGCCTGCGTCGCGTCGCGTGTCGCTGGACATTCGGCTTATGTCAGTCGACGACGGTCGACGCCAGTGGCCGCGGAAGCTATTTTAATGTGGGGGCCAACGTCGAGGGCCAAAGGCCGGAGACTCGAGGAGTCAAATTTTTCGATCTCGAAATGGCGTTTTTGATGTACTCAGTGGCCCTAAATTTCTCATTTTGGCTACAACAGAATCTGTAAGAATTACATATTAGCCTAAATGCACGGGGAAAGTGAGCGGATGTGACAATGAAAAACAAACGTGTGCTGTCATTTTTTTCTAACTTCGCCAACGAACACTATGGTACTAACCAATTAAAAATGCTGCCTGTCCGTCAGGATTGTGTTTAAGGGACCGGTAGGCCTACTGATGACTGCATGGGTAAAAATGAGGAAGGCAAAAATGAATACTTCTGGAAAGTGGGGGCCGTGGCTCTCCTGCAGCCCCCCCCCCACTTCCGCCGCCACTGGTCGAAGCGAGGCGCTCTATCCATGGTGGTCGATGTTCGATCTCTGGCCGCCGACACGCGTCAATTCGCTTATCAATAGTCGTAACTCGCCGTCGCTGCGCGTTCGCTCGTATGACGCCAACAAACCACTTTACACGCTCACTCGCTACGCTTGCACGCCGGCTCCTTGGCGCCACACAGCTAATACGTCTGATTGCAACCACTGTAGCATGAACAAAGACAGAATTATTAACAGTATATTCTCAGCGGCTGCAACCGTCTCTGAGAGATAATATCCATAAACATCACCGTTATTGAGTATAGTTACAATGCTTCTCGAGCAGAACACTGGCGTAGATATTTGTTTAGCACAATACCCGACAATGAACAGATTTACTGAAACTAAATAAACACGGGAGAAAGAAACAGCAGCCAAGAAACGCGTGCCAAACGTGACAACATTGATTCCGCAATGCACATAGAACAAAATTCCGGATTAGGCTATATTCTGCACGGTACTATTCTGCAGAGTTGGAAACGTCACTGGTCAACGATTTAGGTGGAGTCAGGCCAAAACTTTAAGTCCCGGTTACACTTTCCACACTGGTTAGAGTATGTTTATTTCAATTAAAATTGAAGAACTGGAACAACGGTAACGACTCTGCCGCTGACACCAAGTACATCAATCAGACCGAAAAGAATGTTTATAAAAGTAAATTTGTGAGTACATTGATGTAACTGCAATTTAGTTTTCCAGTCTGTAATAAACATTGTGCGTATTTCTTATGTCGACCTTAAATCAAATCACATTAAATGATTTATTTAGTTCTTGTCGAGCCTTTACTTTTGTTGGCGGAAAAATAAAACTTTAAACCGTGAACTGGTGCAAATATGACGTATACAATATCAAATTTCTCTTACCGCCGTTTACTTTCGTAGGCGAATTCCGTCTTGCCGAAAAATATTAAAAGCATTGTTAAGGCAAAGTTCTTCTCGAGGCAAGTAAAAAAATCGGCAAATCACCATTATGCACTAGTTAGACGATCTTTTCAGATAGCTGGCTGCTCTATACAGACTACAGCGCACCATTAGGCTATAATCTAATCGCTGAATCGAAAGCCCGACAGTGCAAAACCAAGCTTGATCGCAAATACGCCTACGCTGCGAAGTTACGACATAGAATGGATATCCTATTTTTGTTTGTGTTATCGCATAGGCTCTCGCTGTACCGTAGTCTTGTCACGCATACATCGTACTTGTCACAGCAGCTTATAGGGCCGCTTATTATAGGGCTTTCATAGTCCAAGCTGATTAATTTATCGTGGAGTTGATTTTAGTCCACTTTACCTATTTTTTCTTTATAAATTTTGACTATTATATATTATACTACTTTTTACGCGATTTGCTCTACAAACGTTTTTGACGTACAGCGATGCGTGAAGTGAGTATATATCGGGATTTTATGAGGTTTTTATCAGATAGTTTACTATGTATGTGTACTAGTTAAGTTTCTGTTTCTTTGGTATTTTTTACTGTACTTACTGTACGATTTCCGATAATAAATATATATAATATACTTACCATTGTTAGCGTCGATGTATGCGTGAATGCGGCGACGAGGGCGGCGGGTTAAAATGCTGCAATTCAGCGACTGCAGAATGCTGAGCGGAAGCTGCCGTTGGTCTGCTACGTCGACTGTTCATTGGACTGACTGGCTGCTGCACTACCGGCTGCTGCTGCTGCTGCTGCTGCTGCTACATTCTGGTCTGTCGTCGTCGTCGTCGTATTGCCGACTGACCGGCAGCAAGTGGCGGCGGAATCTGGGGGCCAAAACTATCCATTCCCCCTGCACTTTTTACCCAGGATTACCCTCAGTACCGGTCCCTTAAACACATTACTGGCGGACAGACTAGGTTTATTCGGTTAGTGTTCATTGGCGAAATTAGAAAAAAAACAACAGATGTTCGTTTCTCTCTGTCACATCTACTCTCTTTCCCCCGCATTTAATGCATGATTTTTACAGCCTATTGTTGTAATCAAGGTGTTTCATTTCAGCGCCGCAGAACACGCGCCAAAACACGCCATTTCGAGATCGAAAAATTCCAAATTTTATCGGGAAGGGGCACTGCCCTAGGTGCCTTCGACCTTCGATGTGTCCCTCTACCTTAAAATGGCTTCTGCCGCCACTGCCGGCAGCTGTCAGCGGGTAATGGGCTGCGCTCAGCCGTACTGGAGGTGTCCTGATAACTCGTGACCCGGACCCTGTTGCTGGCGCTGGTCAATTTTCAGTTAATGGCCGGCGATGTGGCCGCTGCGGCGCGGATTACGCTGCGATGCACTGAATGAGTCGGACTGAATTGGTCGTGGTCGACGTGATTGCTGAGGCGGCCCAATGCTTAATTTGTTGAACTATAGTCTTTCGCGGAGCCCACAGTAAACATTTCGTTTCTATTATACAAAATGTGCACTTACTACTTATAGCAGACTTTTAGTTTATACACATTTTAATCGCAAACGGATCAGTTTCACCAGACAAGCCAGTACTCGATTTTCGACCCAGAAAAACGTCTGTGACTTTAAAAATGACCTTGAAATTCAATTCTGAGAGTGACATCCGCCCTAATCGGTTCTGCCTTCCATAGTGGATTGAACCAACATAGATGTCTGCTATTAAAACCCGATGCCACAAAAAAAAATCTAGAGGCCTTTTCCAAGTTTGGCTGGTCCACTACAACAGGGTCCGTGAGGCTTTCGGCCGAAAACGAGTTTTGGTGCATTACGAACATGATGAAAAACATATTCTGGTGCACAGCAGTTTGGTATTTTGAACCACGCAAATCCACAGCGTGCCGCCATCGTCACAATAAAATCAGTGCCGGTATGCCGTACCGGCAGAAATTAAGCCCCGAGGCGGCCGAATCTCAAACATCCACCAGACCATGCACCACCAGCGGTTAGAAGCCTTCGTCATCTATAGGCTTCGTCATCGGTCGTCTGATTGTATGACACCTTGGTTAGTATTGCGTCACTAGGGTCCGGACATCTCGGTTAGTACTTTGATGTTACGCAATCAGCCGCGGCGGCATAGCTCCGCCTCTCCGCTAGTGAAGGGCCCGAGCAGACTTTAATCGAAACCGACTGAGTAGAATATACGCTCCATCGAGTTCGCATGTAGACGGTGAGCAGTTTTCAAAACACAGAAACATTGTGCATTAAATACTTGCACCGTCACTGGTTTTCGCAAGTTTGAGCAGCTTGCTCAAGTAATTAACGCCATGGAGAGTATATAAAATCAAACGCGCCAAGCCAAGAACTATCCGACAACAAGATGTCTTATGCGGCGTCATACGGCGTAGGCCTATATATCTTATTTGCTTGAAAGACAGATGCATGTGATTGCGTTGTAGGATGTGAATTTATATTGTGTTTCATTAACATGCTTTCGTTTCGTATAAAATAAAGTACATTTCTGGTGGCGTTTTGCTGTCAGTAGTCAGTACTCAGTATTCAATATTCACTAATATACAATCGTCGCCTCACTAGTCACATCGAACTGCAGCTGTCCTGTGATTGGTCGACTACACGCCGCCTCAAGGCGTGTCACCCCCCTCGACCGCCGCGATACTA
>Ga0209052_1000547_pt1 | contig 11853 bp, 5 predicted proteins | sample WorMetHEROISLAND_2_FD_187409 | JGI IMG/M metagenome (GOLD analysis project Ga0209052, IMG submission 187409) | Marine gutless worms symbiont microbial communities from Max Planck institute for Marine Microbiology, Germany - Olavius sp. 4 HERON... | ecosystem: Host-associated > Annelida >...
TTTGAATACTTGGCAGTTAAGATCAGGTTTTTGCCGGTTTAAACCAAGTTTTTGCCGGTTTAAACCGGTTTAAACCACTGGCACGGCAGAAACAGGTTTCTGCCGGCAGAAACCCAACCCTGCTGACATTTCCCTGACATGTTTCAAATTCCCTGACATTTCCAGGTTTTCCAGACAAGTGGTCACCCTGACAATATCTGTGACTGTCCCTGGTATTTCGTTTGAATCCAACACTGATCTGACATCACAAAAACTCTAGCCACATCTCCTGAAGACAAGATGTTTCAAATGATGATGGCACTAAAGAGACCATATTAGAAGATAAAATACGAAAATTTCTCCTGTAGTTCTAACACTTAAGGCCTGCGACTATTTCCTTATTGTTATGAATAAACATAAGACATAAGAAGCAGCTAAAATACTATTTTGTGGGCGGGACCTAAACCTGAATGCTGTTATTTTGTGAAATATTGGCCGTTAAACAAAAATTCAGAATTATCAACTACTAAAATTTGTGCCATAAGCATAAAGCATTCATACTAACAGCTTCTAGAAGAACTTACTTTGCATGAGGGAAATTGGCCTTGATTTTGTACAGCTCCGTTTCATTATCAAACGTCATGAGGTTCACATTCTGCCTGGCCGCGTACTGGATGAATGACGTCTGCTTACACGGATTGGCGTAAATTATTCGAGACGGTGCAACTTTCAAATCAAGACATTTCTGTATTTCACCCTGTCAAACAACGAACACGCCAATCATAACTTGTAATAATGGTGCACATGCTATACTTATGTAAACACAAACCGACAGTCTGACACAGCTACGATTACAATAGTTTTCTATAGTAGTTCCTACAGTACTGAAATGCTGCAGCAAACTTTACAATAAAAGCTAGCACTAGATTAATCTTAAAAACAATAAACATACAAAGATATACCAATACAACAGTTATTCATATTTCACACTAGAAAATGTAGCAATGAAGTAGATGTTTGTTTTAAATTTAGTGCTGCCACCTAGCAAATAATACTAAAAAGTACACACAGCCATCTGACTGAAGCTGCACTACAGGGAAAGGGGAAATTGGAGCAAAATAGGGAAAGAGTGATTGGAGTGACCCCCTAACAAATTAATTCTTACTTTTTTGAACCTTGCACAAAGTTTCATCGAAAAATGTCCACATCTTTTCGAGTACTCAGACAAATGACAATACCTCCTCCTTCCTTTCGAAAATAATTAGTGAAGTACTGAGTAATACCGGGCAAGATATTCCGGAAATGTTCGGGCACAATTTTGTAAGCATGTACTGAGAAAACCATTTGACATATCAACCATATCATCAACATATCAGCCGTTGCACAGAAGCCACTCACCTTGCTAGCACAATCAAAGCTGGATCCAAGCTGAGCAAGGAGAGCCAAAACTACAGGACTGTCATTGCATTTCACCGCTATTAAAAACACAACAAAATCAACAAAGTACAGGCAGAAAAAGAATGCCGATAAGTCACATAAAAACTCATACCCCATTTACACGATGAAGCTGGCTCGACAAGCGCACGACGAGCAGGTTCGTGAATGTTTGCAATATTACACCATTCAAATGACCAGATAGCCAGCTCATCAAGCCAGCTCGTCGAGCGCATGACGAGCGCTCGTCGAGCCAGCTTCATCGTGTAAACGGGGTATTACACAGCTAGGTTGTACAACTACTGATAACTACTACTAACACAGTTACACTGCTCACTTACTTATACACTTCCTGGTGCTGCTACTGTAACCAACACCACCACCATTTTCTTTAAAATCACACAAAGATCATATATATCACACATTTCCCCAAAAGCTTCTACTGATCAAACCAGTTTCCATTTGTTAGGGACACAATCCACTGTGCCAAATTGTATTTCAATAAATTTAGGAGTTTTGGTTTAGGAAACATAATTCAACCATTCCCACAAGAACAAAATGTTGTCATTAACACAGGGCTCAAACTGCAGTTCAGCCTCTAATTGATATTAAACTGGGCGCTGGGCAGTTTCAGTAAAGTAATTCCTGTGGGGATTGTTCAACAAGAAAAACTTCAGAACTGCTCAAGCAACACTCGTTACAAGCTCCTCTCTCTCTCTCATTCCCGGTTGGGGGGGGTCACCGCTCCAATCCACTCCAGGAACTCCCAGAGGCGTTGTGGGTCCGTGTTGAATAGTCCTCCCAGCCAGATGTCTCTTCTGGCCTGGTCGTGAGCTGGGCACTGGAGGACCAGGTGCTCTGCCGTCTCGTCAGCGCCGTTGCAGTGTGGACAGGTGGCGGAGTCCCGGCACCCAATCTGGTGAAGATAGCCTGCCAGCAACGGAGAATGGCCATTCATCATACCGCAATGCAAGCAGATAGCTCAGAACGTAAAACATATCAACACGAATGTAGACATCTGTATGAATTAAAGCCACATACCATAGAATGGTTCAACGCGAGGCAGGTGCGTAACCCAGTTTTTGTACTTGCATATAATATCACCGAGGTCACCGACGTAAAAAGCATCATGTTTATCCTGCAAAGTTTCAACAAGAAAGACTCGCAAATCCCAACTTGAAATGTTCCACATATATTTCACTGAAACGATCAATATCACAAAGTGCAAATAAACGGGTAACAACAAAGCATACGTCCAGAACATGCTAAATTACTTGAAAATCATAGCACACAACACAAACAGTTCCTGATTTTTGCCCTCCGGTTTTCTTTTCACTGCCATCCAAAAACCATCAGATTTAACGGACAATTGCTACAGCAAACTACTTAGTCAGTAATACTAATAAAAAAATCAGCATAACAATTAACAATCCCACATTCACAATGTCAATTAAAACTCCTATATATAAATACATAAATACACTGTACACTGTACATATCATATCCAAAGTACCTCTCTGCCACAAGCATTAACTTTGCAGCTGATGAATGAGTTCATGCTTTCTTTGGTCAGCTCCACAGAACTTTTACTGATCAATAAATGCTTCATGCTGATGTGTCTGGTTACAAAGATTAGCTGTGGACACATGTAGACTATCATTACAACGTCTGCATTACACGGCTATGAATAATGTGGTTATAAATAACTGTGAACATGAAAAACAGCGTCAGTAAACAGGTCGGTAAGAAAGTCATCAACAGCAGGCCACCAAAGCACCACCACTCCAGGGACCACGCAATGCTTTGTATTACTTAGAGCAACTTTGCACAGCAAGAATCAGTGACAGTGAGTACTAGGAGAAAAGGTCGCATTGTTCACAACATCGTTCCATATTAATGAATGGCAGTGCATGATGTAATGCTGACCAGTGGACTGGTAAGCTGGGTTCAAAAAACCTGGGATTTTTTAAAAAAGCCCAACCCAGTGGGTTTTATTGGATTTTTTGGACAAGCAGGAAAAATAGGTAAAATAATACAAAAAATCAGTAACTTAAAGCCTTAAAACAATAAAATATTGCATTATTAGTGGCATATAAAGTATAAACTAAAATTAGGTAAAAGTAGAAGTGTGGGTTTTTTAGGTGGGTGTACCCAAACAAAAAACCACCGGTTTTTTGGTAAGCAGGGTTCAAAAAACCTGGGTTTTAAAAAATTGCACTGAATGCATGACTGAAGTAAACACGTTCACAGAATGTTGCTACTGTATTGGGTGACAGTCAAATACAAGTAACTTCCCACACTGTGAAGCTAATAAACAGCTTCCCCATAACTCAAAGTACTCATATTGCTGTTCTAGAGCATAAATGACAGCAAGCAATGGCAGTCCTACCAACAATTTCAGAAATATGCTTACGGTAAATCTAGAACTCAATCGAAATCACAATTCTGTGCTAATGATGAAATCAAAAGTGATGGAAAACCAAAATTTGCACACAGTAACATCACTACTCACTAACCTACATCAGAGTCAATCTAACCGTATTGCAAAAAAAATCCGTAAATTTCAATTACAATAACCAAAAACACACTCATGCTGACTTCGGATAAGATAAATTATGCTAAAACATTTAACACTGTATTGAAACCAAATGAGATTAACTCACAGATCCCAATGATAATCTTGCTCCAGTAGCAGATGTCAGCTTGGTTCCCAAGGTGGATCTGGCGGATAATCTACCCTAACTTTTACGAGGCAGGAGTCCGCAGGGCTTGTGTAGATTTCCGGAACAAAGCCCTAGAATAAAAAAAAGTTCTAGTGTAATTACATGCACAACACGAATCTAATCTATGCTGTCTACATAAATAACAAATTGCCCTATCACTGAACCTTGTATAACTCCATCTCTCAAACCTGAAAAGTGCTAGTCCTTGCTTCCGATCTGAAATTCACAAGCAGTCACCGTCATCATCATCAATGAATATCCAGAAGCAGGCCCATGGCCTCTATTTCCATCAAACAGAAACAACTTTACACATGAATTACAACAAAAACCAGTGGCCAGTTGCCATCCTGTCTTGTTTTAGCTGTCCCATCATGGCCCGTCATGTTTTAGTCACACCGCCGCAACACTAGTGCAAATTACATGAGCAGCTGCTAATATAATATAGTAATATCTGACATGGAACTTAATCAAACAAACTTTTGAATCCAACATGCCAGCAACTAGCAATCACTAATTAATCAGATAATAATGACGTTGTATAGAGAACCAGACGGCTATAATGATGTAATCACGTTTTACCAACCTGATCACCAGCTTCCTCCTCCCCTACGGTCTTGGTTTCTTGCGGAATTTTCTAAGCGTAGTGGAACCACTAAAATAAAAATTGCCGGCCCCCAGCTATCCAATTTCCCGATCTTACTCCGATTTTCTGCTTTTAAAACCATCCAAAGACATCCATTACACAACACGAGCAAAGTACACCGACAGTGCAATGCTTCCTCTCGGGTTTTGGCGAATTCCCAAGATGGTGCGCCACAATTCCCAAGGTAACATTAAAATTCCCAAGCTAATAAAAATAATGAAAATCAAGGTACTACAAGTCTACAACAAGCCCCAAAACAATATGATTCTACATGCAAGAATTCAGAAAATGGTAACTTTGTACCGTACTTTTGGACCATCTTAATACATTGTAATTTGTAGCAAATTAATAACGTCATTCACAAGAACCGAGTAAGTAAGTAAAACCAATGAGATTGCAGAAACACGACAGACAGTGAGTGAGACAACAACGGAACGTAACATTTTGTAATTGTTAATAAATAGTTATTTAATGTTTTGTAATTATAAGTATTTTCCTTCAAATTTCCAGCTCGGCTAAAATCTCCGACATTGCTCGGCAAATTCCATAAATCCCAAGTCGATTCCCAAATTCCGAACATCTGGAAAAAAAATCCCAAGCAGTGGAGGCCATGCACCGACCGACTGCGCCCACGAACACATTGCTTGCACTACTTTCAGTTCTTTTGTAAAGGTTTTTCAATAGTATAAACAACCACATAGACACTATGTTCACCACATTATTGTCAAGCGTTGATCTAAATGTCTAATTCCAAATCTGACAAAGATATGCTGGTTTGTGCACATTTTTTACGAACTATTTCTCGTGAACATGTACCACGTTAAGAACTGCATTCTCTGACACCCACGTCAGTAAAGAATTGTTCAGTCTTGATATCTGGGTTCAGGTTGATTGAATCCCAGTAAGCACTGTACTGAATCCGCTGAACTCAGTGCTGACCATGGTTAGAAGATGGTGTTGACCACCTGACCACCTATGCGCAATATGGCGGTTCTAGGCTGGGGCTAGGGGCCACAGGCCCCCAGTTTTGCTCTACCCCCAGCCCCAGATTCATGGCAGCGCACATGATGCTTCGTGGTCAAATTTCAACGACTTGAATCAATTATAAACTTATTGTCTGAATATATGCAATGCAATGCATCGTTGACTACTGGTGAGTTATCTGGTCAAATTCACGTTGAATTTGATTCTGCTATTTCTCAACTTTTGGTACATCTCGGTGAGTAGCACATGTAGACATGACGTCATTTGTGGGCGTGTGTCTGTGGTTGTATTATTTCTATATTAAATTAATTGTTAAACTGTTTTATGTGGCATTAAACTGTACTAGTGAGTGTTTCTATTTCCATTCGTTTGGATTTGCACATTTTAAATTGTTTGATTTTAACTGTAGGTTAGTATTGTTAGGTGATAAGAGTAGTAGGCTATAGGAGTCCTGTGTGACCACACCACATAGGACTCCTCCTATAGCCTACTATTCTTATGGGGCATATTGTTCTCATGTTACGCACGATACACAAGTGGACACGATTGTCTAGTTGTCGTTGTTGTTTTGGGGTGAACCCCGGTGAACACGGGTGTAATCCTGCCATTTACGGTTATTAATTCGTCACATTTTTTACGCGCGACAGTTGTACCGGCAGGTACTGCTGAGAGCGCGTATTAGCTATGGGAATTCTGTCTGTCTGTTCGTCTGTCTGTCTGCCTGTCATGACCCGGTACGGATTCAAGGCCAGGTGAGATAGAGATTCTGGGTCTTCACCATATGATAGCTTAGAGTCTCTAGTTTCTTGCGGTAATTTGGTGCCACTGGGTGAAGAGATTTCCCTCGAACGAGGGCATCAAAGAGGGGTACCACCCCCCCCCTTAGAAATAGTTATTTTACCACTATTGGCTCATCTAGCATGAAAACGGTTGCAGATAGACACAGACTTGCTGCTTATCATAACAAGCACTGGCGACTAGCTTTCCAGTGGTACCAACATTGATGACCTTGAACGACCTTGAACCCCAAAAATAGGGGTTTTTAGTGAATTTTTAGTGATTTTAGGCTGCAATACACATTTTAAGAGTGAATTGCGCCGAAACCATTCAAGATAGACCAGGACAACCTGCGTATTAAATGTTCGGCATTAAATGTAGCTTATTTTTGTACAGCATTGTGTAACATAATATTGCAATAGTATGAACCTTTGCCGGTTTTGAATAGGCCCACTCCGTTTCCTGGCCGAATGGCGTAAGAGGCGCCTAAGCCAGGCTTTTATTTTTGTATTGGTATAGTTAGGTTGCATGTGTATGCGTCTTTTGTTAGTTAGTATTATGTTTGTGTGCATGTGTATTGTGTATGTAGGCAGTATATTATTGTATTTGGGTTTTTTTGTATTGCTTTGATTGATTTTGATGTTAATTTTTGTTTTCCGTACCAGTGCAAGTGATTGCCTGGAGGACCGTCTCCGAAATGACCTGTAATGTGTCGAGCAGGATGTTAAACTTTACTCACTCACTCTCTTACTGCTCTACATTTGTGTCTAGTAACTCTTTGCTAACACACTGGACTAGGAAGGCAGAGATATATTTTAGTAACTAAGACCAGAATGGAAATGATTTTTCTTCATTTTACGAGAACGTGAACTAGAATTTTTAAGTTGAAGAAAAGGGAAAACTAAACTAAGTAAATAAAAGTAATGGGAAGCAGTTTGAGCTAAAACGAAAATTATTTATGGGAGGAGGAACAAAAACAAGATTTCTGCGATGAAGGTCAATTAAATAATTTATAAAATGACAATTTCTAGAGTAAAACGTTGAAAAATTCGTTAAATAGGGCACACACGTCTGCCGTGACTCTCCTGGTTATTAGCAAGACCATTTTGCACGTCATGCACCACCTAAACAACTCTGTAGGATTGCCATGTGGTATTCTAAAATGCCAGTTAAGTGAAATTTGGCGTTTTGAAACATGTTATGTCCAACTAAAATTGAACAAAAATAATATAAAAATTATTTTCTTCAAAATTATGTAAAAACTACAATTACGTCTTCTGAGAATACTAAAACTGTATAACAACTGTAACTATTTAAACTAGCATCTAGTGAACTGTATAAAATCTAAAACTAAAGTAGTTTGAGATTTAAAAATTAAAATAACTCTGATCACAGGTTTGTGTCTTATTTGTGGCCATAAAATGGTTTGACATTTTGCACTACTGATATTTCAACGTTATGCTCTTTATGATACTCTTAAGTCTTAACCAGTATAAATGTTGCTCAGTAACGTCTTAGGGAAAATGTTATGCTAGTTTTCAATAACGAATAACAACCAGTCTGTATTAAAAATTAAAATATGCAATACAATGCAAAGTCCGATATAACATAGAATAAAACATGGTGTAAACACCCGTAATAGCTAAAAATAACCACAGTGAAGTTAAGTGAACTTAAGGAGTGGTGGAACAGCAAAGTTTTGAGCTTCAGATAGTTTGTGATGACTTTGTGCTGTGTAGGAGATGACTTATATGAAGTGACGACGAGTGGCTGAGTTCATTTACATTCTCGTCGCTGGCAGCCTGCTTCCAGAATGGCAATGAAAATAATGCCGAAGACGATGACTGGCCAGCTTCATAATGCCAACAAAGGGGCGTTTGACTGGGGTTGGCAGGGACTGTTGGCGTATGGCTGTCAGAGCTGCATAGTAGTCGTCGACCCAGCAACTGTGCAGGTGATACAAGTTCTGGATCATCAGCGTGGCCAGGTTATCAAGGTGAAGTGGGCCTGCGAGAACTACTGCCATGACCTGTGCAGCCCGTACGGTCTGAGGCTGGCGTCGGCCGACACTAACGGTCGGATTCTTATATGGGACGTGACGCATGGCGTTGTTGGGGCCGAGTGCATTGAGGCTGGTAAACCTGTTGCTGACATGGACTGGGTCAGTATTCAGGCGGCTTCGCATGACCTGCTTGCAGCGTTGCATCCACCGTCGACGTTGGTGCTGTGGAATACGGAGAACGGCAGTCGTCTGTGGAAGAAGACTTATTCCGATACTCTCCTCGCATTCTCCTTCGATCCGTTCGATCCTTCTCGGTTGTCGTTTCTCGGCCAGGACTGTATCGTGTTCGTTGACGATTTCTCTCTGAGTGGTGCGCCTTTGTCTTCCGGCAAAAAGTTTCATATCTCGAGCCCGGGAGCCAACTCGATGTCGCATTCGACAAGCGCTGAACGGTTGGCTGATCGACGACCTGGTATGTCAGTGCCGCGCTCAACCATTCGTCGAGTCAGTAGCATTCTCGTCGGTGGAGATGGTCCGCGGAAGGGTGTTGATGATGACAGTGCCGGAGGATCGAGTGCCGTAAGGGAGTGCCTCCAGCTGGTGTACCATCGTGCCTGTCGTCAGCACCTGATACTCGTCTATCCGCGTGAAATCCTCGTCATTGATCTGGACATTGGTCAGACGGTCTGCGTCGTTCTGACCGAGCGAACTGGGTCCCTGTTCTCGCACGTCGTTCCACTGAGAGAGTGCGACGCTTTGTTCTGTGTGCACGAGAATGGTGGCATGTCGCTCCGAGTTCGTCGGCGTGCGGACGCGGCCCGTGCCAGTGGGATGCTGTCGCCGGCGTCCGAGTCCGATGACGCCTGTATTGACGTCATCTATGAGAATCGCTGCCACTCGGAATCGCTGCGGATCACCAAACACAATCGGGTGTTCGGTGCCGCTGTTTGCCCGGTCACCGAAAGACGAGCTGCCTTGTTGACCAGCGACGGTCGCATTCTGTTCTGGGAGGTAAATTACACGAACGGACTTTCGCAGAAACTGCAGGCCTCTCCTGATCTGCCGGAGTCCATGCTGTCGTCGTCAAACCACGGACTGAATCTGGATATGGTGGCCCAGTCTCCGATTCTAACGCTGACCGATCTTGTCAGTACGGTGGATGACGATCGTCAAGGCAATGTGGAGCGTCCGGGCACCGTCATTCGGCTGATGCTTACAGGACTCCTAACTGGTCTTCTGCCAGCTCCGGCCATTCTTCGAATGTGCCCTCCGTTGACCACGAAGAATTTTTCCGTGTATCGGCCACTTCTTGCGGTCGGTGGTACGGGAGGTGGATCGGCCGGAGTTATACAAGTTTACGATCTGTCGAGCGGACAACTCTGGCGCGAGTTTGCCATCCATACTTGCTCCGTTCGCGGCGTCGAGTGGGTGAGTCGGCGCGGGTTCCTGTCGTTTGCGTATCCGACGACCGCAGGAATCAACAACGGTTTGGTGCGGAATGAAATCGTCCTGACCGACATTGACAGCGGACGCTCGGTGCCACTGCGCACCAACATGGATGACGAGTCTCCGATAGAAGCTCTGAGAGCGTCCTACTTGAAGCAGTACTTCGTCGTTCTGTTCCGCGACCGCCCGTTCGAACTCTGGGACCTGCGGACGTTGTCGCTGCTGCGACGAATGCCGAAGAACTTCCCTCACGTGACTGCTCTCGAGTGGTCGCCGTCGCACGGTTCCAGCTCAAAGTCGGCGAAGAAAAAGGCGTCGACACCGGAAACGAACGGAAACGACCCGACTGTGGCGAAGTCGTCATCGATGCTGGACCTGGCCACCACTCCGTCCAGCTGTCCGACGCCATCCAGCGAGTTCGGCGAAGAAAGATCAGCGTCCACTCCGACGATCACGTCCGTACGTGAACATTTTGTCTTCACCGACGTAAACGGTCTGCTCTACCACTTCATCGTCGAAGGCAACTTGGTCCGTGATGGCTCGAAGATTCCTCCCGACGGTGGAATGGGCAGCATCACCAGTGTAGCGTGGAAGGCCGAGACTCTGGTCCTCAGCGATGTCGACGGAAATCTCAACATCTGGGATCTGCGTGCGAAGATGTCGCGCGCCGTCAACACGTCCCGCGGCTGGATACGGAAGATCCGGTTCGCGCCGGGACGCGGCAACATGAAGCTGACGGTCCTGTACAACGACGGCGGAGGGATCGACGTCTGGGACGCCAAGGACGTGGAACGGGTGGCGTCGGTGCGCTGTCCGAGGGACCTCGCCAAGGTGGTGGACGTGGAGTGGGCGGCTTCTGATCGGCCGGTGCTGGCGTGCGCCGACGGCTGTGTCCGGGTCATGGACATCGCCTGCTCGGTCAACTTCTCGCCGCTTGACGACTATCAGCCGCCGGAGCCGGTCTTCTGTCCGCACGCTCTGTCGAGCCAGTCCGGGATGGTTCTACGATGTCTGCTGCAGCATCAGCCGTGGCGTGGTCGCTACTGCCTCGACTGTCGTCTGGACGATGCTGATTCCTCCGACGAGCCGGGCGCGTCGTCGGCGTTTGCCGGACAGATGGAGCTGCTGGACGCCGATCTGCGCCGCTACCTCGAGTCCTGTCCGTTCGGTACTGCCGAGCGATGCGTCATCACGGCCCAGCTGTTCGGGGACGAGTCCGAGCTAGCGTTCTGGACCGTGGCACTTCACTACATCCGTGCCGCCAAGTCCGGCACGGCGATACCTCGCAGTACGAGCACGATGACGACCAAGAGCACCAGCGCTGACGCGGGACTCTTCCTGCCGATCGCGACCCCGGTCCGCGAGTCCTTCGACCTGCTCGTCTTCGACGAGTCCGCCGGATCGTCGGAGGAGGCGGCCGCCTGGCGGGCGCTGGCGGATCGACCGCTGGGGGCGTGTCACGACGTGGTCCAGGACAACCGGACGTTCGCCGACTACGAGCGGCGACGTGCGGCCCTTCACGACGCCCGGCGCGCCCCTGGTGAACCCACGCGCCGCTGTGCTGACGATCTGATCCTACTCGGTGACGCTGACCGCGCCGTACAGCTGCTGCTCGAGACGGACCCGGTCGACTCGGACAAGTTCTACATCGACTCGCTGCGAGCCTGTCTGGTCGCCAGTATCCGCTCGTCGGGTGCGTCACAGAGCACCATCAAGCTGGTGGCGACCAACCTCATCGCGAGCGGGCGTCTGTCGGAGGGCGTCCAGCTGCTGTGTCTCATCGAGAAGGCGCCGACGCGTGCCGCTACCTGCAGACGTACGGGCGGTGGCGCGACGCAGCTCGCCTGGCGAAGACGACCCTGGCC
>Ga0209052_1000548_pt1 | contig 11852 bp, 9 predicted proteins | sample WorMetHEROISLAND_2_FD_187409 | JGI IMG/M metagenome (GOLD analysis project Ga0209052, IMG submission 187409) | Marine gutless worms symbiont microbial communities from Max Planck institute for Marine Microbiology, Germany - Olavius sp. 4 HERON... | ecosystem: Host-associated > Annelida >...
GAACATGATTGGATGCAATTAACACTTAGGCCTGTACCAATGATAATAAAAACCCTGTGACAGCTGTTAGCTGAATAACTTATTAAGTTGATAAAACATGTATTTTTTCGCCCAATAATCGCTGTTAGTTTGAATCAAATTAAAGATTAATTAATCATTAATTTATGAAAATTTAACTTTTATTTTTTTAGTTATTGCCAGCTGTACATGTTAGTGATTAACCTATTAGCTGTACGCTAAGTATAATCTGGAGTCAATACAAGCTGCCCGCTGACCGACCTTTTCACTGCACATCCACTGTCTGGAATTCGCTCAATATTTACATTCTCAACAGCTGCTCAGTTGATGTATATAAATCAAAGTAAAGATGGTTTTCCGTTAGACATTTAGCCCTAGTAATTGATGGACAGTAGTAATTGGCACCACTGTGACTGTCCACTAGCTCCTCTGAAGTGTCTTTTGACATACTGGTGCTTCAGTAGTACCAGTATTAGTATTGTGCAAATAATGACTGGCATCAAGGTCAATAGTGAGGCTGATTTTCCGAAGTTGCGGGAATATTGCCCAAGTGCCAAAGGTACTCGGGCAATATTCCTGCTACTGAGGGAAATCAGCCTCAATATTGATCGATGATGACAGTCACTATTTGTTTTGTTATACCTCTGATCGAAATGGAGACGGAATTAATTTAATTATTTGTGTTACTTTACATTAGTTTATTTACGCAACAGCAACAATAACAAATCTTCATCCGCCGATAAGGTCACGTGATGTTGTTAGGCTGCATGGATTAATCGAATTTATTTACTGCATTAAATGTTATTTAGCGATAAAAAGTGCGAATGAACTTTTTTTAAATTAGCAATATATTTAATTTATACGAATCATTTGACATTTTGACCACATACATACGCGTACTGTAAGACAGTGTGATTTTAATTTCTTAATGGAGTGGTTCTACCCAGTGTTTAATAAGACCATTCTGACCGGTCAGTATGACGACACATATTGACCGGTGAACCGGTCAATACCCCATATTAGCTTACACCACGTGACGCGATTTGAACCAATCACAGCCGCACATTTCGATCAGAGGTATAACAATAGTATTTATCAGTCAGTGTTGTCATGTTGGCTCATTTCTGCCATCCATGGTCGCTTGCACTGTCGCTGTGTTTGATGACACAGGATATAATGAAGGATACGGTAGACAATGGCATCAAGAGTGTGACACAGATTCCGTACTTTGAGGGTGACTTCTGGCCGAACGTGCTGGAGGACTGTGCCAAGGCCCTGGATGCTGATGTCGACCAGGATAGGCACAGTAGTCAGGAGTTGGCGAGTGCTGATGGACCAGATACTGAGGATTCCTCATGTTCCAGCATAACCTACAGTGAACAGCTGGGAAAGGTACTGTACAGCTTATTGCTCGATTTCTGTTGTTGCTTTATTTTGTCATACGACTATTTTTATGCAGCCATCCTATATGCAGCATTATGGGTCTTGTATATCCTTGTATCTTTCCCTTTGTCTGTCTGTCTAATACAGGCTCCGAACATGAAAACAAAAATGCATAGAAAAACCAAAATTGGTCTGAAGATTACCCAGGGCAGGAGGAACCGTTGTGACTAATTTCAGTTGAGAAAGTCAAGGTCATCGTTAACGTATGACTCGAGTTGCACAGCTGTAGGCAGATGGCCGCACAATATGTCAGCAGTGGGCCAACATATTTTTTTAGTTTTTGTGTGGTCTGTTTTTGCTGTTGATGTTTTTCATCAGCTTTTGCTGATACAATTTTGGTGCATTTTGATGAAGATTGTATTAGCATTTCATAACCAGACTGTTGCTGTGCACTGCCAAATATGTATACAGCGCATTTTCCGTCAATTTGTATGTTGAGGATTTTCCGACTGCTGTTTAGTGTTTCTGTCAGATTTGACCACGCATTTGCATAGTCACATTGCAGCTCAGTTTACTGGCTCATCGTGCTGCATAGCAAATCAGTGTTACATATCAGTGCTGATTGTTCTCCCTCCTCATAAAGTAACCAAAAAGGTATGATACGGATGAAAAACTGAAAAATGAAAAGCACTATGTTTATCGCACTAACAGTCACATATTTCACAGTTAATACTGCTGAATGCTGATGCAGAATTGCTCGCTAGTCTTTCGACTTTGTGTCTTTTGTGGTTTTGCCAAACAAATTAATAGAAGCTGATTAAGTAAGAAAAAATTTCAATGTGTTTACTTTACAGACGGCAAATGGGAAGAAGAAAGGGCAGAAAAGTGGTGGGAGTAAGAAGAAGAACTCGAAGACAAAGAACCATTCACTGCGTCGGAGCAGTAAGAGTGGAGGATTGGGGAACAGTGACTTGTCTGCCAAGCTCTTTACCACAATGGAAAAACACAAAGAGGTCGGTCGTTAGAGTTTGCACATTATGCAGGATACGATACGGACTTCAATATCAACTGGTGCTTTCTGTTAGTAATTAGGTGTTGATTTTTTCTTCATTCTTTGTATGTTAACATCTGAATTGTGAATTTTGTAGTTATTAATGTGAGTAGTGACTCACACTCACAGCAAGTGTGATGTCCGTATATACTATATACTGTGTTGAACTCTTCTATTTCTGCAAGTTATGTATGTGTGATTGTTGATGTATGGAGTGAAGCATATGTACTGGTCTACTTCTATGTTTTGGTTTTTAATTCTTAGTTTTTAGTGCATTTTTATACCGTTATGTATTGCACTGTGGTCGTGAAATTTTTGCTGTGTTAAATCCCATACGATGATGATGATGATTATGTCCGGTGTTTACTGTTGTTTGTCGTGGCAGGTGTTCTTTGTTGTGCGTCTTCACGTTCCGTCAAAGCTGGCCGACCTGCCTCCAGTTAGTGACCCAGACGCTCTGATAGCCAATGACCTGATGGACGGTCGTGATGCGTTCCTGATGCTGGCGCGTGACAAACACTATGAGTTCTCGTCGTTGCGTCGTGCCAAGTTCTCGTCGATGGCAATGCTGTATGAGCTGCACACCCAGGCGCGCGACAGCTTCGTCTACACTTGCAACAGCTGCCATGCTAACGTCGACACTCGCTACCACTGCTCAGTCTGCGATGTAAGGCACTCATTCTTGCTCATTGGCATTGTTTGTCATCACAACCTAATCCATGCATGACAACTTCTACTTTTACCATAGTATATAACGATTTCATGTTACGTACATACATATTCGTTTATTAAGAAAGTTCTGCAGCAGAAAGGGTTCAAACACTGATGGTTCAACTTGAATTGACCGTGAATCATATCAGTGCCATATTTTGTTGACACTTTTTGATTAAGAATTCACCAAAAACATCCTAAATGGGTAGGTTTTGGGTACTGTTGTACAGGTGCTAAACCAGAGGAGATACGTCTTTGGGCTGTTGATTTCATACTGTCTGGTAGAAGACGTCAAGGAAGTGCTTTTTTGTCCACATATTTTTCTAGTTTTTATGTGTTGTTCTGTTTTTGCCATTGATGTTTTTGGTCAGCTTTTCCTGATACATTTCTGGTGCATTTTCAGTTCAGTTCAGTTTATTTTGATAAAGATTGCATTGGCATTTGGTAACCAGGCTGTTGTTGTGCACAGCCAAATATCGATTGTTCCTGTTGTGATTGAGGCAGTGATGTTTACTGGACGCTGTTTGTAGGACTTTGACCTATGCGTTCCGTGCTACGATCGACTCGGTCATCCACACAAGATGGATCGGCTTGGCTTTGACCTGGAAGACGGCACGGGTAGTCTGAGTGGTGGTACGATGACTGTGTGTGGTGCTGATGCTGGCACGAGTGATGAGCACAGGTTAGTGCCGGCAGCTGCGGTGAGTGCCCAGGAGGCACGCCGACGCTCAATACAGACCTGCCTTCAGTCCCTGGTCCACGCATGCCACTGCCGAGACGCCAACTGTCGGCTGATTGCGTGTCAGAAGATGAAGCGGCTGATCCAGCACAGCGGTGCGTGTCGGCGCAAGAACGCCGGCGGCTGTCCTGTCTGCAAGCAGCTGATTGCGCTGTGCTGCTACCACGCCAAGACCTGCGACATGCCCAAGTGTCCGGTGCCGTACTGCTGCGCTATCAAGGAGAAGCTGGAGCGTCAGCGGGCCGAGCAGCGTCTGAAGCAGGCGCAGCTGATGCGCCGGCGGATGGCCGCTATGCAGCGTGCAATGACCGTGGAATCAGCCGGCGGCATTGAGACAGCAGTGCCGCCCACGTTGATGCCGTCGTCGGTGGTAGCACAGCCGCCGCCGACCAACCTCCGTGACAAGAACGCACAGTTTGTCGGGATGGGACACACGGTGCCCGTGTCACCAGCAGGTGTCAGTCCGTACCACAGAGCCGTGCAGTCACCGTTTGGTGTAGCAGCATCTCAGCAGCCAGTCTACGACCGACGTCAATCGTACACTGTCATCAGCACCACTTCTAGTCAACTAACTCTCAACAGACCAGTTGCCGGTCAGAGTTTGGATAATATGGCGGGAATAGAGATGATGACGTCAGCAGCAGAGTTCAGCAGCGGTGGTGCTATGCTCCGAGAACGTAACGAAGCAGTTATGTTACAACAGAGACATGCGTCCGTGCCAGTGTCATCATTGTATGGCCTCACACAACATGTACGTACTCAGTCACGGGCAATTATTCCTGAATTTTAGCATGTGAAATTAGCAATCCATCTTACACTATCAGTCGTTAAATATTTTTTGATGGTTAATATAATTTGAGTAATGATAATTGCCTTCTCCAGTAAACAGAACATTGTAGTCTGTCTACAAGACTAGGTAAAGCAAACACTAACTAATTGTGTCTTACCTAATTGTGTGTTAGTGCATCTATCACAGCTGTTGGCTGACACTGCTAGACAAAAGATAGTATTTAGTCGAAATTAATCATTAATTAATTAGTTAGTTATTTTTTGGACCCACCAGTCACATTTTGGTGATCCGTTTAGGATGTGGATTTTCTGAATATGCATCCAGACCATGTGCATTGTACACACAGCTGCTCTATTGGTCCTTTGTGTTCGCCAGGTGGAGGTTTATGCTCTTCCAACAGCATTGATTTTCTGGTTATTGTGTGTTGTGCGTTTATTGATGTCAGGGGCGCAGCCATGTGTTCAAAATTCGGGGTGTCCAGTCCGGTATACAAATATAGCCGGGAGCTAGGATGATGCGTGATACTATGGAGCTGCCAAAAAGTTTGGGGTGTCGGACACCCACGTCCAAAATTTTGGGGTGTCCACTGTCCGGACAGCCACAACGCCAACAATGGCTGCACCTATGATTCACATCTGGCTGTAGATTAAGACTTCTGATGTCGTGTTGCTGTTGTGTGGTCCGGACACCCACAACGCCAACATTGGCTGCACGTGTGATTGACATCTGGCTGTAGATTATGAGTTGTGATGTCGTGTTGCTGTTGTGTGTAGCCGTCGTCGCTTGCGGCACTGATGCAGCAGTCACATGCCAGTGGCGTCCCTGCATCATTCTCATCATCATCATCATCATTGCCTGTCAGTGCAGTCAGCAGTGCAGCCACAGCTGTCATTCCAGCATACAACACATCAGCACGACCCGCACAACCTCCGCCCGCTCGTATGCACCATATGATGCATGGACCACAGACACACATTGCCGGCCGGCCTCCTCGTGTTGCCGTCATGACCGACAGACTGTACGGTAACGCGCCACCAGCGGATGTACCGGGAGCTACGATGATGCGTGGTGCAGCGCCGGCACTGTGGCAGCAGAACGCTCCACATCAACATCAGCAGAACTCACGGCTACAGGTTCAGCCGATGCCGGCGTACATGATGCCAGCTCAGCAGCAGCCACCGCCGCGTGCCGTGCCAGCGGCACCAGTGTCCGGTTGTGGTACAGTGCCGCCGGACTGGACTACTAGGTTCAGTGGTGGCCAGCTGCCAGCGTATCAGGCTGAGAGGTTACCAGTGCTGCAGCGTGGTCAGTTGCAGAGACAAATGCTGCCAACGGGTGGAGTCATGATGCGCCCGCACCAGTTACAGCCACCAACATATCAACATGCCATTGTTGATCAGCGACTGCATCATGAGATGATGTCTTCAAAGCAGACATGGCAGCAACAGCAGCAACAACTACAGCTACAACAACAGCACCAGCAGCAACAACAACAGCTACTACAGCAGCGCCAGCAACTGCAACACCAACAACTACAACATCAGCAGCAACAACATCAGCTACTACAGCAGCGCCAGCAACAACTACAACAGCAACCACAGCAACAGCAGCAACAACAGCAACAACAACAGCTACTACAGCAGCGCCAGCAACAACTACAACAACAACCACAGCAGCAGCAACAACTACAACATCAACAGCTACTGCAGCAGCGCCAGCATTTACAGCAGCAACAACTACAACAGCAGCAACAACTACAACGTCAACCACAGCAGCAGCAACTACAACATAAGCAGCAACAACAACAACAGCAGCAACAACATTTAATGCATAACTTGCAGCAGTCAGCATCACATGAGCAGCATTCCAGCGTGGCAGGTGTAGCTATGAGTGAAGTAGTAGTTGGTGGATTTCACCCAACTGCTGTCCCAAGCACTGGTCACTGTATGATGCCGTCGACCACTAGTTCATATAGTTCAGCATGTGCGTCGCCAGTTACCAGTACATAAACGTAAAATGCAAATATGAAGTACTTCCCGAGTCATAAGGGCCATAGGGCGGCGATGATCTCTGTTTCCTTGGCCCTCAACCAGGCACCAGTTGACACTGTGAGACTGTTTATGCCGCAGCTTTTGCTGGTACTCATTGCGCCTGTGCTCGGAGGGATGGCTAGGCTGAGTTGACCTGTGTGGTGGGTTTGTTTACATACCCAGATGGCAGTGCATGGTAGTTGACATTGTGTGATATTTGTTAAGTCTTGAGGGGCTGCATTCGACACATCATGCTGAGAGCCATTCTGACAACTCTCACCAATGTCGGGTCTTTTTACTAATTTATTACGTTGTGTTCTTGTCAAAGTATTTTTGCTGTCGTGCCACCGTGCGAGTTTTATTTGCCGGAAATGGCTGGCAGCAGCAGCAGTTTTCTACAGTATAAACTTTGTAAATATGTTTATGCATCGTATGCGTGGTCATGTATAGGCCAGCTGGCGTTGATTACGTATGCGACCGAGACTGAGTTATTACTTTTATGCAACAACGCATTGAGTCGGTGCCAGTTGGCAGCAATGCAATATTATTAACCAGATGCTGTCAACAGTGGTGCAATATACTGCTGTCTTGAGACAATGATGAGAATATTTTGCATTGTATTGTACAGTGTAACGGCAGTTTGATTGTGAATCGTGGTCAAACGTGCCGGTGTATTGTCTGCATTAGCAGCATGCGTCTGTCGTAGCTAGTTGGTCTTGTAAGTTCCGTCCTGTGACAGTTGAGTTAATGCTGCAGACCAGCCATCCGTGTGTGTGTGCTCTACCGTGGCCAACGTTGTTGTATTATTGTTGTATATACTGTAGTTATGATGATGATGATGATGATGATTATGTTTGTGTATACATGAAGTTAGTCGCCTTCAGTTCTCAGACATTATTGGTTGGCAATACTACTAGTGCATGCATCACACATTTTTTTTCGGTTTTAAAAGACTGTTGCACGATGCATTTATGGATTATAGTTGTATGAAACTATCATTTCTGTTGTATGAAACAGTCAATTGTGTACGTCGTTGATTTTATCTCATTCTGTTGCTGGTCTAATGTAAGGTTAACTACATGTGAATACATGTACTAGCACAAGTAATCTAAGACGTGTACATAGCAAGTTCGGATTTGTAATTTATAATCGTGTGATCAGTTTTTAAATTGACAAAAATGCATCAGTAGACATGTGTTTAACTGATATCAACTAAGGTCGTGCAAATAAAAATGGATTCATCAAGAAGATCAGACTAGAAAATAGTGAGTCAGATTTAATAAGTTACTAATGTCAGTGCCATGTCATATTGCCAGTGTTAGTGTGACTTGTGGCTACTATGACTTGTGATCTCTCACCAACATTCCCTGTCTTACAGCTGCTAAAGTATCGCCCAGATTCGTTTTAACTAATGCACTTTATAATGTTACCCAACTAGCTCTTACAGTGTGTCCCCAAAATAACCTCCAACTTTGTTTGGCCATTATTTCTATAACCACTAGATATTTTGAGGCTAAAAATTTTACAGGTACACATTGTTGTGTTTTTGCTTGTTGACCCTGAGTTTGCAGTTTTCTGCTGACGGTTATCAAGCATAATTTGGTGCTGATGATTATGGAAATAATGACAAAAATCTGCATGTTTTCGCTTTTTTGAGACACCCGTTGTGTTAAGTTTGAGACGTGGTAGCATCATTTAATGATGATGTTAATGGACATGTACTGCTGAACATGGCAGTAAAAGAATTTTGAGAATAAACTGGAATTGGCTTGCTTGTATATTTGTATTCATATATCAATTAGGCTTTATATTGATTTGTCTCTTGTTGATCCTGTAAGAGTTTAAACTAGGTTATACTGTCTGAATTAAAACGATTTTGCTGCATTGTTTTTGTAATGCTGATAAAGTGATCATTGCAGTGGTAATGTCAGTTTTGATGCAGGCTATGTTATCCAGAACAAAGCACATACATGTTTGTAGATAACCTCTACAATGATGATGATGATGATGATAATATTAATATTATAATAATTGTTACAAATGATAATAGTTACAAATGAGTGTCGAATTCTTAGTCCAATTCCTAAGCTTCACTGAGGATCTTGATGTCCACTAGTCTCATATATAGTGTTTGCCAAATTAATGGAAATAGTCGTCTAGTGAAACTACCGTAGGAAAAAAGTGGATCCGGGGTCAGAGCCCCCACCACCACCCCAGGGTACCTAACCAGGTCAGGGGCGTAGCCTCCCTTTGGTATGGTTGTTGGAAATGGGTGGAGCCCTCAAATTAATAGAAATGTGTTGTGCATTATTTCATGTACTTGTATTGTTCTACAGTGCAAACCAACGGCAAAACGACATTTTTGAAACATTTCTATTAATTAATTTGACCACGACCATCACTGTAGCTTTCGTATTTGGCAGATTTCATTCAGTTCATATCAAGTTAATGATGGTTATCGTTGCAAAGTGTAGTAGACATTTTGCTGCCGAGTTTGTGAGGTGTAAATGTGAATGGCAACCTCAACAGTCATGTTATTATGCGTGTACAGTATTAGTTACGTTACAAGTTCTGTATGCATCTGCGTATCATGTGAACGCCATGACATTGCACCAGTGTAACTGAAACTACACGGATGTGTGCTGAAATGTATCAGTTGTTAATCATGTATATCTACTTTGCAGTTAAGGACTGTGTCTTCCACATGACCATTTGAACCGTTTGCTACAAGTTATCTTTGAACGATGGGGATCAGCGGATGGATGGTAGATAGTTCATTGGACCAGTGTTCAGCTTTTTGTTCTTTGATTTCTGCGTATTGTGCGTATTTTTACTATCAGTGACAGTATCATGCTGCAGTTGGATTACTGACAGTTTTGTGTTTTTATCATCTATTAGTTTATTTTTACTTTGTGGTTGTGTCTCAGAAGTATATATGCCGATATACTCATACTGTATAATTTATTGGTTAAAATGTACGTTGCGTACATTTCACATTGTATGTAACTGAATTGTTAGTCTGTTATTTGACATTTGCTGATATGTAAATAGTACAAGATGAATACAGTGTAGTTATATGAAGACATTTCTGCTTTATTTCACTTCTGTCAGAACATGCTGTCATGTAGTTAGATAAATAAGTAATCTGAAAGTCAATCAGTCGAACAGAAAAGTCCATTAGCTTATTATCTTGGAACGAAATTAACATCTCGCGTTGTTTGTCACCTCTAACATGAATTCATAATTGCACAGTCGAGCATTCAAATTTCACAAGGTAGTGGGGCAACAGATTTTAGGTGAGGTGGACGGTGGTTTGTTTTTATTCACTTCTGTAGCAATGAAAGAATTATTAAAATCCGATTTTGTTTAGCATAGTAGTCACAGTAATCTTGCAAAATCGTTCAGAAACTTGTATATTATGACGGCGCATAAGTTTCTATCTAAAACAGGTGCTGAGAGAAGGTCGGGTCGACGCCCGCCAGCGGGGTCTACAGCAGAAGCCCTGCAGGGTAGAGAGGCTGGGGAAGCTGAAAGACTGTTGCTAAATATTTTCTATGAGCTTTGCCTTAGAGTTACTGCAGTGACAACTTTTCTACAATTCTACCATTTTGCGCTTATTTGCAAACTGGTGTGCAATTTCAGACTTGATTTGTTAAATTTCTTCAAATTCTGTGCTTGGAATACATTGGCAACCCCCACGTCATAATGTGGGGCTGGAACCAGGGATGTGTTCAAGGTCAACATCTTCAAGGCCATGGCCACAGGTGTTTGAGGCCAAGGCCAAGGATTATTTTTAGGTAAATTCACAATGACTGAGTAAGCAGTAAAAACAAAAGCTGTGCACAGTGAAAACTAGTTCGCACAGCAGTTTTTACAGTGTCAATAATGCGATGCTATTATACAATACCTTACAAATTCCGCCTGTATCCAAATTCCCCGTTACATCTCAAGGCCAATTTCTCAAGGCCAATCAAGGCCAAGGCTGAAGTTACTCGAGTTCGAGGACAGTCCTTGAGGACCCCATATTTGGCTGAAAGCATCTAATCCAACGGGAGTTACGCCCACGATATCATGTACTGACGTACAACCGCAAACCGCAATGAAAATGTAATATAATGTAATTTTATAGTTGGAAACGGTTGGTTGATTGTTGTTGGTTATGTGGTCAGAGTGATGGTGTCGAGGACGAGTTTAGTGGCGACGGTTGACTCGAGTGCAGTGAGTTGATAGTAGAGCAGCGCGTTGATGACGACGAGCGACAATACACTGCATGCGCAACACACACACACAGTACACACGCAGTACATCTAGCGCCCAGTCTTTCATACGTTCATCACATAGATTAACTGATTTTCATCATTCTATCACTAGCCACGTCAGACGTAAACTTACACTAACCATCACACCCTAAACGCGTCGTGAAATTTAGTCAGCCTTAGAATATACTGAAAGTTAGTTACAGTACTATAAAGCTGAGTAGCTGACTACAAAAATATGTATTTTGCAAGGTAATGTAGCGACGCGTTTGGGGTGTGATGGTGTGTGTAATTATCACGTAAGCTTAATTGCAAATTTACGGAAGAGTACATGGCTGAAAGAATTTTGAAAATGGGTAAATATTTGACGCAGTTGTGACAAACGTGGGGGCTTAGTTTTGACTGGGCTACTCTGTAGATCACTGCATTTGTTAGCATTTAATTGGTACTTAATTCACACGTACAATGATGGTGATTGCTGTCTACAGTGGCATGGCTTTCCGAGTTCAGTAATTTCAGTCACACGTGCCCTATAATGTCGCCGTACCTAATCAATAAAAGCACGAGTAGCCTAGCTACATGTAGTGCGAGTACGTTGACTATGATGCAGATTTCGTAGTAGTAGGCCTACAATAGCAGCTGAATCACTCAACGTGCACAGGTCGTATCATACGTACAAACCTACGACTTGTATGTTTGTAATCACAATCCATGTTTCTTACTTCACGTAGGCCTAGCTGTGAGCATGTTGCATCACAGCCTATCAGTATCACCGCGCCGTTACACAGTTGATAGTGTCACATGGTAGGCATAATTGTGGCATAAACTCAGTGGCGTCGCCAGGATATGGTGCGAGGGGGGGCACAGGTCGAGG
>Ga0209052_1000549_pt1 | contig 11847 bp, 7 predicted proteins | sample WorMetHEROISLAND_2_FD_187409 | JGI IMG/M metagenome (GOLD analysis project Ga0209052, IMG submission 187409) | Marine gutless worms symbiont microbial communities from Max Planck institute for Marine Microbiology, Germany - Olavius sp. 4 HERON... | ecosystem: Host-associated > Annelida >...
ATCCTGATTTGGGGGGATTTAGAGACAAAATTGAAATTTCGAGCACCCGTAATCACCTTTTGTCAGAAATAAATTTTGCAGCTGTCTGTTAAAAAATTGCAACTTCCTGCCCCCCACCGACAACTTTTTAGCCCACGACGCCGCTGCTACCATTTCAAGCTAAGAACGTTAGTCGTTTTTGGCACAGCATGATAGCAAGTGTGTAACCGCTCTCTAGCTGCTACGGAGTCCATTCCACCGAGCCAGTCCACATACAGACTGGACACAAGGTCACTGTTCCATGGATTACGGACCGGAATCGACTGGAAAACAGTTTCAACGCGACCTAGCAGCTCCCGTGACGATTCTTCACCGTCTGGCTTCAGCTGTCCGCCTCCGTTCAAACAACCTGCAAAACAAAGGCAAACTTATCTGTAGCCTATCACACTTAGAAGGTCAACAGGTTAAAGTGTTTATAGCTATTTCTTTATGGGAACCCATCTCAGAATACGGAGCATCACCTGCCATATGGGATCACACTGTCAGTCACAGAGTCACCTGACACACGACACGTGCCCTGCCTTAACCCCAGCCAGGCAGGCTGGTACTCCACCTACTGACTCTGGTTACTCAGTACCTCGGAGGGATAGAAGGCTGAGTTGACATGAGTCTTTGGTTATATACCGAGACGGTTTGCCGAACCGATGACCTCTTGAGCATAAGTCCAACACCCTATCATTAAGACTACCAAGCCACCTGCTGTGGAAACTGATTGAGAAAACTAGTAAACATCCAGCTGTATTAAGTACAATGCTGAAAGGCATACAGCTGAATTCAATGTGACTGCTGTACGGTACCTAATTCATGCAATGACTTAAGACATTCGCGACAAATTAGACCAACCGTGTTTATGCAACAAATATGTCACTTTCCAGAGGTTTTTGACATCCGGTAAGCTTGACCTTTGACCTGCTGAGGGGAGGGAACGTTCATACCAAGTTTGGTTTTTCAACGCCTTTTTGTTTTAGACTTAAGAGTCTGTACATGAGAAACAGACATACAGACGGACGGGCAAGGACCATAACACAGCCTATTAGAATGGCCGCACAATAAAACAACTGTACGACCATTTTCACATCATTTACCGTTGATGTAATTAAAGCATTCCCAGAAAATTGCTCACTATCACAAGAAACCGACACAATTCTGTTATATCAGTACTGACTACTATAACAATCAACGATTATATTCTATTTGTTACCAACTTACCAATGTAGACGCAATAAGATGCATCATTTACATAAATTATAATACTCAACATGTGATGTGCTACATGTCAAGCAAAGTTTTTATGTCTTGCAGAGAAATGGCAAATTCTGTTACACACTGATGAACTATGCCTAAGCCGCTACATATGCAACTGTTTGCCTTAGCCCGAACCAAATGTTTGATGCGTAAGTAATTATTACGCCACACTTCCATTTCATTTGAATACATGTTGATTACAAACAATGAACTCACCTGAAGGACAAGCCATCACTTCGACAAAGTCATATGGCAGCTTCCCACGTTTAACCTTCGGCACAATGTTTTGTATATTGCGAAAGCCGTATGCTGTGGCAAAACGCAGTGACGGAAGGCCCGGCAGATCTATGACGACTTCCTGAAGATCCTGATTTCTGACACAGAACAAAGCAATCAAACCTAATTTACTGTCAACACCTGAGACTCGTGGCAAGTGAATGTACGGCCGCATATCACGTCGGCACTCGTCATCAACATCTTTTCTTGTATCTATCTGATTGTCGCATTCCGTGCAGTGTGTCTATCTAGACTCTATTACCACTGTTTTAAACTCTATTTTATCGAAGTTCATTTGTTAGTTGCAATTTGTCAACTGTTATCTAAGACAAAGATATGATAATGATTAAACACTATTAGCTGAAAACTACGAAAGACTGTATATTAGAATACTTGTGATTTTTGTTGAACTGGAAAATTTTTCTACAGTTACCCCACATATGGCCCACAAAAGAGAACTTTTAAAATTTGTCTAAGAATAACTTTACAAACTGCATGCCTTTCCTGTCACTCAGCCATTAGCATCAAAGCACCAACGGCTGAATGTTAAAAATAGCACAAGAAACACAGAAGTATCCTTGTGTCTTCCTTGTCATTAGATGTGGAGTGGATTTGGGGACACAAAAAAGAGAAACTGAAATCGACGAAAATTCCCCAAATAATAAGATCAAAAATAGCCTCGGAAGGCACACTTTTAAACACAACTTTCAAAAGATTTACTGCACAGATGCATGGTATCTTGCAGTGATGCAGTTATTCTCCAAATTACTGATCACATCTGCATCAGAGGAAGCTGTTCAGTACCTTATGCTAATGCTGCAAAATATCAGACTGCAGTTACAACACTGGAGAAAAATGATCCACTGGTTGTGTAATTATGAAATGTACAAAAGTAAAATGTGATAAAGTTCTGAATAGACGAATAATGAACTCCAAATGAAAGATGCAACTGTTTTGGTTACCTGCACGATATGCAGCCTACACTTAATAGCTCATACTTACCGCACAACTTTGTACTCCAGTTTGTCCGGCGTGAAGCCGAGAAGTTGCTCAGCAGCGTAGAATGCAATGTGGTGCAAGTACCCACCCGAGCCACTGCCACCATGACTCCACAATGCTTCGTCACCATTCAGTTTCCTCTCAAAGCTGCACCAACACAACAGCCACCCGGTGGCTTTTTATTGCACAACGGCAAATTTCTCCGACCAGTCTACTCTAACTTTGCACATTCTGGTATCAAAACTATGAAGTATTTACGTATAAACTTCCATTACAGCACACAAAAAGTCACACACATTAACAACCATGAAAAATCAATTTTCATCGTAGCATGTGATTATTAACAGGACCTTTTTGTGTGCATTTCCCAGGACTTTTCAGGACCTTGTATGTCCATTTTCCATGACTTTCCTGGACTATACAATCGAGCAGATATCAAACAAGTCAGATTTTTGTATGCATTTACTACACATCAATTACATTAGAGACTACATCTCCGACAACTGGCTTACTACATCTCGTTAATATGATCTTACTATAAGACAAACCACATCGGGGACACTGAGGATCTATGCATTACTTACGATGATGAGAAAGTTGCATCCTCGAGTTCTATAAGTTCAACTCCCTCGTGTGTCAGCATTTCCAAAACCTCACCTGAAAACAGCATCGGATATACAGCTACACACTACACCTTTTGAATCATCAAAGATCACACATATGACGAAGATGCCCTATGAATGCTGCATCCATTCACTGAACACTGGGAGCTTAGAAAATCGCGTGGAATACCTGTAATTAAAGAAACTGCCGCTTGTTAAGATGCCACTGACGACAAATGTTCAGCATGTAAAAATCTATAGTAAGGATTAAATTTTTCTAGTAACATTCTGACGCATTTGACTAAAGATAAGTCATCTAAGTAAATGTAGATGAAAGTGACAGAATAAAGTACAGCAGTTCTGAGCAAAACTAAATTAAAAACACACTATTTCTGGCAGACGTTTAGGCTTAGTAATTGTTATGCACAACTGTGAGTGTCCACCAGCGCCTATGAAATAATTTTTGATACTGGTGCTACGTAAGCTAGATTATTATTATTATTATGATTACTGGCACTATAAACTGACCGGTCGTGATGACACAGTCGACATCCCGAGTGCTGTAAACATCGTTGTAGAAGTCTTGTCTCGATGCTTCCAATTTCTTGTCATAACACGGCATCACCGTCACATGGTACAAACTGTCAGGCGTCGTTGTAGCATCTTCCAAGAATGCAGGAAGGTAAGATTTGACGAGAGACCCCATCACTTGCTGGGGTGACTTCGTTGTCGATATGTGTGGCAGAATGTAAGAACCGTGTGTCTTCTCTGCATAGCAAATCCATCCTGCACAGCCATCAACAAGCCATGACTGGGATATCATCATCATCATCATCATCATCATTATCATCATCATCATCGTCGTCGTCATCATCATCGTCGTCATCATCGTCGTCGTCATCGTCATCATCATCATCATCATCAGCGTCGCCCTCATCACAGAGATGTTTAACATGGACAAGGACGAAGTGTTTTCAGTCTGAAGTTTGCTGATGAAGTGAAGTGAACAGACAAGGATCCCTACATCCTGCAGCGGATGCTGGACAAGCTCTGTACTGATAGTGAGAGATTTGGCATGTCCATCAATGAGAGTAAAACAGTCATTAACAGTCAGGAGAACAACTCAAGAGCAATAGCAGCACCTACAGCTGTGGGCTTCATGCTGTAAACATCTCAACAATGTGCTACACTACAGTTCCAGATAATGTTCAAGGGACTGTTTTCTTTAGTTCAAAATTACAAATTTTTCTTACCAATATACTCTAACTTTACATACCTGGGTACACATTTTTATCAGGGCCTACAGCACAAAAAAAAATCACACACTAAGAGCCACAAAAATCACTTTTCGTTACAGTATGTGATTAATAACGGATGGACAGACAAATAACTATAACAACATGAGTTTTCTGTAAAAGGTACTTTTTCTGCTTGACGACTAAGATATGTCTATTCAATGTGAAATGTTTGGAGCAAATTTGGCTCGAGACAATAAACTGAACAGAAATGAACTGATGCCATCAAAGCAATGCATTGACTGACAACCTGGACACTCTGATGCTAGCATGGGAAGCGCCTGCTTGTCCAGTTCTCTCTGACGACAGCGTCTAACAAATTCACGACATGTCTCTTGTAAACTGAACTCACCACCGACAACTGTTGATAATACGTAGTCAACTCCTGCACAAAATACGAGATTTTCCACAAAAACAATTTGACCACATAACTATGTAACTAGTAACTGGACAGAAGACATTTGACTAGAAGAGATGCACTGATTATCGGCCGATAATCGATACTCGCTGATACCGATTAATAAGACTACTTGCCGATAAGTGGTATTGGCCAACTGCCAACTTACATAATCTGCCAACTTTGAACTGTTTTACTGGCAATGTTATAAAGTACATCACACAAGAGTGCAGTCTGTGAATAGAATAGCTGCACAGTTAAACTGACCACTGAATAATCTCTGACAACAGCAGCAAGCCAGCAGTTCCACGGCTGCAAGTTAGTCAAAATCCTGCTCATTTCATGAAATCAAGTTCAGTAGTGGGCACGTTTTGTAACTTTGTACAACAATCAACAATCAACTGTTAGGTGATCGATAAATGGCCGACCAATAATCAGCTAATGACTTATAGGTGCATCTGTACATTCCACACAAAGAAACGTATCAACCGCCGTTGCAAACTCTCAGAAGACGGTCAACAGCGATACAAATGGTTGACAACAATGGCCGTAAAACAAGCACTAAGTACGAGGGTCGTTCCATAAATAAGTTACAAAACAGTGCAATTCTATTAGTTTTCCAAATATATAAAATCCGAAATATACATTTTGTAGGGAATTTAATTCTGAGTACCAGCTGTGAGTTTTATTACGATCACATCACTGTGACGTCATTTATAAACATTAAATATGACGACGTTGCTGTTAAAGTCGTCCCGTAACGAACAGTGTGCTGTTATTCGTTTTTCTCTGGGCAAAAGGGCTTAAAGCAAATGATATTCACTCGTTACCACACCTGCCATAAGTCAGAACTTGGCCCCCAGTGACTATCACCTTTTTGGGCCGATGAAGAAAATGCTAGGTGGACAGAAATTCGCATCAGATACCGAGGTGCAATCAGCTGTTCGTCAGTGGCTTGGACAGCAGGCCAGCATCGTTCTTTGCATCGGGCATTCAGAAGCTTGTTGACAGATGGGACAAATGTTTAAACGAACTTGGACGATATGTTAAAAATGAGACACTAATGTTTAACATTTAAAGAGGTAACATTAGCTTGTTAAGCTTTTTCGTTTTTTCTCTCATTCCTCTGCTGTATACAGAGAGTTATGAATTGTGAGTTATGACCGGTGGAGAAAATAATACACAGATAGACTGTGTTCTATGAACAGATAACATCACAATAATGACGTCATCATCAAAAAATTTGTTTTGTATGTTCAAAATTAAATTCCCTACAAAACGTATATTTCGGATTTTTCATATTTTGAGAATTAATGGAATGGCGCCGTTTTGTAACTTATTTATGGAACCACCCTCGTATTACGCAACAACATTCAACATGCCTGTCATCCTACTAGTGCTGCCTGGTAATTTTGACCCGTGTTAAAAAAGTACGCTGAATTAGTGGAAATTGCTACGTAGTCTAATTGTATTAACTGAATACTACTGAAGCTTAGCTGCATATTAACATTATCAGTATTATTTTACAGATACATCATAAAGCTGACATACTTGCACATATGGAAAAATGGTTTTACTATAATAGAATAAATCAACAATCACTGTCAAGTTACTGTAAATGAAGTTTGCTCACTGCAGAATGCTGACAATCTTAACAATACTGTACCAAGTGACTTGAAAAACGATGTCAGCTTCCTAAACGTCTGGACTGGAGAAAGGCGAAACTTTGTTGCCAATGAAGTGATGGATTGCAACGACACTGAGATTATGACTGTTTTCTTCCCACTCCGGTCGCCTGACTAAAACACACCAAAATCCACTTACACTAATGAACTGTGTCAGTGATGTGTTTATGAACTGTGCTGCTAATAGTGAAATAAAATGATCAATTGTCAAAGCATCTTCAAAGCATCTTCACATGCTCCTCGGTTTTATTCCACTGGCCATTTTTTTATGGTCACAACTTTTTGTCTAAAAAAAATTTCAAGATTGCTTGTAATGCTTGAGCAAGACCTTATAAGGCCCAAATGTTCTTTTCACCCATTATATAATCTGAAGTCCACCATCAATACCAAACAAGCACTATAGAACACGAAGGTGAATTCAGCATCAGCAGAAACTTACTGCATTGATGCATGCAGAAAATTTGACTAAAAACATAATACACCCGTTACACCGTGTACCATAAAAAGGAACTGGTACTTAGTCCATCCTAACTTACTTAAATGTTAACCGATTTCCAAAATTATTTTATGACTGAAAAGTGAATTAAATTCCCAACTAACTCTGTGTTCTTAAACATGTTCCCGCACTACCTTGGGGAAGTTAAAAGTTCGAATTTATTGCAAAGTGCAACAGATAAACTTTAAAATCGTATCACATTTGACAAAAATGAAACTTTAATGTAGCTAGACAGTTGAAAAGATTCTGTCAGATTAGCACACTATAACGTGACTTCACTGCTATTCTTATGTGTTACGTGTCCTTGCAGTCTTAGGACTTATGCCACGTTAAAGTTCATTCATTCATCATCATCATCATCATCATCATCATCATAACATTTGCTCAAAACGTCCGCCCTTCGCAGCCACACAAGAGCGCAGACGTCAACGCCACTGTTTGACTGCATTGTTGATCATGCGCTGGTCCAGGGTTCCCATTCCTCAACGATGCACTGTTGCAACTCGTCCACATTTTGGATTTTCCGGCTGTAAACCCGCTGCTGAAGAAGGCCCCATATCATGTAATCAACCGGACTGAGGTCTGCACTATTTGGAAGGCAGTGACAGCGGGATGAAGTCTGGTGTCTCGCGCTTGAGCAAATCGACCGAAAAAGCCATTTTGTAAACAAAAAATTATGACACAATTTTTGACGCCATCATTTGCAAAGAATATTAAAGACGCCACATATTTTAAAAATAGCCAATTAACAGCACCAACAAAACCCTATAAACGAGCCAAGTTTCGCTAATTTATACGCACTGGTTTGTTTTCTACGAACAAATACATGCGGTTCCCTTTTTTATGGTACACGGTGTACATGTAGAGAGAAGGTACTAGCAGAAACAAAACGGTCACCTACTGTGGCAATACACAGCACACTTAACAGAAGAGGAAGTAAAAGAAGAAGATGAAGAATATTTACTTGCCATACAAAATATGTACAATTATTAACAATAGTACATTACAAAGGTGTGCTGCCAACATTCATCGATGCTGGTTACCCAAGTTACTCAAGTGCAACATGGTGTTAGCAATGTGACTAAAGCTAAACAAGTTATAATGGGTGCGTTTTTTCAACTAATCTGATCGATCTAGATCTACACAGATTTGTTAGACGAGTTCAATCCAGTCCGGTGAAAAAGAACGCGCCATACCATTTTGGAATACCGGACCTTCGAAATAGTGGGCCGGTACCGTTTAGCAATTTCGCTAATCAAACACAGTAAAACTTAATGGATAACAACGTTTGTACAACATCAATAAACATAATTTTAGACAATTATGCACCCAATAAAACGATGTAAATAAAATTATACGCACTCCGATATCGGCTGCTTATTAGCTGGGATTACGTCACATACGTAATGGGCGTGGCTTACAAAAATCTCACCGTGAAGTCAGATGTTTCTCGGATGCCTCCGAGCAAATCTGGATTTGATTTACAATGCGGAGCGTTTTGCTCGGATTTGAAAAAGAACAATTTAAAGTAGATTGGATTTCTCGGATTGATCGGATGTTTGAAAAAAAAAACGCACCCAATGCTGCAAAGAGAGGGCAGCAGAAACCTGTGCAACAAGTATTGAAACAAAAAGTGCAACAGATATAACAGTCAGCCAGAACTAACATAACATAACAACAACGTATTGCTGAGAACATTCAAGTACACTAATGACAGGACTACCTGTTCGGAATTGCTGTTGTCACTGAGTACACGATAAAGCTCATGCTGACTCTGCTGTGTTATCAGAACAGTTTCAGCTGATGTGACGCAACCACTGCATGCCAAGCAGTCATTCAGCGTAATCGTCACCTTCTTACGAGCCCATTCAGCCTACATTTCAACACAGCAATATTGCCTTGCTATCGCTAGTATTGCCAATACTGTTAAGGCAAAATCGCTCTAGCGCAAGCGATTTCACCTATAGCCACCCACTTTTGCGTAGCGTGGTCTGTCATCTGTCACACTCGTGCACCCTGCTTAAAAAAATTCATGGATTTACATGCCATTTGCCAGGTGCACTTGTGGGGTCCAATGTCATATTGTGTTAGACGGGGGTTGCTGACCCCCAAGAGGAAGGGGAAATTTGGAGGGTTAAACCACCCAGACAAAAATTGCACTTGCCTACTTATTGCTCTAGGGGGCAGCACTGATCACAATTTCGCCTATTATCGAATGTCTTTGCAAAGGCAATGGTCACTTGTTCAGTATTGCTAGAGTATTACAATGCTTTGTGACAACTGCTACTGGTAGGACATGTCCTTCATGGATCCAGTGGTGATAATGTACTTCAAATCTTAGAAGGAATAACTGAAGGAAAATGTATCAAGAAAGACCCGGATATATGTGGCCAGATGATTTGAAGGAATGGACAAAACACAAAACATATACAGACAGTAACAGCATTGTGAAAGATTTCAAGATTGCTTGAACAAGATTTTTTAATGGCCGAATACTGAATGGTACCTTCAAGGCATGTCAAGCTTTTGCAAGAGAAGACAACAACTGACAATGATGGTGGTGAGTGGCATTCACAAAAGTATTATTGAATACTGGCAAACTGTCAGATTTCAATCAGCAGAACAGCTGATAAATGTTCTCAAGCTGGATTTTTGGGGCAGAGAGGAAGGGAGGGGTAAAATGGAAAAGAGGAGGGGAGAAAGGGAAAGAGAAAGGGGTTGGAGGGAATCATTCTCACACGTGTATTTTTCCTTCTCAATATTGACATGTCTGCTTCAGTAAAGAGTTATGTACTCCACCCAGCCAGCATATAACTTACATTACATTAATGTCAAGATAAAAATATGATATATCACCTGCACTCCTTCATCTTGCACCGTCTTATGCTGGAGACGATCTTCCTGTATTGGTTTTATACATTCCTGCACATAACACATGGTCTACATATCACACACTTGCAGAGGTGTCCACTCCATTTATAGCTGGAAAAAGTTGGAGGTAGTAAAAGTAGCAAACGGGGGGGGGGTTCCTGGTGGTGAATTATTGGTTCAAGCTCACCCGAAACATTGGGAATCTGTTGGGACGAGATGCATTTTGAGAACCATAAATACGTCAAAATGCGTTTGCAGCCGGGGCTCTGCCCCAGACCCCACAGATAAAGCTTACAGTGCTACCGAGCAGGGCCGTATTTAAAGGGGTGGAGACTTCACCAAAAAAGTTGGGAATTATTTTGTCACAAGATTCGTTTTGAGAGCGTTAAAACCTGCTGGGGGAGCTTACAGTGCTCCTGAGCCAGACCCCTAGCTGCCTGGACGTTCGTTATCCTGTTTGATGAAGTCGTCTAAGCAAACGTTTTTGTGCAAAAAAATTGGTTTACGGATGAGGTTAAATTAGTCGATTTACACGGTTTTTGCACTGTTTTCACATCTGTGCATATGGACAGTTTAACTCGAGCCTAGATTGGTGGTTTGGTCGACGTAAGGGGGGAGGTTGCTTCTTGGTGCCGAGGGGATGGATTGGACGCCCCTGCACACTTGCAAGACATTTGCCTATTATAAACATTCACATTCGCAACACAGCAGTATAGAGGAACCACTGTAAACAGTGGGATGGTTGTAGCGTGGTTATCGAAGTAGTGGCCATGGTGGGCGCTAACGTGGTCCACAGCGCCCACTAAAATGAAGTTTAAGTACAAATACCTAATTTACTCATAATCACAACAATTGTCATTTGCCTGCGAAGGCGCAATGAAATCATCGAGATCTGTAACTTGAAGAACTCCGCTAAATCGCGACATCGACATGTCTCGTCAAAGTGATGGGCCTATACGCGAAATCATAGTATTCATATCTTAACGATTAAACGACATTACGAGTCGATGAAGTTATCCACAGTTATATCGTGCATAAAAACTCAATATTATCTATTTATTGCATACCAAAACTTTTTTGAGTTACCATTTTTACTACTGATTGCCGGTTTTTACAGACAAATAATGAACGTTGACGCAGCTTCATTACGTTTTTTAATAGACATCGATGCTGGCGCCGCCTGGTGTTTTTGACCCGCGTTAAAAAGTAAGTGACGTAATTAGTGTAAATTGCGATGTAGTTTAATCGTATTTTGCTAGTAATCGCTAACCGTTAAGTACCGTTAATTGAGTTTACTGCTGCTCGTCATCTACAGAAGGTTGTGTCAACAACGTTTTACGCGTATGCTAGCTCTGGAGTGCGAAATCTGTCGTCTGCGCTGACTGTCTCATAGGTCGGTTTGTTGATCAGCCTGACGCAGCCGTTTTTCAATGTCACGCTCGTTGTTGCGTGCTTGCAATGTCTATTCTGCCGTGATAGCTTCATATAACACGTTAAAATCTTCTATTTGAGCTCCAGCTTATTGCGGTTACTAGAAATTGCGGTGCACGACTATCTCAGGATACGCTGATTTCAACCACTTCACCTACCTCAGAAGACGCGAAATTGATGTAAACGTCCAGTTTTGATTTTTTAACGTGAACCGTGCAGTTATTTTAAAGTTAATCGACTTTACGATCCGTCAGTACTCCGTCGAAATGTTTCCAATCTGCGACGCATCGAATGCACGTCGCCATCTTTGATTAGAATTTCAGTACGTAGAATATGTACAAGAGAGTATCTTTTTGTGATTTTTGAGAATTAAATATTCTTCGTTTTGTGTTTATCGTCTGCTTAACGTTTTTGTGCAATAATTTGTTTGTAAAAATGAAAGTTACCCTAACCGTAAACCCTAACCCTACACCCTAAACCCTAATCCTAAACCCAATGCTAAACCCTAAAC
>Ga0209052_1000550_pt1 | contig 11825 bp, 6 predicted proteins | sample WorMetHEROISLAND_2_FD_187409 | JGI IMG/M metagenome (GOLD analysis project Ga0209052, IMG submission 187409) | Marine gutless worms symbiont microbial communities from Max Planck institute for Marine Microbiology, Germany - Olavius sp. 4 HERON... | ecosystem: Host-associated > Annelida >...
TTTTAAGACTGAATTGTGCCGAAACCATTCAAGATAGACCAGGACAACCTGCGTATGAAATGTTCGGCATTAAACGTAGATTTCAACGGTGTAAGGTTTGACCCCCTAGGTTCAACGAATCCCCCGTACGAGTGCATCAAATTTCGGTAGCCCCTTGAAAACGTGCGATTTCTGCTACTGTCGACTAATCTAACACGAGAATGGTTGCAGATAGACACAGACTTGCTGCATATCATAACAAGCACTGCTGACGAGCTTTCCGGCGGTACCAACATCGGTGACCTTGAATGACCTTGAACCCCCAAAATAGGGGTTTTAAGTGATTTTTTTTGCTATTTTAGGCTGCGACACACACTTATAGAGTGAATTTTCGCTGACATATACTGGAGATAGACCAAGACAACCTGCATACAAAATTAAGTTAAATTTAGCTGCTGCTGTGGTGTGTCTCATGAGCATTAGCTCAGATTTCTTGTTATATCTGCTGAAGAAAAGCAAAGTATTTTTTTCGAAACAAACATTGGTAACTTGTATCTTGTAACTTGAAGTTGTCTTGGGCCCGATTGAAGGGTAGAAAGTCGAGGCCAAAAGAGGACAGCAGGTGATGGTTCACTTATCACAATCTCAGATGTGCCACTGCCTCCTAGCTATGGCTTCCCCTACCTATGGCGGCATGAATCAAGGGGGTTTGATGGACTTGATCGCACTTTATCAGCTGGAACCAGGAAGTATTGCCTAAAAATAACCAAAAATGTCACCACTAGATGCAATTTTCGAGCTCGAAATGCATAGAAATGCGTTTACAACTGGGGCTTTCCCCCAGACCCGACTGGGGAGCTTACAGCACTCCCCAGTCCTCAGACACTAGCTGGATTACTGGAGGGCCACTGTGGCCCAGAGGGTGCAGTCAAACCTCCCTTTGGAGTAGTCTGGCAGTCTGGCTACGGGGCCTGACAAGTACAGTATAGTTTTTGAACATTTTGTTGCAGCGGACAGTGAACGTGGACAATGTATGCTGACCAGTACACCAACTACGGCATGGACTTCGGCTCGGACAAAGTCTCCGATTCCATTGTCAACATACGACTTGGTCAGTCTGCCCTATTCGGTCTATCACCATTCCCATAATGCATCATAATAACGTGTCTTCCGGTTCCGGTTTCTGCTGAAATGTACCACGCATTTAAATATTCTTCCGTGTAGCATAGAATAAATATTTGTGTTCATTTAGCAGGAACCGGAACCGGAAGACACGTTATCATGATGCATTATGGGAATGGTAATGTGGAGAATACAGCTGTAGTCCTGTGCACTGCTATACGCAGAGAGTCATTGTGAGAACTGAGCTAATGGCAAAAATGCTGGAGATTATCAGAGATTATTTATTACCTTGTAGTACTTCGGACTCCATGGTGCTATAATATAGCTATATAAGTCTTGTATTATTATTATTGTTATTATTAGATGTGTGCAGCTCTCCATTGGAACCCTCTGTACAGCTACTGATCGTCACCTGCCATGTGGAATCATGCACATGCTGCCTGCAATTGTCTTAAATGCACCCAGGCAGGCAGAGTGCGATTTACCTATGGTGGAGATATGGAAGGCTGAGTTGATTGGCTGTGCTGGTCGGTTATACTGAGATAGTTTATTTGTTCACAGTCATCGGTCCCAAGAAGTAATGGGTCCTGTCACTTGGGAATTACAGACTTGTACAATAGTGGCTCAGTGGTGTAGTGGTTAGCGCACTTGGAATTCGAGCTCGGTGTCCCGGGTTCAATTCCCGGTTGCGCCACTGTTTAATTGGGAAGCAACCTTGGGCAAGTTCTTTACTCACATTGCCTCCCCAGTTACTCAGCTCCAAGAAACTGGGGTACAAAATGGAGTTCTCAGTGCCTAAGTGGTTATGGTGATTAAGCTAAGCTTTAAGCTAAGCTGTATAGTGCACTATAATATAACCTAACTCAACTTTGACTTTTACTAAAAACTAAAAACTGAGAGCACGTATTAGCTATGGGAATTCTGTCTATCCGTCTGTCTGTCCTGGTGTCACGACCCGGTACTGAATCAAGCCCAGGTCAGATAGAGACTCCGGGTTTTCACCGTATGATAGTTTAGAGTCTCTAGTTTCTTTCAGTCTGAACACTGGAATCATGGTTTTTCTGTCCCCAGTATTGCAGTTGCTGCAGGCTGGTGTTTGTTGGTTGTGTAGGATTCCTGAGGAAGGTCTATGGCATCGTCAGTGCCCAGCTGCTGATTACTACGTTGGTTGCTGCCATCTTCCTGACTTTCCAGCCAGTGAGACACCTGCTGTCCCACACCTGGCTGTATGTACACTCAGTCTACACTCAAGCATTAATCATGTTGTACAATATTACATTCTAGTACCGCATTACATAATTTGGTGTCAGATCCGACGGTGACCGATCAAATACTGTGTATAGAAAACTATACTATTGGTCAAGGCCAAAAATTCTGCCCTTAACACCATTGCCTAACATACTACTACTACTGCTACCTGTGCTTTTTGTTCAGGAAGAAGATATTTTGAAGTTTTACATCGGGTCCCTCAATGTCAGTGTTTTTAAATGTTGCAGCACGAGATGTTTTCTTCATGCATCTGTTAAGCGTTTCCGTGATATCTGTTACTTGCAGGAATGGGTTTTCCCCCAAACTTTTGCCATTGGTGCAGCTTGCGGCCGGCACAGGTGAACTGGTGAGGCTCTGGGGTCAAAAGGTGAAAAGGTCAAGGTCGCAGCAGGCAGAGATGTACAGAGCTTGGTGCCTTGTGTCAAGTAGTGACTGTGTTGCTGTACGGACATTGCTTGATATCCACTCGTAAGTAAGTAAGTAAGTAAGTAAATGTCGCTGGTGTAACGGTGATGTTGATTGGTGGCCGCTATGTATGTGTCAGTGGATTCATGATTCTGATTGGTGCCGGCCTGATGTCGCTGATGTAACGGTGATGTTGATTGGTCGCCGCTATGTATGTGTCGGTGGATTCATGATTCTGATTGGTGCCTGCCTGATGTCGCTGATGTAACGGTGATGTTGATTGGTCGCCGCTGTGTATGTGTCAGTGGATTCATGATTCTGATTGGTGCCGGTCTGATGTCACTGATGTTCATTGGAGCATTGAAGCTGACCAGCAGACAGTATCCTCAGAACTACATTTGCCTCGCCATGTTTGTAAGTCGAACATCTTCACTGCATGCAGTCAGTTGCACAAAGTGCCGATCGTGCAACTCAGCTTTTGTTTATCCGGCCTATTCTTTGAGAATCACTCCAGGTTAAATCAGTCCTGACCAAAGACGTTCTATTTTTAGCTCTAGACTGGCAGCATATTGGCCAGCGCCTATTCAAGCTTAGGCAGACTGCTAGCCCATACTGTCATCACGTGACTTCCAGCTAGGCCTTCACGACAGCCACGCTTCATTGACAACAACGGGCATCGCTCGAGATACCGTGTTATTAATCAAAATAAATTAAAAACTGCTATTTTGTGAGTGTAATTTAGTATACAGGCCGTATATACGATTATCATTGATAATGGATAATTAAAATAGCTAAAAATAGAAGGTCTTTGGTCGGCTGTACTGTCGTCATGTGACGAAGGTAGTGCCGCTGCAGAAGGCAGCGCTGCTAGTCTATTTTTAGAACGTCCCTGGTGGTGACAGTTAATTTGTTTGAATTGTTGTGTCAGTACGTTTTAAAAGCTAGATGCTTTTTCTGTACTGGGTTGTGCAGTGTGTACCCAATCACGGCCTTAAAGGACTGAAGGATGAAGGAAATGGTCTTTGCTACAATATCAGCGTTGGCTTGTGGATCATTTGCATGTATTGGGTGCATTTGCTAAGAATGTCCAACTAAGAAGGCCCACATGTGTAAGACCAGTGTTTTGTGGACAACGGTATTTTAATTAGAGGTGCACCGATAATGATTTGGCCGATTATCGGCCGGCCGATTATTGGCGCCAAATAATCGGCCGATTACCGATTGTTTATTTCAGGACGCATCTTCGTTTGATAAAAGTCATATTGTAACGATTGTGAAGTCACAATGGTACGATCGTAGATTGGTAGCACTCCTGCCATAGTTTCATTAGTCATCAGTGTGAACTGCAGTTAAAAGCACTTTTTTGTTGTTTTGCTTACTAAAACAAATAATCGGCCGATTGTCAAGTGGCCGATACCGATTATCGGCAAACTGGCCGATAATCGGTCGATACCGATTATTGGCCGATAATATTAATCGGTGCACCTCTAATTTTAATGGTTTCCGCATCAGAAGCAGTTACTTCTACTGGCAGCCAAGTTTACAGACAGCAGTATCCAGACAAAAACAAGTCAACACTGATACAGTAACCAGACTTGGAGTAATTTTGTCACGTGACATAAACACTGTGAAATTCCATATGCCATATTGCTGTATACCTGAATGTCGGTAGGACCTCTAAAACTGTCCTAATTCTCACCAAATTTTTACTGGCTTATTTTTTCTTGTATAGTAATAAAATGAGAGGCTGCCCCACTTGAATTTTAAGTGCTTAATCCTTAATTTTTACCATATTACTGTGAATCACCCCAGTTTCCGGTTTGGGTGGTAGAGACATTTTAATCAGTTGGAATTGTTGTCGTAATTTTGTAGACGGGATGTGAGGCTCTGCTGGTCGGAAGCTTTGGTAAGTTGCTTTTCCCTGTCGTATTTCGCTATTTTTCACATCCGTGCAAATCAATTACAGTCGTACAGTTAATTGTTAATGTTTTTTAAGCTGTTAAAGTATTATTTCTACAAAAAGTACTGATGATCTTTCATTGTGGGTGAGCCAGTTGAACTTAATTTTGCCGGGTGTTGCTTATAAAAACGTTTTTCGTATAATTGTAGCATCCGTTCTGTGACATCTCTTTAGCTTTATTGTTACATGTTGCTCCTAGACATGAGATTGCTTCACATTTTATAAAAGATAATAATTGATGTTGATTTGGGTAAAAATACTACAATCGAAGTGTAATATAGTATGATATAATTTAACAGTTATTATATCGGTGAGTTTTGTGTGCTGTAAATTACTTTATGTTCACTTAGAATTGTCAGTCAAATAGCAAACAGCAGCAGATGTACATTTAAAAACTGGAACGTACATGCTTCATGTAGATTGAGCGATTGGCTGTCATTGGACACAATTGGCACATGTATCCTCAGTTGCATTGAAGGGTGGTCCTGTTGTACACTTGAACACAGTTTCAACAATTGAACATAACCACTTTTCAGTGCACTGATCAACATAGATGTAATAAACGTTTTTTTGCGTTTTTTATTCAGGTCACGTTTTTTAACGTTTTTTTTTATTTTTCCACATTTTTTATTTTTAAACAACGTTGTCAAATGCAAAGTATAAATATGTAAAAATCCAACAAAAAATACTCTTAGAAGATGAGTTAGCAATGATTTTTATTGAATTTGGTTTGTTACATAGCCTATACTGCAAAAGATCTTACTTGCTGAAGAGCACTGAAGTCATACAAATTTGGGAATTTGACAACCTACATATGACTCATTGTGCAGAGATAATAGTTGGATTCATGGCAAATGTCGGCAACTTTTTTTATCCAACGTTTACAAACTTTTTTTTATTTTCTCCACATCTTTTGCGTTTTTTAACGTTTTTTTTAATTTTCATCTCAACGTTTATTACATCTATGCTGATCAAGGCTGGGACAGGCAAGAGGGTTTGACAGTGTCCTCTATAATCTGTGACCATTGAGTGGTTATGGTGGTCAAGTGCGCTAGATTAAGCTAAGCTTTAGAGCGCACTATAATATAACCTAACTTTAGTTTTACTTATGTATGCGATGTGATTGCAGTGACCTACTATACGCTGGATTCAGTTCTGCTGGCGTTCGGACTGACCTGCCTCGTCACCTGTGCTCTGACCGCTTACGCCATCAAGTCAGACAAAGATTTCAGTGCATGGGGAGCTGGGTACGTTCTTTCTGCTAACTTCTTGGACGTGGAATTTAATCTTGGAAGAGTCGATTGTTGTCAGCATTGTTGTTATTATAATTTTACGAAAAAGATCATGTTTTCTGCTCTTTCTGTTCATCTGTCTGTTAGATTATTCAGAAGTTATGAACAAATTTTAATGCAATTTTGTTGAGCATTGAAAGCATGGCTAAAGTCTATCAAATTGAAGGAGATTCTCCATATCACTATCGACACACAGTCTATAAACAGTAACAGTAGTTGCCATTTCTTTTTTCGCTACTTATTACTGATAATTACTGTCGCATACTTGGAATCTCTTACAGAGACCACATCACCAATGCCACTGTTCGACGTCGCTCGGGTTTTCCTCCCAAACTGTCGCAGCTTGTCCAAACAAGACGACTCCGCTTCTTTGGGCATGCGGTGAGGATGGATCCCTCACTCGACATTAACAGAGCCCTCAGAGTATCAGTTCGTGGACTGCCGAGAGATTGGAAGCGTCCCCCTGGTCGCCCACGACACACCTGGCTTCGTTCTGTGGAAGCAGACTTGCTGCCTCTCAACCTTGGCCTGAATGCTGCATGGCGACTTGCTCAGAATCGAACACGCTGGAGACACTTCATGGAGACTGTTACGCTCCAGTCAGGGGCATGCTCCTGATGATGATGATGAATATTTAAAAAGTTTGAAAATACCGAGTAGCGCACAGAATTTAAACATCTACCTTTGACGATGATGTATAAGCTGTACTTGTCAGGGGGGAGGGTTTGACTCCCCCGAACAAGAGGCCCCCCTCAGGAAATCCATAAAAGTATGTAAGGGGGGTCAACTCCAACCCCGTCCACCCCAGCCTTTAATTCCCGGTGTTTAGCTGAATACGGACCAAATATGCAAATGTCATTATCATTTCCCCAATTGTGTTGCATGCATATGCATGGCTGCGTGGTGCAGATCGGTGAATCTGGCTGTGATAAATTTAAGTACATTCCTGTCTTGTTAATTTCACAAATTCCAGTCCGCTTTCCTAGCACAGCATCGCGTAAGTAAGGTCAAACTCACCCCCAGCAGAAATTTCAAGACAAATACAGTACTGGATATAGCAACGAAATACTGAAATATAAAATTATATAATACAATATTGCAATCAGGTCCGTTCATCAATTACATAATGAATTACAGTGACGACGTCTAGCAAACAATGAAGTAAATAAGTAAGTAAGTACGTAAAACGTGAATTTATATAGCGCTCGTCCGACATATTACACATACAAGTATAGAAAAAGAAATGCAGAAATATCTGGTCTTTGAAAGTTACAAGGCACAGCGTTAAAAGGCGTTTTCTGACACTGTTATTGCCACGGTCACACAAACACAAAACAATGCAGATAATAAATAACCAAATTATGCCTCCAAATATTGCACTTTCACTGCAAAAAAAAATACACTTGACGCTAGAGAAAAGTCAGAACTATGACATCAGCGGTCAAAAGTGTAATGGGATGCAACACAGAACAATTCTGTCACCACTGTACTTGGGAAACCCGAAAAAGCATTTCTTTACCTAACATGAAACAAAGTCGCAATGCGACGCTAGACGGAATCACTGGAATAACCATTCTGTATCATACAGTACTTGAGGTCCATATAGAAATTTGAGGAATGGCCTTGGTTTTCAGGGAACTCCTTCAGATTCCACGATCATTTGCCATAAACAGTAGGTAGTCGACTTAAATAAATAATAATATTCACTGAAAGGTGTCAAAGTAAATTAGCAAAGATTAGAGCCACCCAGACATTCACTCTGCTGCACTTCTATGCCAGAGGGCTGGAACGTATGCTCAGTAGATGTTAATTACCAGCGGCGTCGTGCCAGGGGGGGGAGGCAACTGCCCCCACCCTAAATTTTGGGGTAATGGAAAATTGTCGGAAAATCTTGTTCTTGTTGGAAAAATTCTCGTCCAAAAATTTTCGGGAAAATTTAGGGAAAAAATTGAATTTTAAGGACCCATAATCTCCCATGTCGGAAAATTGCAACTTCCTGCTCCGCCGAGTTTTCTAATCCACGACGCCGCTGTTGATTACCACACGACTTCGTAATAAGACGATGTGTCGTGGATTATGCATCAGCTCAGCTGACAGTAGGAGTTTTCCAGTGATGTAGCACTCGAGTTTGACAATGTACTCAGTTGAATTCCAGTCCTTGACTGGGACTCGGACTCTCTCTCTCTCATTCCCGGTCGGAGGGGGGCGGGTCACCGGATCGGTTGTAAAGCTGTGTCCTGGCCAGGTGTCCCTCCTGGCGTGGTCGTGGGCCGGAAACTGGAACACCAGATGCTCGACCGTCTCGTCGGCGCTGTGGCAGTGCTGGCAGATGGCCGAGTCCCGGCGCCTGATACGGTGAAGGTAAGCTGCTACCAGTGGGGAATGACCAGTGCGTACTTGTGCCACCGTCACGCACTGGTCCCTGGGCCAATCCCGTTGCCAACGCTGGTAACTGTGCTCGCTGCCTGTGAATACTCTATGGACCCTGGCATGTGGATCGCTGAGATGCTCTGTTGATGCTGCTTGAGGGCCACGATAGAGCTTTTTATATTAGTGAGACTTGCGACCGGAAGTGCTTTACAATATTGGAAGTGGCAGCTGATTGGCATGATACTGCAGTGCACTATGCGGCCATCCATTGCCTGCATCAGCGAACAATTGGTCCCAATTCCAACGCTGTAACCACTGAGCCACCAAAATATCGTCAGTTGTTGCGCTATCATCCGTCGTAATTTTCCTATAGAGGTCATTGGTTGCACTATGGAAATGTAGACACTATTGAAAATGCAGTGTAATATGAAATTCGGTTGTGATATATTTTGTACTAGCAGTAGAGAAGACGACGGTTATGAAAAAGCTCATTATGTCCGATATTATCGAGTTATGGTAGAATATCTTAGTCAGGCATATTACCCGTACCAAAGTCATCTGAACATGTTAAAATTATACATGTCTTGTCTCTTGTTATAATAATAGTCGTAATACAGACCTCAGGTGTGTCGACATTGTTGATCGATATGCAAGGCATCCAGTCGTAATAGCAGAAAAATTCTTGCAAGCTCACTGCAATAGCTCAGAAAAATTTGATGGTTTGACATACATCTGAACTGGTTACTATTGGTAATAACTGCCGTTGGTAATGGTGCACGTTTTCTGTTTCTTATTCTGATATTAATTCTGCTAATAATGTGTGTCTCAATGGCTTAGTGGTTAGTGCACTTGGAATTCGAGCTGGGTGACCCGTGTTCGATTCGCGGGTCATGTCGCTACTTTTTTGGGTAGCAACCTTGGGCAAGTTGTTTACTCACATTGCCTCTGCAGTTTCTCAGCTCCAAGAAACTGGGGTACAATAAGGGAGTTTTCAGCGTCTAAGTGGTTAATGGTTATGGTGATAGATTAAGCTAAGCTTTAGAGCACACTACAATATAACCTAACCTAACTTTGCTTTACAAGTCTGCCGTGCCGTTAGGTTTGTTAACATTTGTTGTGTTATTGTAGGGAAGCAAGAATCAGATAGTGTGGTGTTATGCAACGGTGAGAAGAGTGTGTTGACATCTGACAGTGATTCTGATTGCCACAAACGTAATGTTGACTCGCTGGCCATGCCAACGAACGATACCGTGTCGTCATCGGATGTCAGCTTGAACGAACGGTTACCTTCGTCGTCCATCGGCAATGGCTTAGACGTGTCGCTGTCACGGTCTTCCGCCAACCACTCCAGTCTGTTGTCGGGAGAGGAATCGTCACTGTCGCAGCTTGCTTCCGGAGATACTGACCAGTCAGTCACAGCACAGCCGTGATGTGTCACATGCACAGTGTGCCACCGAGTCACGTAGAGTACACTGAAGCATTTGCGTCACTCACCGCTTAGCCCCACAAACCCACGTTCTGTATAGATGCTGAGACGGGTGGCAGCCCCGACGGACTGTAGCGTATAACAGTATCTGTGTACAAATCTGGATGCAAGCGCTCGCGTTGTTTCCGAAACTGTGCGACTCCCGGGTGGTTAGTCACTCACCGCTGCTGGCCGTTCTCCTGTCTAGATATCATCACTACTCGCCGTGGATATTTGCCCTTGCTGTACATAGCCGCGGGTCTGTAGTTTCTGCGCCAGCATGCCCAGACTGTTGTTGTTGTTCTCTAATTGTACATAAACGTTTAGTTTACGTTTGCAGCAATGTACTATGACGTTAGCCGTTGTTGATGTACATAGTTGAGAGGCTGATTATTGTTCATTGAGGATCGGTCGCTGCGAATGCCGGCGCGGCATGTCGGTCTGTCGGCGACGACCTCTGCCGATGTCAGACCCTTGTTGTTACAGTTCATTCGTTGCTGTTTTGCGTAGTTTTAAGCTGTCAGTTGACTGTTTTGTCTTTGAGTAAACTCTTATGTTGAAATGACAACCTATATGAATTGATCAAACTACAACGTTTTATTTACTGATTCGTTGATGTTTGACAACTTGTTCATCGTGGTGACATCTAGTGTCAAACAGAAATCGTTCCAAAGAAGGCAACGGCTGTTGCCGAAGGTCAACGGGTCGGTAAATGAAGGTTGTAACTTGATGAATTTATATTGCGTATTAACAGGTTTGTTTTGCTGCTGTGGCTGCCGTCACGTTTTGTTCACAGTGGACAGACTGAGTAGGTCTGCACCTTTGCACCGATGCCTTTTCCGTGCTTTTCTTGTGCTGTCTGTCTTGCGTCTGAATCGAAATTCTGCCTGAATGTTTGTATGTTTATTTGTGAACTAAGATGTGACAAGTCTGGTGTGATTGTGAGTGTTTTAGCTCTTTGCGGTTTGAACGTTTTTCTTACTGTCTTGGTTTGAACAGCCTTTTGCAAACTGTTATAGTATTTGCAGTTTTTACTGATTATACATTTCTTTCTTGCACAATCTGCACATTGCGGATGAATGCCAATATGCCACTTTACTTTTGTAACTGAATCAGAAACCATCTCAAAATCTTTCCACTATGAATGGTACTATTAAAGGTGATAAGCGTGTTTTGAGACAGCATGTTATGTGCACAACCCTAAGTGTTTAAGTGGCATGTTTTGTCGTCCATGTTAAGATGTTCTTGTTACAATTTTAACACTTACGGTTGCAGTTTCACATTATACTCACCGTCACAGCTGTATCAGTAGCCAACATTTGGTTAGAATTGTCACGTAGGTTGTGGTTGCAGTGTCACATTGCTTCTAGATGCTGTCGGGGCGGCTGCTGATAACGAAACGCTACCAGTGAGATCTGCTGACATGCCGGTGTGCGGTTGAATCAAGCCAACGTCCGACGTGTTAAAAATTCTGTTATTTTGGCAATGTCCTGGATTTTGGCGTGCCGATGTGTGCTACATGTACTTGGCTGTTTTATGTATAGCACTTTATGTGAACCAATCTTAGAGTTGCAGAGCTACCTGTCACTGAGAAAATGGGATGTGTGAAGGTGCCTGCCTTAACCTCAATCAGGCAGGCAAGTCACGGACCCGCCCGGAGAGATGGAAGGCTGAGTTGACTTGGGTGGTTGGTTACACAGATAGTTTACCTGTCTGCCGACTGTTGCCTGTCCAAGCATTAACTGGGCACGGCATAGAGGAATTTCGTTTTATGACTCTGATGATGTTGAAAACTGTCGCCTGCAAACGTGTCAGGGCAGTCGTGGATTCTTCCGGAAATTGTAACAGAGGTCACAGATATATGCAGCTGGTATGTTACATTGACATGAGTTCTTAAAACATTATTTGGCGTACAAGCTCCACCTGATAGAGTGAAGTTGGTTGTTGCCGCATGATTTCATAC
>Ga0209052_1000551_pt1 | contig 11824 bp, 9 predicted proteins | sample WorMetHEROISLAND_2_FD_187409 | JGI IMG/M metagenome (GOLD analysis project Ga0209052, IMG submission 187409) | Marine gutless worms symbiont microbial communities from Max Planck institute for Marine Microbiology, Germany - Olavius sp. 4 HERON... | ecosystem: Host-associated > Annelida >...
CTCTAATAGCGAGAAGCTCAGCAGCTCTGGTTCTGGTACAGAGACCGTTCCGGCTTCGGAAGCAGGCCGGCCGGCACCGAGCCGATGTAAGCATAGAATCTGCCGCACGAGTCCTGCTTCGGAAGACGTCGACGTCGACGACGACAGGAAGTGGCTTCGGTCGGAGCTGAAGCGACTGTGGTGCGACGAGTGGGACGGCAGGCAGGATGACGTGGACCAGGACAGACACTCGTCGGCGGTGCTGTGCGTGGTCGGCGACGACCACCGCGACGTGTCGTCGCGTTGTCTGGCGCTGTCCAACGTCATCCGCGGCCTGTCGTTCATTCCCGGCAACGACTCGGAGCTAGCCCGACATCCCGGCGTCGTGGCGACCCTCAGCCGGTTGCTGCTGTTCCGTCACCAGCATTCCCGCGCCGCCGGCAAGCCGACTGCTTCCTCCCTGGACGACGTGGTCCTAGGCCGGCCGGGGTCCGAGGTTGCCGAGCTGCTCCGTGAAGACGCCCTGGTGACGATGGCCAACATCGCCGGTCAGCTGGAGCTGGCTGCCTACCCCGAGGAGATCTGTGTTCCGGTGCTCGACGGACTGCTGCACTGGGCGTCGTGCCGTGCCCCGTGTGCGGTCGACCCTCTGCCGTTCCACCGCGACCTGGTGTCGGCCCAGCGCCTGGCCCTGGAGGCACTGTGCAAGCTGTGCGTCACCGACTCCAACGTCGACCTGCTGCTGGCCGCTCCGCCGTTCGACCGTCTCGTCACGGTCCTCGGCAACCTCGTCGGCGCGATGGCGAACCCCGACTGCGACCAGGTCTGGCGCGAGTTTGCCATCGTCTTCGCGTCGAGCCTGGTGGCCGGTGATCCCGGCGTCGCCCGGGCGCTGGCGCTGCACCGCTGCACCGTCCCGGTCCTCGTCGGCTTCGTCGAGGCGGCCGTCGCCGACTGTTCGCCGTCGGCGGTCGTCGCCAGTGCCGACATGGTTCGTCGAGCGACGGCGGTGCTGCGGGCCGTGGTCGAGCTGCCCGAGGGCAGGTCGGACCTGGCGCGTAACTTCCAGTCACGGCTGCTTCAGTTGGCCGTCTCGCCGTCTCTGGACTCCGCCGTACTCGCCACGTACGCCGACATCCTCCACATCTGCTCAGCCGTCTGACTATTGCTACGATTATTATCAGCCTCTCAGAACTCAGAGCGTGTCGATAGCACGGATTGGTTAGATTTGATGCCTGCATATGTGAAAATAAAGCACACAAAAAAGCTCCCGTTATCGATAGCTCCAGCCGCTTTATAGGCCAGGTACGATGACAGCTCTGGGAAATCGATCACTGCAAGGATTGTGGAAATTATCCCAAAACTGCATTCTGGGGATATTTCGGCTCTAAAAATTTGGTGTAGGCAATTTTTGGATGAGGGGCCGACCGAACGTGTTGTGCTTATGGGGATTTGCGTCTGAATGCTATAGCTGTTTGTCGTTTTGTTTCGTGATAACGTTTTAAATATTATCATTGGCATTAGTTATGCTCAGGCCTAATTGTGTGTTTGTGTGAGCTGGGTCATTTGTGTTCAATCTGATAAGCGTTATAGGCATGCACGCCTATATGCACCAGGACCGGCCTATAGGCAGTGGTTAAATTGGCGGGGGGGATCCCGGGAGATCTCCGCTCCCCCACCTCTGATTTGAGATCCCCACCTCCGACGACAGACCACCACCTCTGATTTTAGACCCACCTCATTTTACGCGGAGATCCCTTGGATGCTGTGCTTGCCTAAATGCACCATTTGACTTATTTCAACTTTTCAACCGTCGAGCACCACATACAAAGTGTAGAAACTATCGTTGCCTACACGGTACGCGTATAGTCTAGTAGTTTCAAACTCCCACCTGTGGCTGGGCAATTTAACCACTGCCTATAGGAATTGACGGATTTATACTAAACAATTTCACCTCCTGTCTAACTGAAGTTCGGTAGGAGAAGAAGCTATTTCGTTGTTACATTTCCGTTTTTTTTTTGGCTGCGTTTTGTTACATTCCGCTGCTGTAGGACGAAACACGTGCTTCAGATGAGGCTGCGCAGTGCGCATGCGTTGTTATAAAGCCGTAATTAAGATTCCTAGCATATTCGGCATCCGTTGATCCAAGCATTCAGAGTCAAAGCTATATTAAATAGACGCTGTGTGGACGCCATTTCGTAGGAGAATCGTCACACCTGAGTGGCATGGGGAACGTTGAAACTCCTGCCATTGATTTGTGTACTCTTGGGCAAAGTTCCAGACGCCAAGCCACTGCCATATGGAACACAAAGCGCTTCAAATTTGCAGGACGTACTGACATTTGCTGTTGAAATTGTCTGTGTGTGGAGTGAGCTAGTAATATTGTCGTCTACAGGCCAAAATGCGTGGGCCGGGGTACACCCCATCACGAGCTTTACTCGATCCCTCTGCAGTGACAGTGTGTGGTATCGAATCACTGGGTGTGACTTTTTACTATTTGTACGTGTATGTATATAGTGTGCTACTAATAAACAGCCGTTTGTACTAATTGACAACTGTGATGTTAGTATTGATGTTCACTACAGTCGGTGGCGTAGCGCCATGATAACTTTCCAGGAAGATGATATTATGGTAAACACGTAACTCAAAATGAGCTAGGTAGCGAATTTGGTCGCACTTGTTTTTTTTCCTCTCCAGCCCAGGCTTCAGCACTTATAGTAGGAGCGTCAGAGCCTATAGCCAAACTGCCAAATTAAGGGGTCCAGTGACAGCGATCTAAGCCCCCTATCAAATACATTTTCCTCGTAGAGCTAGGCCTACAAATTTGTGTAAGTAGTTATTTTGAAGGCAAGACATATTTTAGGAAAAAGTTTAGAAGCTACACTCATAAAATAACAGTACGTAGGCCTAAGCGATCGACGCCAGGCTTGGCCTCAGTGTATGTAGCCAGGTACACCGCAGCCAAATGTTCAACATTTTTTTTACAAATTGCGCCATATGATACTTGTGCTTTAACTGCTTTCAGGAAAAATAAATTTGTTTCGTCGAACGCCACTGCAGCATGGGGATCTTACGCCGCTCCCCGTAGGCCTACCCAATTAGATGGATAGAAGGGGAGGTAACTCTTCTCCATATTTTCCATCTCCATCAGTCAGTGAAGAGAAATACATGTTTATGGTTGACTTGCCTCAAAGTACCGTAGGTGTACCTACGTGCCTGCCTTCTGAAAGCAATTTTGCCGAGATATGCCGGCAATTTATAGCAATTTAGCATAATTGTCGAAAATAACTAACTCGTAGTTAAGCTGCTATTGTAAAAGAGCGAAGCTGCGAGCCAACCGAGGAAGCGATTGTTCCACTTTCTTCATCAGTGGCTAGGCCTATTGTGCATATATTCTTTGTAAATGTGCTTTTTAAACAAAACAATTGGTCAGACAAGTCGTAATTATTGGCGCAAAAATTTCAATTTTTTATTTCAAAGAATTACTTATTATTTTAGCCAAATTATTAATGAATTTCTAGCGTTAGTTAATTAGCTACTCAGTACTCACTACTCACGGAATATTTGACTAATAAATTAGTAATTTAGCGCAACCCTACACGTAGTAATGACTCTGTGTTTATTTATGCTGTTATCTATGTTTACTATATTGAAAACGTAAATAATGTCTGTGCCGGTTTTTATCGAAATTGAACAGAGCGAACAGGTTTGTGTGAAATGTATCACCGATAATATTAACTAGATATGTCAAATAAACTAGCGAAATACAGCAGCGTGTATACGATGAGCGAATGATCAAATAGAAACCATCTTCGTTGCACTGAGTAACCGATGGGCGATAATAGGGTTAGTTCGCTAGCCCCATACAGGCTGTAGGCAACACAAACATTAATATCAGGGTTGGCATGGTACGTTTACCCCGTTGGGTAAAACTGGGTAATACAGTCAGTTGGGTAAAACCTATATAACCCACAAATAAAACTTATTATCGTTTTAAAGACCATTTAATGTTGTTTACTGTCAAATTGAGATCCATTAGATTATTTAAATTGCACTAGGGCAGGTTCTGCAAAAATATTGCAGCAGGGTTTTTTACGTAATAATAATAATAACACCAATAATTTATAATGTGCCATAACATGGCAGATCAATTACAAGGTATTGTATGCCCTTTATATTGCACCACCAGAAGCACTGAAGCATAAAACTGCATTTTTTAACATTGGTTTTAATGGAAACTAGTTTTCATAGTTTAGAGAAAAATTATTTCCTTCTTGTTGTTGATGCTGTATAACTGCAGCTGGCTGAGTTAACGACGTATCTGAAGAGCAAAGGTGCAGATATTTCTGATGATAACGTGGATGCAGAGACGAGTTTGTCTGAAATTGTTTCGGCTTCCGATGTGCTATGGAAAGAGGGTACAAATGACTCAGGTGTGTGTTGCTGTTTATATGTGGCAGTTCCCTATGTAAAAATAACACAATGTAACATGTATTACAGATTGTTATACAACCATTTTTGTCACAGATTTTGTTTTGTTATTGATTGGTCAGGTAATGAATTAAAAACATTGACGTGTTTTCTTTGTTTCTGATACCGGTTTGTTCGGTTTGCCAGTTACGTAATTAATTTCAAGCAAATTAAAATTTATCTGTTTCTTGTAGACATAGATGCAGCTGCTTCAGTTGGCAAGCTGTGCTACAATTACCTCTACACACTTTTGATTTCCGTTTTGCACATTTTGGTACCAGCAAATTCTTCAGTATTGCTTCAGTTCAGGATGCTGAATCTCTTGAGATTTGTTCTGCAGTCTGCATGGACAAAAGCATCATGAAAGCTTTGCTACACAGCTGCTACTGTTATACAACCTGTCTGGACAGCCTGGGCCCAAGACACTCTATCTGACTGACTTTTGTGCTGCAATGTGACCTTGTAGTTTTTATTTTATTTTGTGTCATGTAAAGCAGAATTTGTGTATTATTATTATTATCACTACTATTGTTATCATGAACTACAGAAAATATGGCCCCGGTAGCAGCAGAGCAGGAGTGAATGTAATGTACTTGCTTGTTTGCTGTACAGATACCGAGCTTGTATTCAACGCAGTGATTGCCCTCGTGATGGTCCAACCGTTCCACAGCGGCGAAGCATTAATAAATGTTTTATGCGAAAAGCTCGCTGGACAACCTGGAGACAAGCATGGCTCTCTTCGACTCCGCCTGTAAGCTATCGCTCTACTCTTATACCATTTGTTAAAAAAAGGTAAAGCAGGCCGTGCCCCTCCAGAGCGTTGGCGGGGTGCTCATCTCCCTGTCAAGGTCGTTGAGCCCGTAGGTGGATAGACCACTGAGTCTGTGATGCATGGCCAGTGCGACGCCAGACCTACGGTTACCTTCCCAGCTGCAGAGCGTCACCGCGCTTTGGCCGGTACCAAATTATACTGTTTGGTGAGAGAGGCACAAGGGTGTGAACAACTTGCCCAGAGTTGTTACTTGGCAGCGGACTGGCCGGGAGTCAAACTCGTGACCTTTCGATCACGAGCCAACACCCTAACCACCGAGCCACCCTATTATACCATTAGTGCTGGGCTGAATATTTAAGTTCCTTGAGTAGAGAAAGAGTTGAGCCATATTTACTAATGCAGTACAAGCTGTCATGTGTCATATGTCTCTTGTTGGTCAGCCAGTGAACAGAAACACATGTACCGTACCGGAATTACTTGCTCTTGGATAAAAGTAATTTCCTGCCATCTTAGCAAAAGCATTCGATAGACACATACACACAGTATTTTAGTTTGGCGTGTGCTAATAATATTGTTTTTCATTGTTATACTGTACATATGCAGATAGTAGTAGTATTTCACAATTCCCATAATGCATCAGCAACAAGGTGTCTTCTGGATGCTAAATGAACACAGATATTTATTCTATGCTACATGAAAGGATATTTAAATTCATGGTGCATTTAGCAGAAACCGGAACCGAAAGACACCTTATTGCTGATGCATTATGGGAATTGTGATAAACCGAATAGCTGCATTAGTAGTTTCCCTGTTGAGGTTATGTTTGTGTGCCAGTCAATTACTGTGCAAAATATCTCCCAAAAAGTTGCAAATGGATTTTGATAGTATTTTTGATAAAAATATCTGTGTGCTAGGGACAAATCAGTTAGCTTTTGGAGATGAATCATTTCCTGGAATTCTTTACCATTGTTATCAGCTGGGCCGTGTTAACTCACATTTCACAATGTTTCTGAGTGACTGGGTAAATGCAATGGGATCGAGAGTGCTTCAAAGCATCAAAGAAATATGCTGCCCAGTAGACACTGACATGTTTGTTGTTATTAACGTTGTTGAATGATCATCATAGTAATGCATGCATAGTAATGCTCATCCATGCAGGCTGACCACTTGTCTGGAAAACCTGGAAATGTCAGGGAATTTGAAACATGTCAGGGAAATGTCAGGGATGTTATTAACAGTCAGGGAAATGTCAGGGAAAAAATCTTGTCATGGAAAAATGTCCCAAAACTGTTCATTACTAGATGAATATTTGCGTTCATATGGGTCTTTAGTAGCATCCACTTAGTACTACATGTACATGTGTTAATGTATGTGTACCTAAACATTAGCATTTCCTTCAAAAACAGTGCATAGCTACATATATACATAGTGATTTCATCCTCCATAGTCATTAAAATGAGATAATTGTGAACTTGATAGTCTGATCATTTACATTAGAACTAGTACTACAGGCATGCTATGAGTACCACTTAACATGGGCATGAGTGCCGCACATTGTCGGGGAAATGTCAGGGAATTTCAGAGTGTCTGGAGACTGGTCACCCTCTCCATGATACGTCAGCTCATGTTGTCTGTAGTCCATCTCCAACACTTGAATTTTTGTATTTTTATAAGTTATTTTAGGATTTATATTCTATTGTTTCCTTATATTATTTGTGCCTAGATTTTATTGTTAAATGCTTCCATTCACTACTGTGTGAGATAGGTGCTATAGAGAAGTTTGTTGTGATTGTAGTTGTATGTTGTTAATGTTTGAGGCTGAGTAATCTGTTCTGTGGTCTGGACGAGACATCTCCACTGCGCTACATTGTCTACATGTCCCTCGTGAAGCTCGCCGGCCATGCTAACCTGATCCATGCTCTCAATCCCAAGCTGGATGAGGTTCGGAGCTGGTTGACGTCCTGGGATGTTGGAACTGCCAAGGCTCAGATGCTGCTGCGCAGTCTTTACGAAGCATTCACTGAATGCAGGCAAAGGTAGCAGACTGCGATACTCTGTGTTTTGACTACGGACCACAGTTTTCTGCAGCTAATTTTTTCAAATTCCCCAGCCAGTTTGCCAAATTCTGTGGCTCACCGCAGCAAGCAAGTTTCCCTAATTCTGCAGTGTCCCATTTATTAATTAAATCGAGGATTTTTTTTAATTTTTTTAAATTATAAAGCTGTATATCGAATGTTCAATAATCATTGATTGTAGCTCATCAGTGGAATATTTTTGTATTGCAGTGGAGTTTTGCTGTTTGCTGAAGTAGTTAGTCGATTGGCAGTTTTTTCTGTCAGAAAGATTTGCGAATTTGGATTTGAATTGTAAAATTGTACTGTTTGTATCATTTACAAATGTTCGTGTGTGATATTTTTTTTCTTTTGTTCTTATTAGTTAAGTTTCTTGCATGTGTATGATATGGTTCAGTGCAATAAACCTGATTGATTGATTGAAAGCCAGTACCAAATTCTGCGAAATTCCGCAGAAATGGGCAAATTCCGTGGTTTGGCTCAAAAACAAAATTCCACGGTTCACGGAACCTGTGGTCCCTGTTTCTGATTATTTGTAGATTTTGCGTTCGTTTCTGAAGATGGACGAACAGAAGATGGTGAGGGCAAGATTAATAGTGTGGCCCGTAAGATGCATAATGATGATAAAAAAAACTGTAAAAGCCTTATGAATAGGCTTGTGTTGTCCAAGGGGGGAATGCCACATAATGATGGCAGTAGTGTTGACAATAAATAAGTAAATAACAAGTAATAATAATAAGTAAATAAATAAGATTCTTTGTGGTGCACAGTGTCAGCCAGTGGCTGATATATTTCCTTTGATGGCATGGCAATCTCTTGTAGATGTACTCTGATTTTCCCCAGGTTTTTCATATGTACTTTCTGTTGTAAATTAGGTCCCAATGGCATGATGGAGGTATGTGGTTTAGGTGATATTGTTGACTGGGTGATTGAAGATGTGATTGGTGAATGCTGTGATACAGTGAGAAGGCAACGAAGACAATGGTAGAACTGCTTGGAACGTACACCGAGGAGAATGCATCACAAGCACGCGAAGACGCACACAAGTAAATAATGCTCCTGCTGGATTATCACAATATAAAGTGTCTCTTCTACTGTGTTAATGGCATTGATTTGTAGCTACATTCTTATACATCGTTATGGTTTCTAGCTGTGAGCAGAGAGGAATGGTCGTGCAGTGTCAGGCAGACACTGTCACTATTTTCAGTTAATTGTAATGGTCCTAAATGAACTGTAGTATCACAAGAAGGTTGCTTGGTGTAGTGGTCAGTACAATGATCTTGGTCAAGGAAGTTGCTCTACACTGGGCCTGGTTACTACTCTTTACCTGCGGACAGATAAACCATCCTTGTATATAACCACACCTACCACACATTAAGGTCAACTCAGCGTTCCATCCCTCCGGGGTAGGTAAATCAAGTACCAGCCTGTCTGGCTGGAGTTAAGATGGGGTTTGTTCACCTGTGTCTGACGTGAGGTAACAGTATGTGATCTCATGTGGCAGGCTGTACTCTGTAGCACCAAGATGGGAACTAGTGATTGCAATCCCGGGATTCTGGCCATTTTCGCCAGTCACCAATCCCAGGATTTTGGGATTACAACAATAAATTTGTTAAAATAGTACTTGTTCGAGTGTTAGATGATAAAATAACAATTCTAGCCGTCTAATGAAATATTTTACATGGGCAAGAGTCCTTGCTGTGCACTGTAAGTTTGGTATTGACAGTCACTCCCTAGTTACTCCCTACCGTTCTGATCATAACTACCGGTAAGGGCCTTCTGCATCCTATGCATGAAATAAGTATAATAGGGCTACTATAGGCATACTAAATAACGACCCATCTGTAAGTCTAATCCCAAAACAGGATCCCAGGATCCTGGGATTACATATTTCTTAATCTCGGGATTAAAAAATCAATCCCAGGATCGCAGTCACTAACGGGGACTGGGGCAGCATTTTGAACGTTTTGATGGCCTGCATTGTTTGTCGATCTGTGTTAGGTGTATAGTGACGAGTCTGGCTGATCCAAACACGCTTCTGTTTGATCACCTGCTGACACTCAAGCCGGTCAAGTTCCTTGAAGGAGAACTTATACACGATGTATGTAATACTGCTGCTATTGCTGCTATCCAGTGTGTGAATTTTTACACCATTCTCATATGCCACATTGGCTAACTTCTACGGCTGGTACTGATTAAAATTTTTTAATCGATTGATCTCCAAAAATTAATTGAAGTTAATCGATCAGTTTTTTTGCGGTCAATCAGAAAGACAGCGAAAACTGCATAATTCAACTATTCAACTACTGGTTGTCGTTATTTTTTTTTGAAAACTACGGCAGAATCGGAAAAGTGATGATGATGATGCCATACAGAAATCATGTAGTCAAAGTCACAAATTGCAAACTGTTAAACTAACACTATAGTCCTACAAGTACGAATCTTGATCGCATGTCCTATGCAAAATAAAAATTAGATTACAGACTTCATCGTCGGTCATTTTAGACTGTTAAGAATTCCAAAATTTTAATCGGATTTTAATCGATTTAAAGAAAATTAATGGATTCATTTCTAACGATTAATCAATTGATTAATCTTTAATTTCCGCAGCCTTACTAGATTCAAAGGATTTATCAGTTGCTTGTTACTAGTGAGTTTTAAAGTAGAACTTGTGCACGATGCACGTAAATGTGCTGCTAAAAGGAAAGATTGAGATTTGATGAAACGCACGACCAAGCAACAGCGTCAAATAACTGCCCGAGTACTGTGATGATAATGTGTCATTGTGTCGTGTTATTTTCAGCTGTTGACGATATTCGTGACTGGCAGAATTAAGCAGTACATGGACTTCTACAGTGCCAATAAAGACTTCGTCAGCTCTCTGGGTAACTGATGACAATTTCTGCTACAGTTTCATGCTTTTACTCATTTTACTTACTTGTCAGTGTATTGAATATGAAGCTCAGCAAATGCATTGTGTACGGAGTGTTTTTCTACGCAGCAGAGACACGGACAGTGATTGAGGCTGATGGAAAAAGTTAGCTTGTTGAATATGGTTTGGGTACTTTGATAGTGTCAGATGGGTGTCGGGAAAAACATTTGTCCAGTGGAACGTCCATCTTCTAGTTACTATGATAAGTCTGCTGCAGACAGTCAGGCAATGGGAGGCAGATACTTAAATCCATAGATGTATTAAACGTTTTTTACGCTTTTTATTCAGGTCACGTTTTTAACTTTTTTTAATTTTCATCTCAACGTTTATTACATCTATGCTTAAATCAGAGATGTCTGTGAATTAACCACTGCACCGACGTTCTGCTTCCCATTGAATGTTTCCAGTCAATAAAAGCCTGTCTGAAGGCCACTCTCCGGCGATCCAGCAAGGATCGTTTCTGGGACTGCAGCTCATGTAACACACGTCAAAGTATATCTTATTTTTCCACGTGTCGACTTACATAGCAGAGTCGGAATTAGTTGCGAAAACGTTTTACAAAAATCTTTATTCGCCATCACTGGTAGGTATGAATTAAAACCGAAAAAGAAGAAGAAAAATACACAATATATGACAACCGAATAAATAGATGCAATGTTCGTACATGCCTCACGTGGCTATCAATGTCTTAATGATAAATTTCAGACACGATGTTATGAACCTGCAGAAGACTAAAAGCCGACCGAGGTCGTAATTTTCTGTTATAAGACCAAGACCGTCTATCTCTGCATTGGGCGTTTGAATGGGAAAAAGTGCCCCAATTTACTGTGTTGGAGAGTTTTGTTGTTGTTTTTCTCTTAATCTTAAATGCTTTATAGTCACAGTTGTCGATGGACTGTGCTGCTGTGTGCTTAGGCTTGTCTCATGACGACAACGTTCACAAGATGCGGATACTCACGTTTGTTCAGATTGCCGAAGGCAAGTCGGAGCTAAGCTTCGAGACTATCGAGAAAGAACTTCAGCTGGAGCCAGATGACGTAGAACCTTTTATTATTGACGGTGAGTTACTATTGTAGTAATAATAAGCGCAATAATAATATCAGCATCATATACGTAACACGGATAATGTCATTAGTGCCAGTGATTCCGCCTATAGCGACACATTTATCCGTAGCGTGGTCTGTCGTCTGTCTGTTGTATTTGTGTCCCCTGCTTAAACCGTTCGACAGATGTGGAGGCCATTCTGCAGGTACACTTGTCGGGTCCAATGACACATTCTGTTAGATGGGGGTCCCTGGTGTGTCACTGCATTATTTTTATTGTTGCCTGTCTCATTATCCATTACTTTTGTGCTTGCACTAGTCCTTTATTATCATTTTGTGTTTCAGTAAGTTTCTGCTTTGTACACGTGTTAGGCTAAGCTGGCTGTCGGTCATCTATAGGTGTGCATTACTGAGTCGTATAATCATTATCATAGACATGTGTACATTACTGGGTCATATAATCATTATCATAGACATCTGTGAGTGTGAAGTGACATGATTATATTAGATAATTTTATAAGATATATTTATCGCTTAACAGATTATTGCTATCTCG
>Ga0209052_1000552_pt1 | contig 11815 bp, 9 predicted proteins | sample WorMetHEROISLAND_2_FD_187409 | JGI IMG/M metagenome (GOLD analysis project Ga0209052, IMG submission 187409) | Marine gutless worms symbiont microbial communities from Max Planck institute for Marine Microbiology, Germany - Olavius sp. 4 HERON... | ecosystem: Host-associated > Annelida >...
GCAGGAATTCAACGCCTCCTTTGCCAATCAACTTGGAGATTTGGAGAAGATTATCCAACTGGTTGTCGCTGCGGCCTTTGTCACGATTTTGCTGATTGCCGGAAATACGCAGGTAATGTCGGTACGTGAGAGAACCCGGGAGATTGGAGTCTTGAAGGCGCTTGGCTATTCCAATTCCAGGATCACGACTTTTGTCGTAGCCGAAGGGCTAGTGATCTCTATGGCGGGTTGGGCTTTTGGGATGTTGTTCTACTGGATTATGATGGAAGTTTTGAAAGAGTTGCTAAAAGAGCAGAGTTTTTCCGTGTATCTGCACGTCGTCGGATCCAGCCTTGGCTGGGCCTTGTTGCTAGGTGTTGTCACATCTCTGATCCCGGCGTGGATGGCGCTTCGGTTGACAATCATCAAAGCTCTAGGGAGGGTTTGATGCCCCGCTTGTTTCTTCAGATTCTTGCCGTTGCTAAGATTAACATTCTTAGTATGCCAGGCCGGCTAGGCATGACCTTGTCTGCTATGATTGCGGTAGCGATGGTCGTTTTCATCTTTCTTGGAGCGCTCGCACTTCAAAACGGTTTCGTCGAAGTTGCAAAAAGCTCAGGGAGCCCGGATATCGCATTGGCTTTGCGCGAGGGATCCGGGCATGAGAGCAACAGCGTAATCATGGCCGATCAAATTCGCCTGATGGAGCAGGCTCCGGGTGTGAAGATGCGCCGGGGAAGCCCCCTGACCTCTCCGGAGCTTAGCGTTATTGTCGATGGAATTCGGAAGTCAACAGGAGACCCGAACAATATTCAGCTCCGTGGTCTGAAGCTTGAGGCTTTACATGCACGGCAGGGGGTCCGGATCACCCAGGGACGCATGTTTACACCAGGAAGCAATGAAATGGTTGTTGGCCGTGGCGTGCAGAATGTCTTTGAGGGTTTTGAGCTGAATAAAACCGTCACACTCGGCAATAGCCGCTGGAAGGTTGTCGGTGTTTTTTCCGCTGAAGGCAGCGTGTTCGATTCTGAGCTCTGGGCCGATTTGCGCGTTGTTCAAAGTCTGTTCAATCGTGGCAGTTCTGTTAACAGCATAAGGTTACGCCTCGATGGTCCTGAAGCGCTTGAAAAGATGCAGAACTTTGCCGATAAAGATCCTCGCCTTAATCTGGAAATCAAAACCGAGAAGGACTATTTTTCCAAGGAATCCGAACAAAGCAGCAATTTGATGAATTACATCGGAATGCCGTTGTCGATCCTGATGTCAATTGGAGCTTTGGCCGGTGCGATTAATGCCATGTACGCATCGGTCGATAGCCGTGTGCGTGAGATTGTTACGCTTAGGATAATTGGCTTTGGTCGCGTTCCGGTTTTTCTTGGTACAATGATCGAATCGCTTGTTCTCACACTGTCTGGTGTTGTGATTGGAGCGATTTTGGCTTGGCTATACTTCAATGGCGTGAGCGCATCGACCCTAAGCTCCAACTTTACGCAACTTGTTTTTCAGTTGAAGCTGGATTTAGGACAATATGCAGCGGCGATCACTCTTGGGACGATCCTGGGTTTACTCGGTGGCCTGGCTCCGGCGTGGCGTGCCTCTACTCGACCGATCTTGAAAACGCAATAGCGCTTGCCGATCAGTGGCGGCAGCCAGGATTTTTGGACAAGGTGAGGCTTCGCATGGTGGAATCTAGCGCAGAATAGAGAAGAAGAATTCCTTCACGGTTCGACCCGAAATTACAGATCAGGCGTATGATTTCCAATGCTTGTAGGCTCCCCATCACTCCGGTAATGACGCCCAGAATTCCCTGATCTGAACAATTTCCCAATGGCTGCTCAGGGTTATCACCGACAAAGCAGCGGTAACACGGGTCTTTGGAGCTTAGGTGATTTAGGACAAGCAGCTGTCCGTCGAAGGACCCAACGGCTGCACTGACTAACGGCAGGCGGGATTGACGGCAGTAATCGCCTACGAGCAGGCGCGTAGCAAAATTATCGCAACCGTCGGCGATTATATCATAACGGGGCAGGAGTTGCGCTACATTCTTCAAATCCAGACGTAGATTGTGGATATCCACGGAGATCTCAGGGTTAAGTTGCTCCAGCCTGGCCTTGATTCGTTGTGTTTTTGGCTGACCCACATCGTTGGTCGTAAATAGGATCTGGCGCTGAAGATTGTCTAGGCTGACCTGATCGTGATCAATGACTCCGATATGTCCGACACCAGCTGCAGCAAGATAGGCCAGGCAAGATGCGCCCAGGCCGCCTGCGCCCACGACCAGGACACGCGCTGCTTTTAACTTGCGCTGTCCGATCCCGCCGATATCGCGCAGGACGATATGGCGTGCGTAACGATCCAACTCTCCCTTGTTTAATTCCGGTAAATCCTCAGCTTCGCTCATCAGCTTCCGGTGGACCCAAATCCGCCGCTGGATCGCACGCTTTGCGGCAGTTCAAGTGTCTCAGCCCACTGGGCTCGCGTGACCGGTGCGAAAACCATCTGGGCAATACGCATTCCGCGTTCGATTGGCACCGCTTTATCTCCCAGGTTGATCAAGAGAATTTTCACTTCCCCGCGATAATCGCTGTCGATGGTCCCGGGTGCATTGACAACGGTTAATCCATGCTTTAGGGCGAGGCCGGATCTGGGCCGGATCTGGGCCTCTAGGCCTACAGGGATTGCCATGCAGAAGCCGGCGGGAATCAGAACGCGTTGCATGGGGGCAATTTCAACAGGGGTATCGATGGCTGCTACGAGGTCGGCACCGGCTGCCTCCGGGCTTGAATATGCAGGCAGGGGTAAACCCTGCCCGTGGGGCAGAACCCGTATCATGGCGCGAATGGTTTCGCTACTTGTCTTGTTTGAGGGCATGGGCAATTTTTTCAACAAGAAGCGTTGCGATGCTGGCCTTGCTCATTACTGGCCAGTGCGCGGATGCGTCACGGGCGATGAACAGGATGCGATTTTTATTACCACCCATGACACCGCCGTCCACAGGGCTATCGGCAGAAACATTGTTGGCCAGGATCCAGTCACAACCCTTGGCAACCCTTTTGGCCCGCGCATTTTCTTCAATATTTTCGGTCTCTGCTGCGAAGCCTATGACCAGGCGTGGGCGAAGCTGTGCCTTTTGGCTAACCGTCTTCACAATGTCTGGGGTTTGCTCGAAATCGAGCCGGAATGACGGATCGTCCTGTTTTTTGATTTTCTGCTCTTTAATTTCACTCGTGCGCCAGTCGCAAATGGCTGCGACGCCGATGAAGACATCGGCTGGCAATTTCTTCTCAACGGCATTGAGCATTTGCTGTGCATTTTCCACCTGTGTCAGCGCAACGTTGGACGGGGGCTGAAGGTCCACTGGTCCAGAGATCAGGTCAACATGTGCTCCCGCTCGGGCGCAGGCTTCGGCTATGGCATAGCCTTGCTTTCCGGAGGAATGGTTGCTGATAAAGCGAACTGGATCGATTGCCTCCCGGGTAGGTCCGGCGGTGATCACAATATGCAGGCCTGCAAGTATTCTGTCCCGTGGCATATGGATTTCCAGAAAGTCAATAATATCATCCGGCTCAGGTTGTCGTCCCGGACCTTCCTCGCCACAGGCCATCTGTCCTTGCGCCGGGGGCATGATGAGGATGCCATCACTTTCCAGTTGATCAAGGTTGCGCCGCGTCGCTGGGTGCATCCACATCTGCGGGTTCATTGATGGAATGACGTAGATCTGTTTGTCTGCAGCAAGCAGTACAGCAGTCGCCAGATCGTCTGCCAGCCCGGATGCCATTTTAGCGATCATGTTCGCTGTTGCCGGACAGACGAGAATCAGATCCGATTCTCGCGACAATTTTATATGGCCAATTTCGCTTTCATCCTTGGGGGAGAACAGACCTTCAAATACAGGGGCGCCACTTAAGGATGCTACGGAAAGCGGTGTAACGAAAGCAGCACCGCCGGCGGTCAGAATGCAGCGCAGTTGCGCGCCTCGTTCCTTCAGGTTGCGAATGAGGTCTAAGGTTTTATAGGCTGCGATTCCGCCACCGATGATGAGTAAAATTCGGCGTTCGCTCAAGCTGGTTTGATTCGTCATGGCAAGCGTCATCAGCCTCTCCTGGACCCTTCTCTTATTCGCGTAACCTGGCGCCTACTGTCTTTTGAGCCGCTTGAATTATTTTCTGACCTAAGGCATCAAGGTCCGCATCGGTATAACTTGCTCTTATGGGTTGCAGGGTCACCGAAAGTGCGATCGATTTTTCCCCCTGGTCAATGCCGTCCCCTGTATAGACGTCAAAGATACTAATATCAATGATATCCGCTTTGGCAGATCCCCGGACCGCCTGGACCAGCTGCATTGCTGGAAGTTCGTTTGGAACGATGAAAGCAAAATCCCGCTGCACTGGTTGCAGCTTTTGCTCCCGATAGGGTTTCTGCCGATCAGGCTTCGGCTCTGGTAGGCCCTCCAATCCCAACTCAATGGCAATGACCGGGCCTTCAATATCGAAATATTTCAAAACCCTAGGGTGCAACTCGCCAACGATAGCCAAGGGTTTTCCAGGTTCCAGACATAAGCCGCTGCTTCGTCCGGGGTGGTAGCAATCTGGGGCAAGTGTTCGGTCGTTGCTAAGTTTTCTGACGGGCAGGTGCAAGGTTTGAAGCAAGGAAAGAGCGTCGCGTTTGGAGTCCCAAAAATCATAATAGATTTCATCGCCACTGTTGACGTTCCAGTGACGCGCTTGTTTCTTTCCAGCTGCGATCAAGGTTAGAACTTTTCGCTCGAATCCATAGTTAGCTCCGAAATACTGTCGACCGATTTCGAACAGACGGATCTGTTCCGCTCCCCGGTCCTGGTTGTTCTTCACCGCTCTAAGCAGTCCCGGGACCAGACTGGTACGCATATGGGACAGGCCGCTGGCAATGGGGTTTTCCACAATCCAGCCCGTCTCGCCGAATATCTTGGCGTCTTCTTCTTCAATAAAGCTGTAAGTCAGAGCTTCGTGATAGCCCAGCCCCGCAGCAGTTCTACGAAGGCGAGCTGTTTGGCTTTGCTTTCTGGTTGCGACGGGTTTCAGTTGGTCCGATGCAACATCTAAAGGAATAAGTGGAATTGAGTCATAGCCCTTAATACGGAGAATTTCTTCCACAAGATCGGCTTCTCCGTCGATGTCCGGTCGCCAGCTTGGAGGAGAGATGGCCCAGGGAGTTTGGCTAGGATCGACGTGAAATCCCAGGGCTTCTAAAATACTTACCTGTCGGTCAATCGGGATATCCAGACCTCCCAGACTCAGGCAGCGTTCAGGACGATATCTGACCTTGCGGCTGTGATCGGGGATCGCTCCGGCAAGAAAGGTTTCAGATGGCTCGCCTCCGCAAAGCTCCAAAATCATTCCGGTAGCGGCCTCCATAGAATCGTTCATGCCGTTGGGATCAACCCCACGCTCAAAACGCTGTCGTGCGTCACTCATCAACCCTAGCGCTTGCCCAGTCCGCGTGATGCGTGCAGGATTGAACCAGGCGCATTCGATCACAATATCGCGTGTTTCATCAATGCATCCGGAAGATTCGCTTCCCATGATACCGGCGATTCCAAGAGCATGGTTTGTATCGGCGATCAGGCAGCTTTGTTCAGGAAGGGTATAGCGCTTGCCATTGAGGGCTTCGATTTCCTCTTCTGGTAACGCTGGACGCACGATGATATTTCCCTCAATGCGATCCAGGTCGTAGACATGGAGAGGGTGTCCACGATCAATCAGGAGATAATTCGTGACATCGACCAGTGCCGAAATCGGGCGAAGTCCAGCGGCTTCCAGACGACGACGCATCCAGTCCGGCGATTGTCCGTTTTGGACGTTTCGGATAACACGCCCCAAAAAGGCTGGGCAGCCTTCATAGTCCTTGATTGTAACCTGCAGGGGATTGGGGTATTGCCCTTTGATCGCCTCGGGCGTTTTATGCTTGAAGTCCCCCAGTCCCATAGCCGCCAGATCGCGAGCAATCCCGATTACAGAAAGGCAATCCGGTCGGTTGGGTGTGATGGCGAGATCGAAGATCGGATCGTTGAGCTGTAGGGCTTCGATCAGAGTTTGGCCAATCGGGGTATCTTCGCCCAACTCCCAAATCCCTTCGCTGTCATCTCCAAGCCCAAGCTCGGCTGCGGAGCATAGCATCCCCATACTCTCGACTCCGCGTATCTTGGAGGCCTTCAACTTCTTGCCGGTAGACGGAATGATGATTCCCGCAGCAGCGTAGACGACTTTTAAGTTCGTGCGGGCATTATCGGCTCCGCAGACGACCTGTACAGGCTTGTCTGCCCCGATATCGACCTGGCAGAGTTGCAAGCGATCGGCTTGCGGGTGCTTTTCGGCTGAGACGATGCGAGCACAGATAAAGTCTTCCAGCCCAAGTGCGCGATTGGTGCAAGATTCCACTTCCAGTCCCAGTTGGGTCAGGGCATCGGCGATCCGTTCGCTATCGGCGTCGGTTTCAAGATAATCCTTCAACCAGGAGAGGGTAAACTTCACAAAGTACCTCCGTGGGTCAGGTTCGGTAAATCGAGCATGGAAAAACCATGATGACGCAACCAATGCAGATCGGCGTTGAAAAAAGCCCGTAAATCGGTCATTCCATATTTCAGCATAGCCAGACGATCAATGCCGCAGCCGAAGGCAAAGCCCTGCCAGCTGCTGCTGTCCAGACCTGCGTGTTCTAAAACTCTGGGGTTGACCATGCCGCAGCCGAGGATTTCCAACCAGTCATTTCCTTGTCCGATGTTAAGTTTGCCTTCAGACCAGGAACAGCCGATATCCATTTCGGCAGAAGGCTCGGTGAAGGGAAAATAACTTGGGCGAAATCGGGTCTTGACTTGTTCGATGCCGAAAAAGGCCTTGATAAAGGCAGCCAGGATCCAGCGCAGATGGCCCATGTTAATTTCTTTATCAATCACCAGGCCTTCAACCTGGTGAAACATTGGGGTGTGCGTTGCATCCGAATCGCAGCGATAGGTTCTGCCTGGCGCGATAATCCTGATCGGTGGCTTTGACGTCTGCATCGCTCTGATTTGTACTGGAGATGTGTGAGTCCGCAAAACCATCGGTGCCATATCGTGATCGACGGTATGGTCCTTGACGTAAAAACTGTCGTGCATCGCTCTGGCGGGGTGTTCAGGAGGGATATTGAGCGCTGTAAAATTATACCAGTCGTTTTCGATTTCCGGCCCTTCTGCGACCTCGAAGCCGAACCGGGCAAAGATCTCGATCATCTCTTCGGTTACTTGCGTAACCGGATGGATTGAGCCTTGCGGCGGGATTGTCGGCATAAGAGTGACATCAAGCTTTCCAGATTCAATCTGGGCATCCAGGGCCCGGTCTTCCAGCAGGCCCCTTCGCTCGGTCACGGCATCTGTTATCTGAACACGCAGGCTGTTTAGAGCCTGCCCCCTCTCTCGTCGTTCTTCCGGCGGCATTTTTCCCAGACTTTTTAGCAGGGTAGTTAGCTTGCCGCTTTTCCCCAAAATAGCAACACGGATCGATTCCAGATTTTCGATGCTTTCGGCGGTTGAAATTTCCTCCAGCAGTTGTTCTTTCATTTCGGTGAAGGACAGGGTCGATGACATGGGAGAGGATACTGTTTTAAGCCGCCTGATCGAGCGCTTTGCGCGCTTTGTCCACCAGAGTTTTGAAACCTTCTGCATCGCGTACTGCCAGATCGGCAAGGATTTTGCGATCGAGCGTAACTCCGGCCAGTTTCAAGCCATTCATGAAGCGGCCATAGGTTAATCCAAGCTCTCTGCTTGCAGCGTTGATGCGTTGAATCCACAAGGCACGGAAGTTCCGTTTGCGGACCTTTCGATCTCGATAGGCATATTGTCCGGCCTTTTCCAACGCCTGACGTCCTGTTTTGACTGTGTTTTTGCGCCTGCCGTAATAGCCCCGGGTTTTCTTTAGCAGGCGTTTGTGTCGGGCATGGGATGTAACTCCGCGTTTAATGCGTGCCATGGAAATCTCCTTAAAATCGATTGGAAATATCTAAAGTCCGTAAGGGGCCCAGATTCTTATTCGAGGCGCGTCGGAACCAGACAGGATTCGTGTTCCACGGTGTTGGCGCACAAATTTGTTACTGCGCTTGAGCATGCAATGGCGTTTGCCAACAACGCCATGTTTAACTTTTCCACTGGCGGTAGTGCGGAACCGTTTTTTTACGCCACTTTTTGTTTTCATTTTGGGCATTTTGATCTCCTGAATGGTGATCTCCCGTATGGAAGATCCGGATCGCTCTGGCGCCAGATGGCTCTGGCGGATGCGAATCGCATAAAGAACGGGAAGGCAGCCCAGCCCGCACCGTTCAAACAAGGGATTGCTAATAGCATGACTGTTCTGAAAATCAAGGGGATTCGTCACAGCTTTCTTTAGAATCCTTTAAGCTGTTCGTTGCCGTCTTCTGGCCTTTTTCCCAGCCCCTCCAGCGGCTTTTGTCCGGGGTATCTTACCTTTTACGGTTTTCGATTTGCTGTTGGGCTTTTTGTCCGTTTTCTTCCGGGGGCTTCTATCATTTGCTGCGCAAATCCCCGGGAGCATGGAGGCGAGATATCGTCCGGTATAGCTTTCTAGGGTACTTGCAACCTCCTCCGGGCTTCCCTGGGCAACAATCCGTCCGCCGAATTCCCCACCTTCGGGACCCAGATCGACAATCCAGTCGGCGGTTTTGATCACATCCAGATTATGCTCAATGACGATAATGGTATTGCCTTGATCAACCAGGGTATGCAGAACTTTCAGGAGCTTCTTTACGTCGTCGAAGTGAAGCCCGGTTGTCGGTTCGTCAAGGATATAGAGCGTCTTGCCGGTCGCTCGGCGTGACAACTCTTTTGACAGTTTGATCCTCTGAGCCTCTCCTCCGGACAGGGAAGTCGCTTGCTGGCCGATGTGAATATAGCCAAGCCCCACCTGCTCCAGCATCTCAAGTTTACTACGCACGGATGGGACGGCCTTAAAAAACTCCACACCGTCCTCCACGGTCATATCCAGGATATCGGCGATCGATTTGCCCCGGTAGGTGACTTCCAGAGTCTCGCGGTTATAGCGTTTACCCTGGCAGACATCGCAGGTGACATAGACGTCTGGTAGAAAATGCATCTCGATTTTCAATACGCCGTCGCCCTGGCAAGCTTCGCACCGTCCCCCCTTGACGTTAAAGCTAAATCGTCCGGGTTTATAGCCGCGCATCTTGGCACCTGGTAGCCCTGCGAACCATTCCCGGATCGGAGTGAAGGCCCCTGTATATGTCGCCGGGTTGGAGCGTGGTGTGCGGCCAATGGGAGACTGGTCGATATCGATAACCTTATCGAAATATTCCAGCCCCTCTATCGTATCGTGATCCCCAGGCAAGCTGCGGCTTCTCATCACCCGGCGGCTTGCGCTTTTGTATAACGTATCGATGGTCAGGGTGGATTTCCCGGATCCCGATACACCGGTTACACAGCAAAAAAGCCCAATAGGAAAACGTGCTGAAATATTTTTCAAATTGTTGGATCGTGCACCTTTGATCGTCATCCAGTGTTTAGGGCTGGGCTGACGGCGGCTTTCGGGAACCGGAATCATTTTCTTTTGACTAAGATAGGCCCCGGTCAGGCTTTTTGAGCAGCCCATAATATCGTCAAGAGATCCTTGGGCGACAACCTCACCACCGTGGATTCCCGCACCCGGTCCCATATCAACGATATAATCTGCTGCCCGGATGGCGTCTTCGTCATGTTCGACGACAATAACCGTATTGCCGGTATCTCTAAGCCTGCGCAAAGTCGCAAGCAGCCTGTCATTATCACGCTGGTGCAGACCGATTGACGGCTCGTCCAGGACATAGAGGACTCCGGTCAACCCTGAACCGATCTGGGATGCAAGCCGGATTCGCTGGCTTTCTCCTCCAGATAAGGTTCCTGATGAGCGGTCCAGCGTTAGATATTCAAGGCCCACCCCGTTTAAAAAGCCCAGACGCTCTATGAGTTCGCGCAAAACCTTTTCGGCAATCAGGCGATGTTTTTCTTTTAGTTTCGGCTCTAAGCTTGTGAACCAATTAAGGGCGTCTGCAACCGATAATTCGCAGATATCGGCTATGGTAGCATCAGCAACCTTGACGCAGAGCGCTTCTTGTTTCAATCGTTTCCCCCCGCAGGAATCGCAAGGTGATGCCTTTTGAAAGCGAGACAGTTCTTCGCGTATCCAGTTGCTGTCCGTATCGCGCCACCGCCTTTCCAGATTGTTCATCACACCTTCAAAGCTTTTAACAACTTCATAACGACGGCGGCCATCTTCATAGGTCATGGAGATCTCGCGATCTCCGGTTCCGTATAAAACGGCTTGCCTGGTTTCCGGCTTCAGATCCTTCCACGGCGTATGCGCCGATTCTTTATAAGCCATTGCGACACTCACCAGCGCCTGGAGATAATAAGCGGCAGGCTGCGCTGACTTGGACCAGGGCGCAATTGCTCCTTTCGCAAGGCTGAGGTCCTGGTCCGGGACAACTAAGTCTAGGTCAAAGACCAGTTTCTTTCCAAGCCCATCGCAAGTCGGGCATGCTCCGTGCGGATTGTTAAAGGAAAATAGCCGTGGTTCAATCTCTGGCAAGGTAAAGCCAGAGGTGGGACAACTGAAGCGCTGGGAGAAGATCATACGCTGTTCTTCTTCGGGCTTGTCCGGGAATTCGATAACTGCCAGCCCGTCGCTCAGCTTCAGGGTTGTCTCCAGGCTGTCGGCCAGACGTTGATGCAACTGATCCTGATCGGCCCGCAGGACAAGGCGATCAATCACAACGTCGATGGAATGCTTGACCTTTTTATCCAAAGCAGGAAAGTCGTCTATTTCATAAAAAACACCATCGACCTTCAGTCGCTGATAGCCTTGACGCTTCAGGTTTTGGACTTCCTTGCGATACTCTCCCTTGCGGTCACGCACAATGGGGGCGAGGATCAAAAACCGCACGTCCTCCTTTTCACGGAACAGGCGATCAACCATCTGACTGACGGTTTGTGCTTCGATGGGTAGCCCCGTCGCTGGTGAGTAAGGAACTCCGATGCGTGCCCAAAGCAGGCGCATATAGTCATAGATCTCGGTAACGGTGGCAACGGTGGACCGCGGGTTCTTCGAAGTCGTCTTCTGTTCAATGGAGATCGCCGGGGACAGGCCGTCGATATGGTCGACATCGGGTTTTTGCATCAATTCAAGAAACTGTCGCGCATAGGCAGACAGGGATTCGACATAGCGTCTTTGCCCTTCTGCGTAAATCGTATCAAACGCCAGGGATGATTTTCCCGATCCCGACAATCCGGTAATCACTATCAGCTTGTCCCGAGGCAGAGACAAGTGCACATTTTTTAAATTATGTTCGCGCGCACCGCGTACCGATATTCGGGAGACCATAGATATTCCATTTCATCTGAAAATTAAGTCGTTTTGAAACGACTCGAATTCACGCCAGTCCCATTTATACCACCCTGTGTGGGATTGGCATAGGCTTAAAAACTATCAATCGCTTCAGCATTGTTGATATTGGCGATCCCTGCCTCCCTTGCGATCCGCCGGATCATGGTTGCAAGAACCTTTCCGTGTCCGACTTCGATGAAATTGTCTACACCTTGGCTGACCATGAAGGCTATGGATTCACGCCAGCGCACTTGGCCCGTGACCTGCTCGACCAGAAGACTGCGGATCTGCTCGGGATCATTGACGACATCGGCTGTAACGTTTGAGACCAGAGGGATGGCGGGTGGAGATAGGTCCGTCGCTGCAAGAGCCTCCTGCATGGCGTCGGCAGCTGGCTGCATCAAGGCGCAGTGAAAGGGGGCAGAGACCGGAAG
>Ga0209052_1000553_pt1 | contig 11811 bp, 12 predicted proteins | sample WorMetHEROISLAND_2_FD_187409 | JGI IMG/M metagenome (GOLD analysis project Ga0209052, IMG submission 187409) | Marine gutless worms symbiont microbial communities from Max Planck institute for Marine Microbiology, Germany - Olavius sp. 4 HERON... | ecosystem: Host-associated > Annelida >...
GGGGGGCAGAGGGGGGCAATTGCCCCCCCAGAGCAAAGGATGACAAAAAATTTTCACCCCTTTTCCTTAAAAGGCCCATAAAAAGCTAAGCATTGATTGAAGGGACGATGCTTGTCGGGCTCCACACGACATGGTCTGCCCCAAGCCAAAAATCCTAGCTACGCCCCTGTGTGCTCATTTATTTGAAAACATATGCATAATTCTTTCAAAACCCCACTGTTTCTCGACCCTCAAATTGTGAATCAAACAGCGTATATCGTTAGTTAATCGAACCATCGTGACGAAATTACAATTCAGTTGCATAAAACCAGAACTTGTTTTCATCGACAGACAAAGAACGGCGTCATTTAATGAAAACGATGCGTTAGTGAACAAAATTTCAAGTATAATGCATCTAACAACATAAGAAACTGAAATACCGAAAGGGTGTCAGTTTTTGGCCCAGCCGGTATAGCCCTATACGCGCGGATATATAAAATTATGTACCGGTAGTGTGCTTGTAGGTTTGATATGAAGCCGCAGGCAGACTTTGACGGCGGCATCTGCTGCGTGGCTCGCGCTGATCCTATGTTCTTCCTACCGGACGAGAGAATGACGTGCGAATACATCGATCTCAACGACGTCGAGTTCGACTACATCGAGAACGAAGAGTTGATTGGTCACATTATTGAGATTAGCGCCGACGTACCCAAAGTCCGGGTATCTACGCTCCACGAGTTTCTAGTTTTCCATTTTCATGCTCATTTTTGTAGCTATAGTCATTGGCTGACTTATCTGACAGATAAATGGCATAGACCGACTGAATACGCGCTAAGATTGTAAAGTGGCATAGTATATCTTCCTACACAGTATACTGGCTTCGTCGTCTAATACCACCCCAGTGCATTTTACAATATTCGTTGGATGATTTATTACGGAAATTAAACGACAAAATTAGAGTCCAGTTGTCAGTGATTTTGTTTGCACTGTCCGCGTTTCCTCTTCTATGGAAAGCCGTTCCTACTACGCCACTGGACAGTGGTGAGACGTTAGCCTGTCGCTGATACGATGGCAAAATATCTGCACGGACGAAACTAACATTCGGACAACGGGCGTTTTCGTATGCTGCACTGGCCGCGTGGAAGTCTGCCACCGTATCTTCGACAACAGCCTAACACTGCAGCTTTTAAACGCAACTTTAAAACATTATTGTTTGAGCGAGTCTTTTATCAATAATTTGTGTTTTTGTTTTATAAATTCGGACATTATTTTAGGTTTTATCTTAAGTTTCAGCTCGGGTTTTATCATGTAGACCACTGGCCATTGTTGTAAGTAGTTTTATTGATTGATTGATCGTGTGCAGTGTCCGGTGACTGTGTGCATTCCGCACTGCATGCCGCGCCAGCACATGGCATCTCGTGAGCCGATCATCAAGGCAGAATTAGAACCCGGTCAGTGGACGGAGCTGCCTAGAACGAATGACATCACGCTCGAAGGCTTCCGAGTCAGTATTCACGCAACATCACAACAATGAATGTTGAATCCGTTAGTCAAATCTGTGACATTATGCTTCTGTCGGTTGAAATTTTATATAGACAGAGAAAACGTTACGTAGGAAACTGTCTGAGCTGAGTGTCGGCATCGGTAGGTGGTTAAATCTCGAGACAGTATAGTCACGATCGGTTACCTCTCTCGTTACGAACCTGACTCAATGTAGAGTAAGTGTGTAACTTCGTTGTCATGCTCAAAGTCATTACTACTAAGCCGAGCTTAACTGCCATCACAATGCATAGTGCTGGGACATAGGGGGACAATGGGACCAGGAGTTGGACAGGGATTAATGGCAGCGAACGAACGGTCGAGGTGAACAAGACTATGAATGTTCTGTGTACAGCCCAGAGTTCTGCGCAGTAAATCGCTTTCTTCGCGGCTTTATTTAGCGCCTACTCTGTCACAAGTATACACATAGGCCTATGTTCCACAATGAAAATGTGACTCGGTTAACAGGACGTTCATTTCGCACAAACGGAGATAAAGCGGTTCACGAAGTTGGCGGTTGTGTCGCGATTCAAGAAAGATACGATCAAGCTCAAGAAAAAGGGCGGCAAAAGCACTTCAAAGGTCGACCCTCGCGTCACTTTCACAACGACGAAGGGCCAGTTCGCAAAGAAAGAGAAAGTCGTCGTTCAGGTTTCACGTTAATACGCATTCAAATAATTCGTTAACACGTGCACAGCACAGATTCCTGGCGCCTGTGATATTTACTGCATTGCATTGTATATCCATACGCACGGATTTTTGTCAGCTCTTGCATTTGTGTTGCTTATGTCTCCTATATTTGCTCTGTGTTAGTATTGACTTAGAGTGCTACTGAAAACTGAAACATGTACAGTAGGCCTACTTTGTATACGGCGGCATCTGTCATATACACGCGATATGAAATTCCCAGCCATAGCACGTGTGTGCCAATCAGTGGTTTTTGGCTTCGATGGGTTCTATTTTTTCTATAAATCGCATAACGTTTGTGCAGTTAATTCTATGGGACACCATAGAGAGCCAAAGTGCCATATTTCCAGAAAAAAAAACTAATTTTTTTCACGTGCGCGAGTCACAGTAAATTGATATATTCGATACTTGCACTTACAGTGAAGTCTGATTTGTTCCCAGTAACTCTGCCGTGCGCCGTCTATAACGTTAACTTTGCTTAGGCCTATCCACAACTTCCTATTTTTCTACCTAAACGCAGTTTTCACGAAGGCAAATTCGCGTCCCCTTTTGATTATGTCTCAATGCTGTAGAGACTCTATAGGACGTGATCAGCAGCGACGATATTAAAGCGTCAGTTAAAATCGTTTTTGTATCGTTCTTTTCTGTGAATGACTGATTTTGACCGGCAGCTGCTGAGCTGGGACGGATGGACTACAAATGCGACAAGCAAGTTGCAAGGCGGCTACACACGTGCGAGAAAATTACAACGAAACTGAAACAAAACCGAAACATGCAACTAGCAAAGGTGTTGCACATGTACCGGGTGTGTAAAAAAGTGATACCCTTTTCAACTAATGCCATATAAACTGCAAAACACCAGATATTTATACTGTTTGAACAATGTTAACATTTCTATTTATTATTCGAAGCTTAAATGCGTTCATTTATTTGAAAAATTTTCAAAATTCTTTCAAAACCCCGTGTTGCTCTACACACAGATTGTGAATCAAACATCGTTAATGCGTCCAACCGTTGTAACAGAATAATAAATTGCAATTTCTTCACGTAAAAACAGAACTCGTTTACATCGGCAGATGAAGCACGACGTCGTTTAATGGAAATGATACGTGAGTGAACAAAAATTGCAAAACCGAACACAGGAGGAAACTCAAATACCAAAAGGGTGTCACTTTTTGGCCCAGCCTGTATAGACAGCGCTGTTGTAAGTTTGAGCGTGTGCTGGTGTTGGCTGTCGTGTAGATGCAGCCGGTGGACTCGGCCGGTCTGGCGGAACTGCGCAAGCGGTTACCGGCAGCGAACGGTTTGCTGTGTGCCGGCTCAGTCGTATCGCTAACGTGGACCCCAACTAGCTTCAGCTCACCCGTCCTTGTACGTTATAACAATACGCCAATACTGATCTTAGTAATAACCCAGTTCGGCGTAGAGTAACTTCGTTCATGAGCCAAACGATGATACCATACTAAGCAAAACCACGTTTATCTGAAAATGCCCTATACTCTGTATGCACCTACGAGAAAATGAACAACTATTAAATGCTTCGAATGTCACTGTATTTGCTGCAGTTCTTTACACGTACAAACGTACAAACGTACAAGTATAAGCCCCCATCGCAATAGTGACGCAGTGGGTTGCTCTTTCTGCTTGCTTGGCGAGGATAGCTTAGTACTAGTCAATATAGTCAATACAGTCAATTGTCGCTATTACTTTAGCTGATGTTACAACAGACAACTGTGATATTATACATTCCTGCTCTTCATCACTGCACTCATCATCATCATCATCATCATCAAATATTTCTGCTTTGTGGCAGCGCGACATTGGGCAAACCCAGATACATTATAGCCAATATAGTCTGGTATTTTATCCAATATCGGCCTATTTGATTCTAGTGCACACAAGATGAATCAGTGCCGCGTTGGGTGTCTTCAGGCGTCTCCGAAGTACCGGTAAGTTGGGTACATTGCAAGTAATATATCGCTGCCATACTGACCGTTGTGTTATTGTGGATTCGTCTGACGCTCGCATTGTTTCGATATGATGTTCAGGTCACGTTGCCAGTTCCAGCCAATCCAGTCATACTGAAGAAAGCTGCGGCTGCTCAGGCGGCCAAGGAGCAGAAGGAAGCTAAAGAAGCGAAAGCGAAGGAGAAAGCGGCTGCAGCTGCTGGCGATGAAACGCAAAAAGAGGAGAAGCCAAAAGAAGAGAAACCGAAGCCCGAAGAAAAGCCAAAAGAAGAAACACCGAAAGAAGAAGATGAAGAAGAGAAACCAAAAGAACCATCACTGCCAGCGTCGTGGCTGAAACCAGTCAAGTGGTTTATGGGACAGTTTGCCAAAGAGAACGGTAAGTTAAGCCTAAAAAAACTTCCTGTCTCGCGGTTGCAGTTTGGCGAAAAGTAGTGACCGGGGCTGGCGGATATTTTTTATTTGTTTTTAATTTCTGTTTCATGACTAGCCGTATAATATTACACAACAACTCTTAAAAAGAAATTGATTCACTGAATAAGACCCGTGAGAACCAAAATAAAGATACTGCTAGTCTGCTACTGCAGCTCTACAGACTAAATGAAAAACAGTTTTTTTTCAGTAAAACTTTAAAAGCAAACTAAAATTGCACCAATATTTTGAGGGTCCAATAAAAATTTGACGGGAGGAGGTTTTTAGGGACGGACGGAAACGGAAGCACAGGAATTTTTTAGGCCTTATATAAACAGTAGAGGTGTAAATGTTGCAAAGTTTGTCTTCCTAACAACAACGATACAGTAATAGTAATAATACCTGCCAATACCACGATCTCTGTAATACGTCTTACATTCATTGATTAACTTGTTCCCTTCTAACATAACCTAGGCCTATAGTCGTGTAGCATTGAACGACCGCAGTTTAAGGCTTTTGGTGCAATTACCGTCAAAGATATCAGAATTCGTATGGAGATAAACCTATAGATTATTGTAAGCTTTCAACTGTTATTTTTCACGGATGCACGTATGATGATGCTGATGACGACGATGATGATGACGATTATTATTATTATTATTATTATTATTATTATTATTCCTTCGACGAAGGAATATGGTTATTTTTACCTGTGCCAGTTTGTCGACTGTATTACCCCAAAGTAGCGAACTAATTGCCATTAGACTATATTTTTGGAGGGGAGGGGCATGCTCAAGTAAAGGTTAGATTTTGGTGGCGATCGGGTTTGTGATTCAGATCGTGTTACTGGATGTTGTCGGTATTCTGTCTCTCATTGGCCGCCTACAGCCAGCCGCATGTCTGTCGTGTATGCAGTGTGTGTGTGTGTGGGCAGAGGACGAAAGAGACCTTCTGTACTTCATGCGTTACAAGCCGTCTCAGTCGTCGAAGAGCAAGTGGTCCGTGGAGCAAATTCCACTGACTCAGACGAAGCTCGACGGCGTTGAAGTCGAGTTCAAAGAACCAATTGACAAGTACGAACCAGCTTCCTTCTTTCACATTACACTTTTAAATGCTATTTAAAAAATCTGCTTGGTCTTTACTAACCTCGACACTACAGCGCATTACGCGCCTACGATTCGCATCCTGTTTGACATATGGCGCGCTACAAGTACTGTTTACTTACTTACTTACACACTTGCTTACTAGAAACTTTGTGTGCCTCTCGCTATATAAATTGATTGTGTATCGTATTGTGTATTCAGTTCAGTTCGCAATAAGCGCACTACGAAATACAGCCGACGAAGACGAAGATTGAGATACCGTAACTTAGCGTCAGCGTGTTGCTGCTGCTGCGGCTGATGATATTTATATGAAGTGCAGTGAAACTGATACTGTTAGCTGATGTTTCTACTTTCTACGTCTTTCTGAATTGTTCTGACTGGCATCATTTGTTGGATTGTTTATTTCTATTTATTTAGAAACTTCATCAATCGCTTACAGACATTTATGAAAACATCGGACTAATGACACAGTTTGAGTGGCCAATGTAGGGTGTACCGCTGAGTCGCTTACACGTGGACAGCACACTAAAACACAGTCGATCACGTAGACAACAGAATACACAAATACAATGTAAAAGTACAAAATTACGGTTTGCAAAATTAAGATAAGTCTACGGCTTTAAATGAACTTAAAATTAGGAAGGTTATCAGCTAAAACAACGCAATGGTGCATAGAAAATTCATGAAATGAGCTGACTTTCCTGATCGAGAACACTGCTCAGAGTTTAGAATTTACTATCTTGTTTTGGACTGGATACTATCCAGCCCAAGACGAGTCAGTGCCTCGAGATGTAATACCGTTCTTATAGCAAAATACTTTGGTGCTTAGTCGTTTGTTAGTGTGTGCTGGGCCGCTGGTCCGAGGTAAGCAGCATATACGGTCTCTGACGCCGTTGTCACCGGCAATGCGCAGTTCTTCAAGTCCGGCTGCCGCTGTCGAGTGTTTGTGTCGCGCACAGGTTCGTCGTGCTGCGAACGACGATTCTAGTAACCGAGAAGGAGGCGGAGAAAATGACCGACATGCTCTACACGATCCTGACGCATCGTATCGTCACTATGGTTCTCAAACAGCAGTTAGTAACTCTCACATGTCCTGTACAAGCTTCTGAAACAAAAACAAAGAAGCGTAGAAGAACCAAGATTGGCGTGAACGTTTCCCAAGGGCAGGAGTTGGAGCTCTTGCGATGGAACATAATTAAATTTTATCTAGCCAATATTGCACCCATAGCATCCTTTTTACATGCGTTTTCATTCAACTTTCTTTTGGCTGCGATATCCGCTATTATTAGTGCAGCCTATACGGGGAATACATATGTTTGAGTTGCGTACTGCCATGCTTGTTTTCAACGCCGGTTTTTCATTCCAGACGCATCGGGAACGAATAACCAGCGTCAAAAATCGGCGCCGGTTTCTGGACTGTATATTATGGGCACAACTTTTTATTGCTCTTAATAATGCAACTAAACTTTTAACATGCAACACGTTGCTACTGCTAATGTTGTAACGTTGTTAGTGCTGCAAATCTGCCATGCAATTGTGCTGCCGATGTACATGGGTACGTAGACGGTATTCTCACCGCAGGTCATTTGCAAGAAACCTTGAGCAAGTTGCTAACCTACTGCGTGCTCAGGTCAACTCAGCCTCCTACCCTGAGCGGGATGGGGAAAAAGTAGCTTGCGGCTACGGGGTGAAGGCCTAGTGTGGCTGATAGGGGCGGTGGTATGTCTGCTCAGTCTGCTGGCTGCAGACCGTGGGTCCAACTGTTCGCTGGCGCGCACAATGGATGACCGTATATAAATGAGCCGCCACTTCCGAGATTGTAGCGCTTCTGGTCACGAGTCTGACTCATGCAAGAAGCGCTATGCAAGTACCGGACGTTTATCTTTGCATCTACAACGTCATGTGTAGAGAATACGACTCGTGTGACGTGCGGCTGTACGTCATACCGTCGACGAAGGCCGACCGAGCGTTGAAGAAGCTGGAAGACAACGGCTACGACACAGGTCCGGACCCGAGCAGCGACTTCTCGCTGCGTGAAGGCGACCATCTCGAGGTGGCGTTCCGCGGCAACGTCAAGTGCGTCGACGAGAACCCGCGACTGAACGCTGTCTTCACGACCAACCTCGACACGGGCTTCGCGCTCAACATCGTGCAGCACGACGTCTTCGTGCAGAAGGCCTACAACGTCTACCGCGGCTTCGTCCAGCTGCGCAAGGTCACCAAGATCCCGCTGGCACCGGGTGCCGCCGCTGCCACCGATAAGAAGCCTGGACCGGCCGGGGGACCGACACCGGCCGCCGCCCCAGCGCCACCGTCTGCCCCGGCAGCTGCTGCGGCGCCGACCCCAGCTGCTGCGCCAGCTGCTGATGCTGCGCCAGCTGCTGATGCTGCAGGTGCTGCTGTCCCAGCTGCTGTCCCTGCAGGTGCTGCTGCAGGTGCTGATGCTGCTGCTGATGGGGCGCCGGCGGTGCAGGAAGGTGAAGCTGCTGCTGGCGGCGACGCTGCTGCTGCCGCTGCTGCTGCTGCTGCTGCCGCCGCCGCCGCTGCTGCTGCTGCTGGTACTGCTGCTGCTGCCCCTGCTGCCGCCGCTGCTGTCGTCGCTGAAGTGCCCGCAGTTGAAGAACCGCCGCCGCCCATGTTCGAGATCAAAGTTGCCTTGGTCTCCGAACTACTCATAACCTTCCCCAAGGTTGGCTCAGCTTCTGACCTTAATAATAATTACCAGTATCAATGGCGTATTTAACAGGGTGGGGGGCAACCTGCCACGCTCCCTCGCCGCTGACATCTCGCTGAAACATCAATATTTATGTATCACTTTACAAGAAGGCTTCAGCTTCTGGGCGAGGTCCCCAGACCTCGTGCTCGCGCGCTTTAAGTTCTAAATACGTCACTGCATACAATAAATTACATCGCTTAGAGCAATGGCGAGAGCTGTGCTAGTGCTACTGATGACTATACTGCGTTCTTTCGTTAAGAACTGCTTTTAGGCTAATTGGATATTATTCAAGATGCCACAAATCAGCTTTATGTTAGCAGTTTTACTGATATTTTCTACTTTCGTGCGTTACGTCGTTTTTCTCAGTTGGCTTATTGGCTTATCAACAAACAATTGACTGCAGTTTTGCGATTTACGTCAGCTGCTTACTGAAAACATTTAGCGTGTAGGTCCACTCACTTCAGTAGACGTCGGCGGCGTTGTACTGTCTAACTGTGACGTCATTTCGATCTCTGCCTGCGGGGAAAATGTCTTGCACCGTGAATCTAAACGTACGTTACGAAGGTGTTTCTTACGTTGTACGTACGGCGTACGCTATTGGCAGTTGCAGAGAAGAATAGTACAATGAGTATTATAGTCGTTAATTGATATTACGCAGGCTTAGCCAGTATGGAGCAAACGGTTTAACTGAAACTGCATCTTCAGACTATCCGGCTCAACAGCACAGAAGTGATCTCAGGCCTATGCAGCGAACTTTTTTTACTAACGACGTTCGCCCATTTAGTGGTCACATTGACGGCGACGACGGGGAACGCGTTGTCTGTTTATGGCGCATTAAAATGACATTTCCGCGGACTGGTGTACGCAAGAATGCAGTTATACATCCGGCAGTATTGCATTCAAATGTTCATGGGGTTGGACCCCAGAAGGCCAGACCACCTTTGCGGGGGCACACCTTCCTGCTCGCCGCTCGGGCGTCGGTCGTGCGCTAGCGGCACTTAACGCCATGCGTTCGGGCGCCGTGAATCCCGGGCACCAACGTTCCCGTTGTTTCCCGATGTCCCCCGTGCATATCTGCTGGAGAGGTGATATCGCTCCCACGTTTTCTGCCCCCCCCATAGAATTGTTTCTGTGTCTCGTTTCACGTAAGAATACCCCGTAGACTGATCGGCGTGGTGTGGACATGCAGGACCCGGATCTGCTGTCCGCGAAGCCTCTGCGCAAGGTGCCCGTCCACTACATGCCGACCAACGAGCCAGTGACCGAGCTCGTGCTGCAAGAGGTTGCCAGTCAACTCGGCCCCGAGTGGACGACGGTCGCCACGGCGCTCGGCGTCACCAGACCGCGAGTACAGTTCATACAGCGCAACGCGATGCTGCAGAGTTTGCCTCCGTCAGTCGTCAACTGGGAAATGCTGATGATGTGGGCCAAAGCGCTGCCGAAATGCGCCGACAAGGTACGTTCGACCGTCGTTCATTTGTATTCAAAAAGGGTTAAAGGGTCTGTAATAGAACCCATCTCAGAGCTACGGAGCGTCACCTGCCGTACAGGATCACAGCTCGACGGCTCGTGATGCGACTGCGTATTATGACCCAAACTCCACTGACTTCGATTTGTTGCGGATTTGTTGTACAACTTGCTGTACAACAAGTCGAATACAATGAATCAAGAAATCGAAAGTCTAATCACATCCACAACAAGTTGTAGAACAAGCCCGGTAAAAATCGAAGACGTACAACAAAGCCGCGACATCTTGATATGTCAACATGTTGTACAGCTTGTTGTACGATTTGATGTCCAACAAATCCACAACAAATCGAACTATAGTGGAGCTTGTGCGTGTGTCTGTAGTGCGAACTGTTGAGTGAGGCTTTGTCGGCAGCTGGGCGAGACGACATCGCAAACTTCCTGTACGACGTCAAACAGAAGTTCGAACCAGGTACATGAACATGATACATCTCCACTGTTCAGTCCATTAGACTGTCTTAGCAGAGTATAGTCAGTAAAACCATCAGTGGCATATTCTCGTGACACCGGTTCTGGTATTCATTCATCATAGTTCATTCATTCATTCATTCATTTAGTCATTCATTTTTATCAGACAGAACGGTCCAAATAATTTCTTCATAGATCAACAAAAGAAAACATATAGGTGCACTTAAAAATGCACGCGGCAACCGGCACATACATGTGCTGTCCAGATGACTAGTTTGTCTATCTCATTCTGCTTGGTTTTGGGGAGCAAGTGATCTGCTAGAGAGGTTCTGGCTTTCAAACGAATTTGGCGCATTCCAAGCATCACAGAACACAATGCAATGAAATAATAATATTAGTGAAAATTCGACATTTTTTTGCTGATGGCGCTAATAACTGTAATGACTCTGTGGATTAATTAGTTAAAATCCGGAAAATCAGGCAAGGTTCGAAACAGTTACGAAGCACTATCTGGCCAACAATATTAAACGCCTCTATATGTCACGCGTGCGTGATGTAAAAAGGTTATCAGCATGTACCGATTTCACTTGACGTGCAGCAGAACAGATAGGCCCAACACTGAACAGCGTAGGGTGACAAAATATTCGTCGCCTGGAAAGAATGAATCAAACTACACTCTTTAACCCCGTTCAAAAAGTGGCGTCAATTGCCTTGCGATCTGTGCATTCGCGGCCCATGACTGGACCTATGCATTCTTAATGTCTGATTGGACGCAGGTACGAAGTCGATCGCGCGAACGCAAGTGGAGGAGAATGGCAAAATATCGCGCGGAGTGATGGCCATGCTGAAGAGACGCTAGTACGGCAACGCACGACATTCAATCACGTTGTAATAATAACTGCAGTCTTCGTTTACAGCTGTTATATTATATATAGTTAACATCAGACTGTCTTTAGACGACTGTGGTCTTACCGGTCTAACTAACAAGCATGACTGTTAATTTCAAAATGATTTATTGTAGACCTACTACATCAGTACTGTCGCTAACAGCATTGTTAATAGTACGTAATAATGTAAATGTAATGTAATACGTATCAACGCGTCCATTTTTAGTACGATTTTTATTACATCGAGGTTCCATGGTGTTACTGGATTAGTGTATTTTAGAACCATTAAAATAATTACCAGCGCCACTTTGATATCCTGAGTTGTGCTGTTCAAGCTGTCTTAGTTTCTTGTTGACTCGGCTTCTCAGTCGCAGAACGAAAGAAAATAGACTTTGACAGATGACCGTTTTGATGTCGAAAACCTTGCGCATTGACGTTACAGCGACTGAGTCCCTTTATTTGAGATATGGCTACGGCTCGCTGTGCGTTGAAAACCACGGATGGCTAGCGAGAGCGGAATTCAGCTGCACGAACAAACTTCACTCACTTGGACACTAAGGGCGCGTTGCACCAACGTCGTTCAACTT
>Ga0209052_1000554_pt1 | contig 11807 bp, 6 predicted proteins | sample WorMetHEROISLAND_2_FD_187409 | JGI IMG/M metagenome (GOLD analysis project Ga0209052, IMG submission 187409) | Marine gutless worms symbiont microbial communities from Max Planck institute for Marine Microbiology, Germany - Olavius sp. 4 HERON... | ecosystem: Host-associated > Annelida >...
ACAAAAGATAAAATAAGATACAAACTGGAAAATTAAAAAAAAACTTTAAAAACGCGGAAAAATCAACACACAATGTGACAATGTGATACTCGGTCTAAATACGGGGAGTGTAGCAAAGTTAGTAGTAGTCGGCAGTGAATTCCAAACTTTGACAACTCTTTCGGCAAAGAATTGGCTACGTACACCACTATTACAGTGTGACTTGAAGAGTTTATAGGATATGCATGTCCTCTGAGTCTGGTGCCATATAGTAGCACAAAATTCAAAGAAATACGGGGAGTGTAGCAGTACTGTACTGCGTTGGCAGTTGTTTGTTATACTATCGTATTTTATGTCACTTTTGCAGCGGTCTGTCTGCGACTGTAATAAAAGAATATTGTATTGTATTGTATAACGCACGAAGCCACAATGCGCATGAATTCCATAATGAGCGTCGAGCGAACTGCTTTGGGTTGTTTCACTCGCTAGCTAGACCATTCTTACGTTATTCATTTATTACGTTTTATTTATCTGGCTTCAGTATCTATGCTGTGTTTGTTTACGGTTATTTGTGTACGTTACTTTGAAAATGAGTTAAAACATGTGAATTGCCGTATTTAAAGGACAGAATACGATACCTACTGATGTGAGTGACTGTGTATTCAGTTTGTAGCACACTACATGTACATTTTTAAATGCCAGAAATGACTTTTACTTCGGTCAAGCCAACCGAACTCCCGCACGCAGATGAACAACATGGCAATCCTGCAGTTTAGGGGAATTTATTCGTAGACTATATACAAGCTACGAGATTTCGCATGTAGCAAGTTGTAGTCATCACACAGATAAGTGGTCTATAGTCCTAGGGTTAGGGCAAGGGGTTAGTGCTAGCCGTAACCCTCATTTTAACTTTTGACCGTGTTCTTACCCGCAAACTCATAGTATAGCTTGTATGTAGCTTAGGAATAAATTCCCCTAAACTGCAGGATTACCAAATAGCATTACCAGTAACAAATGGCATAATTGTTGATAAATCACGTGAGTTAGCACACTAACACAGAGTTAGTTGCCTGGTTTCTTTCTAATGTAGCTATCAGGGAACCTGCAGGTGGTTTTAGAAGTTTATTATGACTGAAAGGACTACCTACATTTTGAATGGCAAACTTCCGAATTATTGGTGATTTGTAAACAAATCTGCCATGCACACGGCTAATGTTTTATGGGTTTAGTTCTAGAGTTGTCGCCGGCAAGGATATGAATATTCGTTAAATGCGTGCATGTATGGTTGTGCATACATCTGTAATTATTATTCAAGTCGAACACGATAGACAGAAAAGATAGACAAATTAAAAAGAAAAACAAAGTCACCCAAAACACGTATAAATAAGGTATTATAATTAAAAAAAATTAAAAAAAGAAACACAAATGTGCCAAGCCCAAAACTCAAGTCAGCAGTTTACTGCTTAACAGTAGTCAGGGGTCAGCTGTGTACCACAGCTACCAACCAACAGAATATTTCACATATCATAATCAACTTGAATGCACGGCATACGTACTCTGTACAAACTCTGCATATATACACCAACAAAAATGCTTTGAAAATGGATGCACAGGAGTTTGCGTAATAATTGCTGAACAGAAATGCCCTAACGTTAACAAGAAAACATCACATTACAACCCAGTGGAAAGTTATTGCAAGCGTCCATCAACTGCTTCACTACAAGTCTGGCGAGGTCATAATTACTACCATAACGGTGTACGGTATCATGAAATGGGAATAATTGTTGTGACACATCTGTCGCTCCAAGCTTGGCTAAAGCCGAGACATATGTAATCATCTGGAGGAAATGAACTGCAACTTATGAAAAATTGCTCAGTATATGATTTATGCAGGTATTATTCGTTATTCAATCACTCACAGGATTGTGAATATATGGAACAGTCTGTCCAACTCTGGTAGCAGCTAACATTACTAACATGTTCAAAAATAGATTAGATAAATTTTGGGAAAACCTGAGGATATCATATATGATTTTAATGCTGAATTGCAAGGAACTAGAAACCAATGTAGAACAAGTTGTGTAGTGATAAATTTGAGAGGCGGGCATAGAGGCAGAGACCTGCACCTGTATACCCCATCTACATCCATGTTACATTGTCTTAATTCACTTGGCTGGCCATGCACACATTACAGTTCTTCTTCATGGCAGTGTGCAGACAGTATGCGCATGGCATGAAGTTTGTTATGACTTTATGTTGTTAATGACGGTTTGAAATTTGAACACGTTAATTACCGTGTCTGTGTGTTTGTAGAATGAGTGAGTTGAGTGTTGCAGCTGCTCAGCAGTGTCCAGTTGCTGAGACGGCGGTCAGTGCCATTGGTCATCTCAGTCATCTGTCTAGCACTGACCACTTTGCCAGTAGCACTTACATAGACTATGAACCGTCATCAGCTGTGACACAGTCAATCCGTGAGCCAGCGGCTACTGGTTTGAACAGTGTTACACAGCCAATCTGCCAGCCAGCGGCTGCTGACGTAGAGGATGAGGAGCCGGAAGTGGATATCGTGATCAACAACGTAGTTTGCTCGTTCAACACTAGGTGTCACCTCAACTTGAAGCGACTTGCCACGGATGGCATGAATGTCATCTATAAACGAGATCAAGGGGTCAGTATTAGGGTTAAGAAGAGTTAGTATTCTTTCTCTTAGCTGAGTATTTTCTTTGTCTGTCACTGGTCTTGCTTTGTGGTGAATGTGTTTTTTTTTTGTTCAAGATGTCTGATCCAGTATTCATCTGTGTGATGCTGTTGCTAAAGCGCATCCTGTTAGGTCACTCGTCCATGTCATAAGTGGAAAACAAAAAAAATGTAGAAGAACCAAAAGGGGTGTGAATGTTTTGCATGGCAGGGGTAACCAATATTTAGCTCAAAAGGTAAAAAGTCCGCGTTAGGGTGCAATGCATTTCAGATGTATGGCAGCTTTGCATGTCGGCACGGGACTGACATAGTTTTCCAGTTGTGGTATATGTGCTGCCAGTAAGCATTATGTTTTCATGTCATCATTCGTTCATCGTCCAACCATGGTTGGATTTTTCCAAACCCGTGGATGTTTTCATGTCATCATTCGTTCATCGTCCAACCATGGATCTGTCTGTCCATGCCTGCTTGCATTTGTCTGGTTTCAGTAATATCTACGCTAGGCAGTAGTGTGTTCTTACCGGCCTTGTCTGACTAACTCAGTGTACGGACTACGGCCTTGGCAAAAGGCTAGTTTGTGATACGAAGCAGTACCTGCCTAGTGATTGTATGCCAAGGATAGATCACAGTTGCATGATGGACAGATGCATGTGCACTTGCAGGCAGCCTCAATCAAACAAATTTGTTGAGTGGTCTTTTGAAACATTCATAGTTGTCTACAGCTCGCAGTAAAGAGTTCTGGACTTGTGGGCTGGTGGCTGCGAATAATCTGTCACCGCTGTGTCCTTGTTTGTGGAACCTCATAGATACGATACTATACGATACGGTAGATGATTTGTAGACCATTGAATGTAGTCAACAGATGCAATTGCTGGCCAACTACATGATGAACAGAAAAGTGTTGCAAAATGTCTGGGAATTTTACAGTATTGCAGAGAGGTCACATGGACTTTACTCCTACATAGTTATGACCAACATACAGAAGTGTTACTATGTCGTTTGTTGCAGATGGTGTCAATGAAGATACGTAATCCTGCTGTAACTGCCAGTATCTGGTCGTCTGGGAAAATTACGTGCACTGGCGCAACCAGGTAATGTCTCCTCTGTTATAAATCACTGTCTGCCTTTCACAACATTGTCTAGTGCAGAGCCAAAGTTTCTTCAGCCCAATTTGTATGAAGGCCTAAATTATTTGGCCTACTTGCTTTTTAGCCTGACTTGGCTCATTTTGACTGAGTTTTATGTCGTGGCCTGACCCATTGATTTATTGGTCAACTTTTCTGTTGAAAATCCAGGCCCAGACTGGCACGAACAGAATTTTCGTTGCCATTTTTCGAAAGCAAGAAAGCTGACCATTGGCTGATATGGAACGAACTGATATCATATGATTTGCGCTACAGGATTGTTCAGCGTAAGGCTACTGATAAAGTATTTCTCAGAAGTTTACTTGTTGGAAGCCTGGCCTGACCAGGAGTAGCTAGGGAAAACGACTGGTTAAACAAATATGCACAATAGTAATAATAGAGATATGTCGAAATGTTGCCTGTTGTTGTAGTAACGAGGCTGCAAAGACAGCTGCACGGAGAGTAGCAAGGTGTTTACAGAGAATAGGATTCCGAGTTAGATTTACCGACTTCCGCATTGTCAACGTTCTCGGCACGTGCAGCTTGCCGTTTGGCATTCGCATTAATCATTTCTCTCGTGAACATGCCACTGCCGCCAGGTACTGTGAACTGAATGCTGTTGATCAGTGCTAGGGATTGGGTTAACATACTCACTACTCTCCCTAACCTCAACCCTAACCCTGGTGAACATGCCAGTGCGGCCAGATACTGTGAATGCTGTTGATCAATGCTAAATCATAGTTTTCATATTCTGCACCTCTGGGGCCTAACTTACAAAACTTCTTAAGATGAACTTACGAAAATGTTACGAAGAAATCAGACATATGAATAGATTACAAAAAACCTGATTTTCCAAAAAAAATCTTACGAAAAACTCGCGAAAAACGTATGAAAAAGTTATGAAAAATGTACAATAGCTCATTAGCTGACTTTGGAAAACATCAAACACACATGCAGTAATTATTTTCATTTTTTACTTGTATATAATTTCTATACAGTGCCGTAATGCGTATAAATTTCGTTTCCGGCACTTTTAGGCAGCGGAATCGTCGGAAAAGCAGTTAATCTCCCACTGTTTACATTGTTAACCATTGGTAACAGCGGAAGCAGACAATCAGTGTGCAGCAGTGTGCACCACCAGGCTCAATGACAACGTGTTGCAATTGGTTGAGAGCTACGAATTCATGGCAGGTTTTTAAAATCAAGATACGAAATGCATACGAAAAACTTACGAAATTGTAACTTCATAATTAGAGCTCGTTATGAAAAAAAGAAGACTGAGGTGGCTGGGACACGTATTAAGAATTAAGAATGGAGAACTCCAGAATACCTCATCAGGCTATACAGTGGGAACTGAGGGGCTACAAGAGAAAGCTGGGATGGTCAAACAAAAACTGAATGGACACTGTCAGACGAGATCTGAAGGACATGGACACTACTTGGGATGAAGCCGAAGAACTGGCAACAGGCAGAGCAGAATGGCGTCAACATATGGCCCAATGCATCTATCAGAATGCGGGTTGATCTAAGGTCTAAGGTGTATGGGCATATGATATGTCAGTGCTTATAGTCAGAATGTTTTGTATGTTGACAGTTACGAGCCTGAACTGCATCCTGGTGTAACATATCGATTGAAATCTCCAAGAGCTTGTCTCAAGATATTTTCTACCGGTAGCATAACAGTCACAGGTAATAGTAGCAGTAATAGTTAACATAATAATAGTGAACATAAATACGCCAGTCATCTAGAACTAAGCTGCATTGCTGTAAAATATCAGTTTGGCCATGCGGATTTTGACTGGGGGATTCCGAGTTTTTCTGAGCCCCACCTCTCAGCTACCCATGAGGGACTGCAACGCCGTGTCTAATACAGTGAACGTGGGATAACTGTGAGATGAGTGTCCCTGCCAAATATAATGTGATTCCGCCTTACAGCTTTAGCAAGGTGTAACAGATGGACATACAGACCACGCTACGGTAACGTCTGTTGCAGTAGGTGTCGTCTAATAATACTAATTGTAATAGTAACAGCAACTACAATGTTTATGGTGCTGTTGTCATGGCACAGCCATTGTGAGAGAGTTTAGCCAATTCATTTGATAAATGTAGCACACAGCGCCAGGTGGCCACTGACTTCTGGACCAAGCCAATCAGCTTGAGCCATAGATCTGCCTAAATAGACAGCTGTAGTAGTACTATACTATATTGACTGTCAGCAGTAACTAAGCACAAGTGCTGATGCTCACCATCCTGTGGAGGGTAGAAGGCTGAGTTGGCCCGGGTGGCTCTAGTTACGTACTGAGATGGTTGGCATCGCTGCATTAGCCACATATTGCAGTAGTAAGCCAGTTCTTTTAGTCCCCAAAGCTACTGATTTGATGTTATTTCGATCTGTGCCCCTTTTCTTGGTAAAGTGAAAACATTGTGTTAATGATCATGCATTTTGATTAAAGATGCGAGAAATGGACTGTTATGTGATGAGATATGTGGTCTCTGATGGCGTATGTGTGCTTGCATGATAGTTGCAAGCAAGTTGTGAGTCCGTTGCTAGTTAGAGTAATTGTGTTGTTCTGTGCAGCACCGAGCATCGCCAACGTCCAGGCAGCCATTGAACACATCTATCCACTCGTCGTAGAGTTCAGGATGGACCCACCGCGTGCTTCAGCTGCCGCTGCAGGTCCATTCTGTGGCGGATCGGCTCCAACTTACGCATCACACAGTCGACGACGTCTTCACAACGACTCAGATGATGACTTTTGAACGACCGTCCTGCCCGTCGACAGACTTCTCCTCTAGGATATATACGCACTGTCACACAAAGTATTATAGACTGGTTTGATTAATAATATGCGTAAAGGGTATTGTTGATGAAAGCGAATGTCTTTGTTGCGATGTAAACTTGTCACACTTCACAGACGTGCATCAGAACAAATTGCATAGAAGCATTATACACCGTGTCCGGAAAAAAAAGTCTTACAGTTTTCCCTGAATAACTTGAACAAATTTAAGCGTATTTCACAATTTCTGATGCACATTATCCCGAAGATAACGTTTTACGTTTTTTTTGCATTAGCGTCGCTGTGGTGCACATTTTGAATTACTTTTTTTACCCCAGAGTTAGTTAATAACAACTGTAATAACAAATAACAAACTTTCTGGCATGGCGTAGTAATAATAAAAGTACTATAGACCAGTGCTTTCCAGAAATAAAAATGCATCAAGACTACTTTTTGATGAAAGCAAAATGTCTTTCTAAACTTTGCCTATTAACAGTGTCATCTTACACTTCCAGCAAGGATTTGAATTGTTGAAAAATAGCTGGGAGAACTTGTGTTTTTTGACTGTTGGAGTGAATCGGTTCAAATATGTGATCTATAAGTTGTGTGTGACTGTGCGTTGAATGCGCAATCTGACAGTGTGATGGGAGCCAGGAAAACAGCATCAGAACGTGTAAACTATTATAAACTAGTGCATTAACGGTATGCATTAGGAATACTTTCTGATGAAAGTGAATGTCACGAATTACACAAAGTATTATAAACACAAACTGTTCTACTGTGCGTTCCAGCAGAAGCTAGTATGCATTAAAAGTGTTTTTGATGAAAGCAAATGCCTTGCCCATTAATAGCATCACTAGGGTTAGGTTAACCCTAATGTTTACAATTAATATCATCACTTAAGACTACTACATGTGTTCTTCTATTAACATAATCTATGCGTATTCGTAACCATGGTGATAAACGGGGTGGGTTGCAAGTTATCTGATGGCACTCTTGCAATGTATGTTCTTAACGCACACCATGCGGCATGGGCTTAGCAACGGCAATCAATGCGATGATTACAATCCTGGCATTCCGGCTGATTTTGTCTATTCATATTCTTGTGATTGCAAGAAATGTTCATTAAATGACAGTAAGATGAGAATAAACAAGCTATCTGTAATCCCCGTGGACTGGCATCCCGGTGTTATAAAGGATTGTGAAAGTCATTGCAGTCCCTATGTCTGTGAACGCATTAGCAGTCGTCGTAGACGAGGTGTTGTCAGTAATTTGTGGAGATATACGAGTCTCTATAAGACAGTTTATTGACGCTGTAGCTGGACTGTGTATGTTTGTATATGTGTTTACTGTCTACCCGCGGACAGTACTTAGCCTTGAGCAAGGCTTGATGATCTTGTTCATTACAGATGAAAGCAGTTGGTCTGTTGTGTGACAGATGTCTGAGTTGGTGCGTTTGCTTCAAGGTTTATTTTCTGCACTGTTTGTGACTTATTGACAGTTCAAGACTGCGTTGCATAAACGGTCGTCGTATGAGAGAAAAAGCAAAACGTGAAATAGGCTTGTCTAGTGTCTGTTGTTCTGCAGTTCCCTATGTGAAAATAATACGAGTGACGTGCATATTCTGTCGTTTTCTGACGTGCGTAGATCTGTGGCGGTTTTAGGCTTATGCCAGGTAGGCCGCGGCCTACCCAGTCGGTCGACCGGCCTACCCACTGATAATTGAAGCCTACCAATAAGTAGGCATACTTTGACTTTTTTTGCTTCTGGCCTACAGCTGGCCTACCCTCTCAATAAAACCCGGCCCGACCCTGGCTTAGTTGTCTCATATAGATTGGTTTCTGGATACGATTCCCGTGAGATTATCTCACAGATCTGGCCTGCAGTGGTTTCAAAATGATCTGTGAAAAAGTGTACATCTGTTTGATGTGTTGACAGTCAGATCTGCTGTATTGAATTCAGTGTGACACTACATGCCACATTATTTGTGTACTGTTTAGCAGTAACTCATGTCACAAGTTAGTTATGTAAATGTTTTCTTCAGTGCGTTGTTTAAACCTGGCAGGGAACTGAGCAAACTTGGAGAATTATTACTTTAAAATATTGTCAGGAAAAACTAGCATATAGTAGTAACAATAGCATGACTGTATAGATGTTGCATTCTGGCAGTGGACTATGTTTCTATGTATTATACTGTAAAACACTATATTTTAGCTGCATCTTAATTTGGCGAATTTGGAGTCTAGAAATTTTGCTGCATTTTAATTTGGCATTTTGCCATGGACTTTGAAAGGTAAAGTTTTAAGTGACTACTGTAGCCACATGAACAGAACTGTCTACTAGTATTTACTGTCTGCAGTAGTAGGCTAATTCAGTGAATGTTTGCACATTTGCTGATTTAGTGGTAGTAGAAAAGAGGCCTACTAGTGATGGGCAATCCAAAATTTCGCGGGTATTTAATTTCGCGATTTTAGGCTATTCGCGAAAATTAGATGCGCGCGAATATTTAGTGTTTTACAGTATGTCACTAATATAGCGTTTGTATACTATGATTAACAGCAACATATAGATTGTGCTTAAAAAGTTGGGGATGGGACATGAAGTTGCAGTTTTTCAACAGACAGCTGCATGTTTCTAACAGAGGATATTGTCGATGTTCAAAATTTCAACTCTGCCCCTAAATTCCCTGCAAAATGGGGGATTTACAGCCCCAAATTTTGGAAGACAATTTTCCGGGACAAGAAAATTTTATGACGGGCTAAAATTTATAGTGGGTAATTGCCCTGGTACCACAACGCCATGCGTTGGAACGTGAAGAGTGGATAATGTGCCCGGAAACTCCTTGACTGATAGTCATAGTGGACTAGTGAATTCTGATGTGAGGCATCAAGAGAGGGTTATACAGTCGTGATCACAGTCACAACAGTAGCCAGTTATCTGTTATGTTATGGGCTGATGTGGATCTAAGTTGACTTATATGAGACAGTATTTCCTGCAAACACAGTGTAATATTATCTACAGTCAGTGTTGAAAGCATCTTGATGATGACTGAATGTCAGTGTGTAAATATTTAGCTGTAAGATGCAGCATTTTCTGACCTATCGTAAGACAGTTGCTGTACATTGAAAACACTCCTCGGCTGTTACTATGTTACTAAGAAGCGGACTATATTTGTAAGCTATTGTTCAGAATTGAGTTATGTTCGCATGTTACGCTCATATTTGTCTCAAAATAGTTTGATACATATATTAAAGGTGGTTTAGGACGTATATAATGCTCCATAGATCTGAAGTGGGTTCCCATCAAGAGCTATTGATGGCCTTTAACATCAGTTAATTAGCTGCTAATTAGCCAGTTGATTTGTAGATGTCATACGACTTGTTTACAGTGTGCGATTGTATGTTACAGGATACTCTAATCTAGTTTGTGTCACTAAAATTTCTAGTTTGTCTTATTAAATTTCATGTGACTATTTCCACAACAACTTTAAAATGTACATAGAAACTACATGTTCAGCAAATACCAGTTACTGTTGGTGCACTTTGTCCTGCATAATAACAGCATTCACATAATTTGTAACAACAGTTACAAATCGAGAACTTGTGAAAGGTTATACAAAGTGCCAAGGTGAACTGCATCTGAGTGGGGGGGGGGGGGTACACAGATTTGTGATGAGATGAAATAAAATGAGCTGAAAACAATGTAATCTGTTGTATCACATTGCAAGTTAGTTTTTGTAAAGCTAATATATGGTACAGATGTACCAACATTGCAAGGAGAAAAATTTTTAATACCAGCCAATAATTGTAAATAATGTTAGTAGCTCATTTCAACAGTTATAACTATCATCACAACTGACCAAAATGAACCACAACTGATGCTGAATTATCAGATATAGTATAAACACACTCACAAACTTTAGTACATGAAGAACAGTACACTATTATTGAAATATGGTACTGATATAATATGACATCAATCTAGCAATCAAAATTTTAAATGTACCACAGTCCATAATGCAGAGCCATAAGCTATACAGTGAAATTCCACAGTAGTGCGTGAGTGAGTGAGTGAGGTGTCTCTGAATGGCACACGAGCACAGAAGAGGCCGTTTCGTACCATTAGCAGTGTTCTCACAGTAGCAGTTTTCTGCCAGAAAAATGGGCCACTGTCATTAAACCGAGAGTTTGTGAGTTAGTCTTCCATGCGTTCCGGTGGAGGGCCACACGGCTGTAACATACGCTCCATACAGTTGAACCGGACACGAGCTTTCGTCTCATTCTCAGCGATGGCAAAGTAATTAAGCATATCAAAGTGTCCCATGTATGATGCACAGCTACAAAACAAACAATAAATATACACCACAACACAAAATAATTAAAGTTACACCAGACATAACATAAAATTTAACCCCCTACGTTGCATTCTGCACATAGGGAGCTTACACATTATGGGCTATTTTAGATAACAATAGAAGTGTCAAGATATTCACAGGATAAGAAATACGTTTGGAGTTAGCAATATAGTTGGAATCACTACGTAGAAAATGTATTGAAACAAAACTAAGAGTTGGAATAATCAGCAACTATGCACACTGTCAAGTAATTCGCTTTATCACCATTCCCGAAATGCATCATAATAACATGCCTACTGGGTCCGGTTTATGGCATTTTCAATACCGTTTGGTAAATAAATTTATTCAATCGGTAGTAAGTACCCAAAAAAGGTGGCAACTACTAGCAGAAACCGGAACCGGAAGACATCTTATTATGACGCACTTCGGGAACGGTGATGAGGCAAATGCAGTTATTCTTTGTACCTGAAAATCGGGGTTGGGGTCCGCCATTCCGAGGGTTCGCCATTCTGAAGGGCCGCCATTCTAAAAGCCATCATTCAGGGTCGTTGTGCGGGATAGTTCTCGATATTGTCTTTTGGTATTTAGCTAAAATAGGCCTATTGCATCATTCCCACCTTCTGTCTGTGGAAGTCTTCCTAAGAAGTTCACATGTAGGCCTAAGTAAAACAAGAAATCTGAGCTAATGCTCATGAGACGCGCCACAGCATCAGTTTAATTTTATACGGTTGTCGTCTTGGTCTATCACAGTAATCTCGTCAAAAAATTCGCTCTATAAATGCGATAAAATGACAGCATCATTTTATATATTCTGCAGCCTTGCCCTTAAATACGGGTGTTGGTATTAAGAAGTTTTACCTCAACTCAACATAATGT
>Ga0209052_1000556_pt1 | contig 11798 bp, 7 predicted proteins | sample WorMetHEROISLAND_2_FD_187409 | JGI IMG/M metagenome (GOLD analysis project Ga0209052, IMG submission 187409) | Marine gutless worms symbiont microbial communities from Max Planck institute for Marine Microbiology, Germany - Olavius sp. 4 HERON... | ecosystem: Host-associated > Annelida >...
GCACATGGGTGTGAACAACTTGCCCAGAGTTGTTACTTGGTAGCGGACTGGCCGGGAGTCGAACTCGCGACCTTTCGATCACGAGCCAACGCCCTAACCACTGAGCCACCGAGCCACCCCAGCACAAGGCAACTAAGATAATCAAACACAGTGTTTTAACCACTAGACCACGCCACCAACTATACATGATATAAGCTCAGAAACCAAAAAAATTCATTCTACATTGCCAATGAAGTTAAATGTTAAATGCATAAAACCGATACAAGAACCTAGCTAGAAAACGTAACGTGAGAGAGAAGACTTACCGACTAAACGTAACATCACTCTCAGCACGGAAGAAGTAGACGTGATTCTTGAATTGCAGCTTGAAAACACTGTCCTTGTGTATGCCATCTGAAGGACTCGGCAGACCAACAACATAGCCAAGCAGCGGTAGGCTGGCCAGCGGGAAATCATCCTAAACAGTAAACATTCCATTGCAACTTACAGGTAACGAAACATTATCATGCTAGCAGTCTGATGTCTCATCTTTATGCCTTGAGCTCAGCATTTGAGGGCTTAGAGTATAATAAGGGCTTAGAGTGTAATAAGTATTCAAGACATTTGAGGGCTTAGAGTATAATAAATAATAAAATAAATAAATAAATATGCACATCGATACGGTTAAATGAGATTATATAAGTCGGCGCAAGAATTATGATTTGCTGAACTGCAAATGAACATTTGTTCATAAACATGAACTCACCAATATGAAAATAAAATTATGCATTCGGCTCATCACGTAACTACTGCAGTACTACTACTGCAGCATGTAAAGCAATCTTGTGAACCCCACAAATTTAAGGAATTCACACATCACAGGCCGCACTGTTGTAAGAGTGACCAGCCATTTCAATGGAAGCACCGAAACATTGATTTCCCATACATCCCACACCCCTCACACCAAAATTTGCACAGATGATTATGCCATTAATTAAAATAAGCATCACGTAATTAACCCTAAGCCAAACGAACAGCATGTTCTAAAATGTGCCAAAAATGTTGTGGCTGACATGTAAATAAATTATTTAGTACATTCTAGAGCATGAAATACCTGGTACTTTTTGTAGAAGAACAGGCAGAAGTTTGTGAAGACGACCCACAGTTTCTGCCAGCCGTTGCTGTTCTTAAACTTGCGCAGCAGATAGCCACTCAGCTGATTCTGACACAATTCAACAGTGAACAACTGTTCATTATCATGCAATATGACCAACATTTAACAGTGCACTAACAGTTACCTGGTAAAGGTAAAGATGCAAAGTCCAGTATCTGATACAGTGCTGCTTATGTGAGACTCGTGACGAAAAACGCTTTACAATCTCGGAAGCGGCAGCTGATAGGCATGAGCTAATGATACCGCAGGACATTATGAAGTCATCCATTGCCCGTGCCAGTAAACAACCATGGAGCAGCCAGCAGACATACCACCGCCTTAATCAGCCACACTAGGCCTTCACCCCATAGCCTGTAAGCTACTACTCATTTGCCATCCCACCGAAGGTAGGAGGCTGAGTCGACCCGAGCACACAGTAGGTTAGCAACTTTCTCGTGTTGGCTTGCAAATGACATGCGGTAAGACTTGAACCACAACGCCCAGAGTTACACGTCTGACACTAACCGCTACACCACTTGCACCTACCGAGGTGACTACCAAGCATTAGCTTCAAACTCGACATAAATTCGACACAACATGTAGAAATACAGTTAGTTTTCAGGGTGACCACTCTCCAGACACTGTGAAATTCCCTGACATTTCCCTGACAATGTGCGGCACTCATACCTATGTTAAGTGGTACTCATAGCATGCCTGTAGTACGGTACTAGATTTTAATTAAATGATCAGACTATCAAGTTCACAATTGTCTATTGTGTGCAGCATGAACTGGTCGTCTTATCGAAGTACCGAATAACACATGTAGTACTAACTGGATGCTACTAAATACCCATATGAACGCAAATATTCATCTAGTAATGAACAGTTGTGGGACACTTTTCCATGACAAGATTTTTTCCCTGACAATTCCTTGACTGTTAACAACATTCCTGACATTTCCCTGACATGTTTCAAATTCCCTGACATTTCCAGGTTTGCCAGACAAGTGGTCACCCTGAGTTTTACAACGAATGAGCAGCTGTTAGCTGAACGGACGGACCCTGAAAGCGACGGCGTGTTCGCTGGCTCCAACACTCAGATTGCGATGCCAGCAGACGTGCATGGTCATGTTGGTGCGATGCTGTGCCGATGTCGACGTGACCGATCCAGCGACGCTTGGCTCCGGAGACGCCGACACGGCACTGTGACGTGCTTCTTCCAACGTATCATCCAGTGCCTCCGACGAACCTCCAATCACAGGCACAACACAGATCACTCACCATCCAACTGTATGTTCTTCAGTGTAAACGTAATGCCTAAAGTCCAAACCAAACCACAAGGTGCAGATCGCCGTTTCCTTAGCCCTCAGCCAGACACTAGCTTACACTGGCAAACCATGGATACGGGACTAGTACATCGCACCCCAGCTTTAACTGGTATTCACTGCACCTACCCAGAGGGATGGCCAGGCTGAGTTGACCTGGGTGGCTGGTTACATACCAAGGTGCCGTACCTGCAAACGGTCACCCATCTCAGTACTAACCTGGCTCAGTGTAGAGTAACTTCATTGATGCAACCAATGTATTACCGCTAGACCAAGCCACCAACTACTCCAATAGCTACAGACTGAAGGAAATTCTGTTATCCTAATCAATCATGGTACTGAATCATCTGCACAAGAAAACAAGACAGAATTTCTGCCTTCAGTGTTTTTTGACAGTCACAGCTGGGTATGAAAAACAGCATTTGACCCATCCAGCAAGCTTTCTCAGCAGACCTTACGCAAATCTCTTTAAAAAACATTTGTCTATGTGAAAACATAATCACGGGATCAGACAAACAAGACATCACTGCAAGACTTGAATGAGATGCTGGCTGACTTAAATACAACACACTGCTGGCCAGTAATTGCTTTAACAGACACAATAATGGCTAGATCTGTACAAAAATGCAGTCACAGTACGAGTTAGTACGTACATTGTGTTCAGAAAAAAACGCAAACGCACGTTTTCTTCCATATTTCCCCGAAAAATGCTTAGATTTACACCAAATTTTCAGGAAATGTTTAAAAAGAACTAAGTATTCCATCGACATAAAAGTTAAAAGTTCATCGCTGATGGTGACATCATATTTCCATGTTTGTAATCAATGGGTTTTACCGTTGAAGACAGACATTTGATAAAATGTGAGTCAGCAAGGGATATGCAGCAAGATGGTTCCGGACAGACAATAAAATTTTTATGGAGTGAAAACTGTTAATTAAGAAAACTGACATGACTGGTAGTATCGACCGACAGCGGGGAGTGGTCGACCATGCAGTGCGCGTACGCCTGCCGACATCAACGAAGTTGAGGATCTCACACTCAGCCAAGAAGATAAACCACAGACACACAGTTCACAATGGAAAATTGCGCATCGAATTGGCATGTCTTTGGGTTCAGTCAACACAATCATCAAGAATAATCTGCAACTAATGTGTCAAACATTCCACGATATGTCTATCTTCAACACTTCCTAAAAATGTTGTATAAATCTAAACATTTTCCAAGAAGATATAGAAGAAAACCCGAGTGGGTGCTTTTTTCCAAACAATGTAGTGTGAATAACATACTGTTTGACTTGAGGCTTGGATAAAGTATACGTGGATTGGCAGCGACATCATCAGTACTAGACGCAGCTGCGGAGATGGCAGCTTGAAGGTCTTTGATCCACCTTGACTTCTCGTCAATGCTACTGGCAGCAACCACCAGACACCGGTTGTTAGTGTAGATTGTGAAACTGTTTGCCGACGATACGGACGACGAAATCATCGAAGTGTTGTCAGCTTCATCAACCTGACAAACACAGACATCATTATTGATTACTACTACTATTACTATTATTATTACCGGCGGTAGAAAAGATCCGGGGGTTAAAAACTAAAGTTAAAACCAAGTTCGCTGGAGTGGCGTGGCGCTAGTCCAGTTCGGCAGGAACTGTAAAGGTTCCTTTGAATGCTATTATTAGCAGCGGGTAAGCAGTTGATAAAAACAACGAAATTTCAGTTGCCAACTGTCATGTGATGTCATTTAAATGTAGCAGTGTGGAGATGAGTCTTCAGATTGCGCTCAAACTGGCCAACAGAAGTCATATGTGGAGTAGGTCGTTCCAGAGCAGAGACGCACGACCGGAGAATCCACGAGCAGCGAATGCCGAGGTGGTGAATGGAACGTTGCACAGTATGACCACACACACATTTTTATTTAGTTACCTTAGTAATTTATGAATGCACCACACTTAATGCCGAAGAACAATAGCGCACTGTGAATAAATTGGTTAGAGTGACTGACGCGTTCGTGTACAGCAAAATAAAAGCAGACATAACTCACACACAGCAGAGCACTGCCAAAAATGACTCTGAGATTATTCCTAAACTTAAGTTTGAAAAACGTGAACTCGATGCACTTACAGACATTCCTTTCAGTGAGAGCTGGCCGTGTACTTTGAACTGCAGGCTGGACGTTGCCATGCGACTCGTGTACACCAGCATGTCAGAAAACTGCACACATCAGACATGCACGCACCACACCAATGTACTCAGAATAATCAGACCAGTCAAGATCTTATCTCAGGCTCCAGCTGCAGTTAACTCCACCACAACCTGCCATCTCCTCAGTAATGTTATGTGGCCGTCTTAAATTACACGTTTTGTCCATCCATCTGTACTGGCTTTTAACTTGAAAAGAAAAAGTGCAGGAAAGCCAGGATTCGAGTAAATGTTCCCACTGACAGGAATAACTGGTGTGCCAATTTTCAGAACCGAATGTAAAGGATCAAGCTTAGTGGACGTTGAAAACCGACACAAGACTAATGACACATATCGACTTATGGCTCACGGGGTGAGCACACAGTGGGATGGCTCACGGCAAACCAGGCACGACATCTATAGGGACGTAAAAGTGGACTTTCAATTGAAATTCAAAATAAGTCCAAATAAGTAAGTGCTGCATGTGCACCACCTGCACTTGCCGACCAACAAAGCATGCACAGCAAAGTGTTGATTCAGATGTTGAACTTACGAGAAAGAACATGCGTTGCTGATAGCCTTTACGTGACAACTTCTGAAGACATCCTTCGCGGATGAACGACTAAACAGCAACAGCAGAAATTACACCACATATTTACTACATCAGAGATTCAACTCCGAAATTACGAAATTGTGACACAGATAGGAGACTGGTTGGTTGGTATGTATGTAGTGGCATTTATGATATCTACAGCTATCTACAGCAAAAGATTGAAATTAATGCAAAAATCTACAGAATGTATATCCTCAAAATAGTCCTTATCAATGTAACCCACTTGCACAGGTTTTACAGCAAATCACTAAACTATACTAAGTATGCAAACAAACAACTGTCATTGCTTCACACTGCTTGTAGCTTGCTCTAATACTTGTAAATGACTTCAGCAGAAAATGTTTAACAAATTACAACAAGATTTTCTACAGCACCTCCTACAGAACTGGATGGCAGCACTTGAAAATGAAAAACTAGGCCTAAAAATACTATTTTTAAAAACCACACAGATGTACAAGTCATACATGCATACACCGCACAAATCTATACAGTTCTAATGGTTGAGCAAGGTTTAACGTCCCACTCGACACAGTTTAGGTCATTTCGGAGACGATGTTTTTACAGGTCAGATGAAATCTAAGCACAGTGAGTGAACCCAGTTCTAAGCAAACCAGGTAGTGTTAGCACAACAGTTACCGTACGTAAGATCACATCGGAGGCTACAGCTGTTACCCATTTTGTCAGCGATGAGAGATCCCGGCACATAACTAATACACCCAGTGCGTTTTATCAGGTAAAGCAACCTAAAAACCACCAAAAATCCACCCAAACTAAATCCAGTTTTAGTTTTCCTTCCACTATCAATGAAATATTTTATTACTGTTAGGTTTTTTTTAATTTAAAAACTATGAATACGCAAATTTTTGGAAATTTATTTGATGTCCATTTAGCAGTGTTCATTCTGACAACTCAAAACCCCGGAAAAACCCCAAAACCCATCAAGTAGGGCCTTTTTAAAAAAACCCGGGTTTAACCCAAAAACCCAAAACAACCCGATAAAACCCACCAAATTGGGCTTTCTTAAAAGCCCCCATATTTTGTAGAAGCAAACGTTTCACTGACTCGGCTGTGATGCACTAGGTTATCAATGCCAATCAGTCCGTGCTGCAACTCGACCAGCTTCTGCCAGTTCTCCTACAACATTTTATGCCACCGCGATATCAGCAGCACACGGTCAGTTGCTCCAGCACGATCAACAACACTGCCGTATATACACTAGGATAATGTGACATATGGTGATACATAAACAAAAACCTTGTGTGTATTTTAGACATTTGCCGAAAGCCTCCCATGGACAAAGCTGCACGAAACTTGGCACAGGGCGGTGTCATCTCTAGGACGTAATAAACTGTGCCAATCGGGTCAAAGAATTGATTATGTGGAGGTCAAATTTTTGGCATTCCCACAGGAATGAGATGTCGCTGTTAACACAGGGTTTGAACTACAGTTCAGTCTGTGATGAATTACGTTAAGTTATGCTGTTATTCTGAAACTGTACAACAGCCATACATGAAACCTACCAAAACTCTGTCTGTAAACACACGTCAACTGTTCAATTTTCTGGAATTACTCTGTGCTACAAGGAAAGGTGCTCTATATTTCCGCAGCACTGGACAATCCACTGATATTTGTGAAAAACTATACGTAAGAATTAAGAAACAAAAGTAAATGGGAGCCAGCACTAAATCATACCATTGTGTGCAGTATCAAATGCTAATCAATCAATCAATCCGATGCAGCAAGTGTACTGAAATGAGAACGTAACACAAACAAACCAGCTGACTGATCTTCTCCTTGCAATCACTCAGAACTTTGCTGATTCTTTCAAGGCACGCTGAACACACAACAGGTATACTCTTACTTTCTTGGTTAGCAACAACATGTGAGTGAGTAAGGTTTAACGTCCACATCGACACGATATAGGTCATTTCAATCAATCAATCAATCAAAACACATTTGTATAGTGCGGCGCCTTATGTTGCGAACGAATCAGAGGTGCATTTCGGAGACGGTCTTCCAGGCAATCACTTGCACTGGTATGGACGACAAAAATTAACAGCAAAATCAATAAAACCAACACAAAAACCCAAACTACAATAATATACTATCTACATACACATGCATAGAAACGTAATACTAACTAACAAAAGACCTACACACGCACAATCTAACTATACCGATACAAAACTAAAAGTTCTTCACCGACTATCCATTAAGCACATGCAACACACAACTGATGGCATTACCTTGACAGTCACCGAGGTCAGGATGATCGGGACGATACAACTTTATCAACCCTGACAAACACAACACAACGATCTGAAAATGTCGTACTTTTAATTAATTCCCATGCTGATATTGAAGCTTGTACACGGTGAAACAAAACTCATAATCAAGAGTTTACATGACATGAAGTTGGTAATAACGACACATGACATCACCAAATACTGACCAGTTTGAGACAATGATGCACGACATACACGGGGAGTTAAATAATGAACGATTTTAACATTTTCTCAGTAACACATTCTGTAGGCAATTGTCATTTTTTTGTTTATTTTAAAATTCTTTTTCATATTAAATAGTCAGACACGTCTTTTGATGTACATGAGAGAGAAATTAATTAGCCAGAAATCAAAAAACATACAATAAAAGAAAACAAAAGAATGATAATGGGCAGGTTGCCAGAAGAGACTATCGCCCATCGAGCTGGCCACCTTAAAGAGAGAAGAAGAAGAAGATTTCGCATAGACAGCTAGGTCCGTTGCGTGGGAGCTCATCCCCTTTCAGCACTTTGAGCCGGTGAGGGTTAAACCCAATTAAGCTAGCATACAGCCCAAGTCCGCCAGATAACGGACTGGGTCAGTATGTCAGCAGTCCTGGTAACAGGGCCTACTGTTACGCAGAACTCGCCGTTTCTTCCCTGGCGATGGCCGTAATAATCACCAGTACTCATTTTACCTACCCGCGGAGGAATGGCCAGGCTGAGTTGGCCTAGGTGGCTGGTAATATACAAAGATCGTTTACCCATTTTGAAGACGGTCACCCATCCAAGTACTAACCGGGCCCGGCGTTGATTAACCTCGTTGATGCGACCAACAACGTTACCAACTAAGCCAAACCGCCACCTACCTTAAAGAAAGGGATAGAAAAATACGGAACAGCATTAAGCCAATCAATATTTAAGCTCCCGGAGTAACTACTAACTCACTATTCCGAGCACATCTATAAGTGGCAATCAACTCACGTTCAAGCAGGCTGTGATAGTGTAAAAGGCGCTGAATGGGCTTCAGCAGGAAGGCACCAATGGGCAGGTAGCAGACTTTCTGTGCTTCAAAGTCGGTGAATGCTCGTTCAAAGTCCGGATGATGCTTGAGAGCCGTGCTGAGCTGATTCAGCAGCTGATCATGCTGATCAATGTGCATCACGTACCACTGCACACCAGTACATGCTCAGTGTCACTCTCTCACATCAGTGATGCATTGTATAGCATTGTAACATTTCCAGAAAAATGACATTTAGGAATTTGTCTGGAAAGTTCTGGAAAAGTTACTAATTACCACAATAGCGAAGCCACGTGGCGTCGATACAGATATCGTACATATGAAAAAGAGATTGAGAGATTCCCATATGTGGCTTACATCAGTCCACATGCAATCCGTATGCCATGTATAATCCACATGGCACGCCATGTCTGACTGTTTACTGTCGTTGTTTAGACTTTTGCTTGCAATTTCTCAAACATTTCCCCAGTTTTTGGAAGTTCTCTTGTCCTGCGCAACGGTGTGAAAAATTCTGGCAAATTTTTCCCCAAAATTTACTGCTATCTTTTCAGAAATTTCTGAGAAAATTCCGGCGGAAATTTCCCATCTCACAACCCTAGTGATGCACGTACCCTCATAATCACACTCTTCACATTACAGCAGATTCGATGCACACGCCCAATGCTCTTGGCCTTCGGTTTAACTAGTCACTGTTTTGCACTATTCCAAACATCTTGCTTGAAAAAAATTCTTGGTTTTGCTGATCACTTAATGCAGAATAATCTGACTGAACCCACAACTGATGCTGAACTACAGAAGTAGTACTTGAAAATATGTATGCACTGCATAGCTCACAGACTGAAACTAACACACATGTGGCACAAGTGATGAATGCCAAAGTGATGAATGCTTAACAAATATACCTTATAGTGACTACTGCCATTATTATTATTATTATTATTATTATCAAAATGTCAGATTTTACGTGCCGTAAACAGACACCTTCGAGCACACTGTACAATGTACATGAATATTCGATAACAAGAACAACAAGGTCAGAAAAAAATTAAAAGTTGTAAGTCGGGTTGAAAAAGTGCATTTTCAAAATTTGTTTTTGAATGAGGTAAATGATGATGTGCATGTAACTGCAAATGGCCATGTTACGACACCATACAAACTGAAGCTATTCATTGTGTCAGCTCGCAAATATTCTGCCATTTGACAGCACTGGCCAATTTCAGGGTCACGGCAATGTGAACATTGTCATACACAGACCACACACACACATACAGTTTAATGTGCAGAAAACCTAAAGCATTTATTCTACTGTGCCATACACAACAATGCTTTTTTTAGCTAGTGTCAGACAAACCTATTTTGCATTCACAACGTTCCAATGCAATCCATGCTACGCACAGGATAAAAATGGTCTTTAAATGAGACTGGTTCCTCGATAAATGAAACACGTTTCTTCAAGGAATATAAGAACAGTTGATCTGGGTTTCATTTAAACATTCCAAATCAAACCATATGCATCACAAACATAATTGCGGACATCAACATATTGTTATGAGTATGTAACTAATACATACAGAGAACAGCATGATCAATTATGAGAAGCTTCACCTGTAATACAGACATGTTCCTGAGCATCAATCCACCGAGGCGTCGAAAATCATCCGTCAAACGGACGCTCGCTTTGCCCTGCCTGAAACAATGCAACAAGCACAAACCCAGCAGAGCTTTGGACATGTTCTCAGCAGCATCTCATAATGTGTAGGAACAATAACATACTCTGCTTTACATTTACCGATGGGTGTAAACTGCAACAATTTCATCAGCAACAGTGTGTTGACACGACAATTAACTACTAAGCACTGCCTATACGAGAAGATAGCAAATGCTCTGATGAGAAAACACACTTGGACGGTTTGTGAGGTCACGGAGCATCAGTGATGTCCATGGATTCATCACAAATGACGCCTTCACTACAGGCATGATAAACAAAAATAACAATGACAAGTAAAAGGCACAGACAGTCACAACTGAAAGTAAAATTCTCAAAAGCTGCATACAATAATCACACCGCTGTACAAACCATATGAGTACATAATTTAAGCTCAATATTCCAAACAAATTACGGGCACAACAGTTTATACTCAGTATTAGATGTCACTCTAAAGACTGTCAAATAGAAAGAGGAACTGGTTACCATGATGCAAGGCGCTGTTCAATGTCAGCAAGAAGCTGCTGATGATGGTCATAGATGGGTAGAATGGCAGCAAAGAACAAGTCCGTGAGATAGTCCGGCATGGCATCATTGTGACACATCGCTTCACGGAACCACTGCAGACCATCCAAGCCATCATCCAGTCAGTCACATTTATACAGACACCAGGCACCGTGTGGCTCGGTGGTGCAGTGGTTAGCGCACTTGGAATGAGAACCCAGCGACCGCGGTTCGAATCGCGGGTCGCGCCACTATCCCACTGAGTAGCAACCTTGGGCAAGTTGTTTACACACATTGCCTCCCCAGTTTCTCAGCTCCCAGAAACATGGGTACAAAAGGGAGTTTTTGGCACGGTGATTAAGTGCGCCAGATTAAGCTAAGTTCTAAGCTAAGCTTTAGAGCGCACTATAATATAACCTAACTTTACTTTACTTTTTACTTTACTCCACTGACTAGAAGCATGTCGGCCCAGTTCAGACGTAATATGCTGCCATCCTCCTACAGCCGTACAACCCTAACCCTGTCCTCGACTTTTGGAATTGAAAATTGGCATACTGGTTACTCCTGCCCTGGAGAACATTCACACTGATTCAGGTTTTTCTATGCCCTTTTGTTTTTCAGTTAGGACACCACATGAGACACACCGATAGACAGACAAGACAAACAATGGGCCCCATTAGAATGGCTGCATTACAACAACACAAATGCAACAGAGCAAACAACATACTGACTGTTACTTACATGGAAAACTATCATCAGAAATTCAAGTGTGTGGCCATTATTATTATTATTATTACTAAGGAAAAGATCAAAGTGACACTGTCAAATCAGAGACGTTGCAGGGGCACTGAACAAAATTAAACTAGACGTGTTGTGGCACTAATAACTGTCAGGCTGTCAGCAGCAGTTGGTGAATTAGTCCAGGAATGACTGACGGAAGAGCTGAGCCTTTGTCTCTCGTCTAAACTGCAGCAGTGAGTTGGCGGCTGTCGTCGCAGGTGGTAGACTGTTCCAGGCTCGAGCTGCTGCCACTGGAAACGCCCGGTCGCCGATGG
>Ga0209052_1000557_pt1 | contig 11795 bp, 6 predicted proteins | sample WorMetHEROISLAND_2_FD_187409 | JGI IMG/M metagenome (GOLD analysis project Ga0209052, IMG submission 187409) | Marine gutless worms symbiont microbial communities from Max Planck institute for Marine Microbiology, Germany - Olavius sp. 4 HERON... | ecosystem: Host-associated > Annelida >...
CTCCAGACCCTCTAGCTGGATTTAAGGCGCCTACTTCTAAAGGGAGGGAGGCGAAAATGGAGGGAAGGATAAGGATGGAGAGTGGAAGGAAAAAATGAGGGCCCTACTACTACGAAAGGGGAAAGAAAGAAGTGGATAGGAGGGAGGGAAGGGGAGGGAAGGGAAGAGGAAGGGATTTGCCGGACCAATGTCAAAGTGCTTCCTACGCCCCTGTGTACCCTAGTTTCTTGGAGCTGAGAAACTGTGGAGGTAATGCGAGTAAACAACTTGCCCAAGGTTGCTACTGAATGGAATAGTGGCGCGACCCCGAGTTCGAATTGCAAGTACGCTAACCACTAAGCCATTGAGCCACACATCGCAGTTTGCCGTGCCCGGTCCACCATTTTCCAGCCCTGCATTTTCAGCGCCGCCATAAAACGAGTCACGTGTTACTAACAGGATGTGATAAACAGGCAGAGACACGTCACGCTTGATTGGAGTGACGTTATGGGCAGTTATAACATAGATGCAAAAACGTTCAAAAATATTTTTAAAAAACTTTAAAAGACGTAAAAAACGTGACAAAAATAAAAAAAGTCTATAAACATTGAATAATAAACGTTAATGTCAGCTATGTTCATGCGTAATACCTAAACCTGAATTCAATACAACTCGAACTCGAAGTACTCAGCGGAATTTTGCAGTTATCATAAGTAATTTCTGGGCTTGCAGTTGCAGGCCGATACACAAACGACTGTTACTATGCTCTGTCTTGCAGGTTGTGTTAGACAAAAATAAATAATAAATAAAAAACGTTAGCAAAATAGAAAACGTTAAAAAACGTAACAAAACGTGACAAATTAAAAAAAATGTAAAAAAAACCCTTTTTTACATCTATAACGTTATTTCACAGTTATAACATGTATCTGTAATTTGATGCAATGCGCAGAAATATTTGCAATTGCGCCGTGAAGCTTCAACAGTTATAGCATAGTTAATTTATTTTAGCAGTAGGCCTATCGAGATGTGAGACGAGACTGATGAGTATAGAGGTAGCTTACCCATCCACCAAGTAAAAATACCGTATTAGACTTAGGCTGTGCCTCACATTACTGTTACGATAGCATCCATACAGTTTTCAGTGTGTGTTGGTGTATGTCATTGTCTAAAGTCCCATTCATAGCGACACAACTCAACTCAACTGGACGTCCAGTTGAGTTGAGTTGAGTCGCTATATATGGGGCTTTAACCGCGTGTTACGATATAAAGGCTTAACCGCAACATGTAGTTTTAACATAATGTGTCTAATATTTTACGTGAACTGAAAACGTTGAAACAATAACACTGTGTGACAGTTATCCTCTTTACTTCGGTCTTTCGAACTCAAACACGCATTGCCAATTCCAGTCCGTCATTTTCAGACGACCACATTTTATGTATGCAGAACAGTTGCCGCCGACACAGAGGCAGGCTAAAGTGTCTATCTGTATTCACCATCGCCATTCGTCGCTACTCAGCCCGAAAGCTGATACTCATTACCGTCCCCGGAGCGTAGAACGCTGAGTTGACGTAGGCGGCTGGCTACATATTGAGACGGTTTACCCGCCGGGAAGTCGATCGAGACCAGTGCGTTACGAGTAAAACAAGCCGCCAATCCGCGGGCAATTGTGTGTTACTGTTACAAACGACGATGTGTATAATAATACGTGTACTAGCTGCGTGCATGCCGTGGCAGTTCGATAGCGATCCGATCGCAAGTCCAAGCGTAGCTAGGCTCTGAGCGGCCCTGGTTCAACAGTAAGTTAGGGGCCCTAAGTTGCAAGGCCCAAAGGACCCAAGCTCGAAGCTCGAAGGACTGAAAGCAGAATTATACAATCAATACAAAGCACAATCAGTCAATCAATCAATTAATTAATCAATCCGGGATTTTTAAAATGTCTTACGCAATAAAAACTACTGCTAGATCCACTAGAGAGACATGCGCGGCATCAGGTAAAGTCCAGTCCAGGGAATAATCAGACAAAGGATTTGGCAAATACGTAAGTTTTAAGTAGCCGACGGAAGGTGGATAACGATTTAGCCGAAGTTACGTCTGGCATATCGTTCCATATGCCGTGGTTTTGGAGAGGGGCACTAAACCTTTTCCCCACATATAGCATAGGGACCTGGAGAGTGCTTTAAGCTCCCCCAGTGGGGGCCGGAACAAAGCCCCAGCCGCCTGGAGTACTGATGCGTGTTGTGCTCTCCTCCTGTGAAATCGTGTGCGCACTGTGAAAGTGTATAGCATTTTGCTCATTTTTGTTACGGATGTGAGAGCAATCATAACGCCCACGCACTAATTGTTAGTTTTTCAGTGAGTACGCCTATCTTTTCTAGCCCTTTTTGTGTCACCGCGCTCGGGTACCGGGGTTCATTGAACCGCTTGAACCCGAGGTTCCTGCACGCCACTGTGTCCAAGTACATCGATAGAACGGTTGCAAAGACTTCGAGTCATATGTTTAAAAGTTTGTCTTTCGTTGTCTAAAGGGGATGTCGGACGATCGATGAAGTTGGCCAAATTTTGCGGGCGTCGTTTAGGCCTAGTTGCCCGAAAAAAATCGGCCGATATAATCGTTAAACCATGACACACGACCGATTGTATCGTTTGCAAGTTCGTACGATATCAGCTAGCTTCACGAATACACAACAGCAGAATGCAAATCGCAAAATTATATTTGCATTATTTTTTTCTGCATCATACGTGCAGCTACAGCAGAGCAACTGTTATATCAAGCGCAACGTGGCAACATTAACATCCTAGGCTATCTGTTGCCGATGACATTTCGAGAAAATCGAAAACAACTTTCTACACCATGCATTACCCCCAGTGGTTTTAATGCTTTTTTACAGTTTGTTAATGAATAACGAACGCATTTGCTTGCTATATTTCATTCATTTTGTAATGAAATAAATGTCTAACATTTTGAAACATTATGACATTTTGCATTTTGAAGAACGTCGTATAGTTAGGACGTTTTGCCAGAACGCTGAACAATTAAGTGCGTGAACGTCACAATCGCTCTTACATCCGTGAGAAAAAATGAGCAAAATGATACACTTGCATTTGCCTTGAATGATATACGACGGAATCTATCAGCCGGAATATCAAATTTGCCATTCTCCTCTCACTGCCAAGCACATTTTGATAGACTGCACCTGTTTTGGTGCAGCACATCAGAGATATCTTGGAGTTGATACACTCAAAGGACTTTGTGAAAATGTCGAATCACGAAACATCGTTGCTTCTATTAAAGATACAAACGTTCATCATTTTATGTAACGTTTTTTGTATTAGCTTAATAGTCTTGATATTACTAAGTGATTATCTTTTCGTTTATCACATAAATTAAATGTTTTTAACTGTTCAGGGCACTAAATGGCCTATTTTGTGCGATGTGCCGTTAAGAAACTAGTCACTCACTCACGCATCAGAAGCAGTGAAGATGCGCAATCGTTCGTCGTTGTAATTAAGCACGTTTCGCGTCTTATATGCATCACCAGCCGTTATTGCGAAGACACGTGATGGAAGCGCGGATCGTGCCGCGGATGGCCGTTTCGGAGCTGCGAAATCACTCACACACAGTCGTTCACTGGTTTCCCATCTCGTACAGTTGATCGCTACGATATTCCGGCAGGAGAGTAATAATATAAATCCTTACTCGCCACAAAGGCAGCAAACACGCCGACCGCGCAGACACAATACAGTAAAAAGCAATAACAGAGAAACGGAAAAGCGAGAAAAAAGCTGCACATCGCAGTTGACAATTTCAATACCGAGAGCTCATTAATAACCGAATTCGGCGAATGCTGCTTTCTACATGTGGGCGTCTACATGTAGAGCATCCGTCCGTCCGTCCGGCGTCTGTGGACGAAATAACTGTGAAGTTATTTCCACGTATCATACAGAAGACAAGATGTTTTAAGCAGATCCATCGGTAGTAGTAATTAACGAACATATCAAAACGCCATCCAAAGTTAGAACAACAGTACCGTGCATTTAAACCTAATGGTGACACACAACGATTTACAAGTACACCAAATCGAGCGACGGACCGAACTAGGGAGATTTTAGACTGCAGACAAGAGACGACAAAACGCGCAGACCGCTTACATGTATCCTCAGAGAAAGGCAATAGGCCTGTGTTCAGCAGCAAGGGAAGTTGTGAATTAAAATAAGTTATACACGAGTTTAAAGTCAATATTATTACGCTCTTGCCATTGGCACGCAGTGACAGTTTTAAACAGTGAAATGATAAATTGGTAAAAAATGACAAGCCGATAGCCGCTAGCCGCTAGAGAATTTACGACCTATAACATTAGCACTATACAACATATAGTTGAGTTTTTATTTTACCATATTCATTGTAGTATGTTTTTAATGTTAGTTTTTTATGTGTGTGTATTTCCATCTGCTGCTTCTTGCGTAATAAACGATGATGATAACGATGCATGATAGCGGACAGATAGCGGTAGCATACAGTTTTATCGGCGGTTTTGTCGCGGCAGTCGCATTAAGCCTCGTGCGCGCTCTTTGTACGGCTGCCTGGTGAATATCCCCGGTCAAAAATGTATATGGGCCTATCGGAGATTAAACATCTATCTGGTGAACAAGAAATAGACATAAAGTTAAACAATATCGGTTATTTCGTTTAACATTAAATCGCAGAACCTTTTGCTTTCTTTAAAACGCTGAAATTCTTAAAAGGTCTTTGCGTCGGAAGACACGAGGATGTATTAAATAATTCAGTCGGAAGGAACAGTGTGCTGCTTCCTGTGAGACGGCATGCATAATTAACGTGGTGATAGGTTATATACTCGCAATGCTTTCAGCACTCATCCAGCACGTAATGCGGCCCGATGATTAAACACTGGCGAAAGTGTTACTTTATCACAGGCTGAACGGTAGATCAAGCCCTGTGTTAAAGGCGACATCTCGTTCCTATGGGAAGGCAAAAAATTCGACCCCCCACAGAATCGAAACCCCTAACCTGATTGAGATAAAATTTGGCACAGTTGATTACGTCCGCGAGACGACGCCCTGCGCCAAATTTCATGCCGTAACATGACCCAAATTCAAATGGTCAAGGTCGCGACCCCAATATCTTTGAAACTCGTTATCTCCATAGCTATACACGATAGACGTATGGTTATAATTGACCTCCTATAGGCTATATGAAATGTTGCAAGGTAGGCTAATGTGTTGGTGAAATAAACTGCGTATAGTTCGTAGACTTAAGCAGTGCCTCGCGTTCTATGTGAGTTCAAAACACTGACACTCGAGCTTTTTAACCAGACACCTGCAGACTAAATCCTCCTTTCTTGTAAGCAGGATCAACGAATAGGCCTATAGTTATATAACTAATTAAAGAACCAAAAGTACGCCAGAATTCGCTATTTTCGCACACCCCCTTCCTCTCACCCGACATCAACCAAATTTTGCAAGCTGGGTCGACTCCCGTATATCTTGTTTTGGTTTTGAGTTTCAGAAAGATTGGTTGAAAATGTGGGAGCTGTGGGGGGTCGAAATTTGGGCCTTCCCATTAACAAGGCACACAGCTGCTGGCATTGCAATAGAAGTAACACCGACACTGCACCGGGAGAAAAAAAAATACACAAGTCGGCGCCTATGAATCGCGGTTAAGAAAAATGATCGGCGCGAAGCAGACTGCAATTCAGTGTGTTCAATGAACGATGCTGGCTTTCTTGGCTTAGTCTCAGCTTGTCTATTGCAGTCACGTTCACTTCACTGCTTCCGTGGCCTCCCGGTGCCGTTTTTTTCTTTCGGTCGTTGCAATTTGTAAAAAAAAACTAATATTTCACAAGGTAGTGTAGCAACACCTGTGAGATGGGATTAAATCTTCAGCGATGACTGTGTTGAAAATTTCGTGCTCAGTGTGCCAGTAAAAGAATTTCGAAACAAATCGTGCTGGGTGTCTAATTCTAACACGATAGAGCAAACGTAGTCGGCAAGTAGTGAGGGGGAAAGATAAAGGCTTCCCCACCCTTGGCAAAATTATCTGCGGAAGCTCGTGATTATCGGCTGAATGTTACAAAGCTACAATCTGCAATACATTGTTGACATTGTGCGGTCTAAAGGGGCTGTCAAACGACCGATAAAGTTGGCCAATTTTTGTGGGCGTGGTTTAGTTGCCGAAGAAAATCGGCCGATGAAATCGTTGAACCATGACACAGTCAGACAATGGCAGACGATGAGGACGCCGACGCTTTTATGTTGCTTTATTTTTGACTGCGAAACAACAAAAAAGCAGGTCATATGGGTCCGCCGTTGGTTACTCGACAGGTAAGTAATTTGCTGGTACATTTGTTTTAAGTTAACTGGTCAGCGTATTTCAGCGTGTAACTGCATATAAGTTGGGCGATTTTCTCGTCGAGAATAAAGCGTGTTCTAGTTGGACAATAAAATCGGACAATTTTAGTGGCAGACAAACTCGGCCGATTTTTGCATGACAGACGACAGACTATTGGCAGACGAAATTGGCCAACTTTATCATCGTTCGTCTGACATTCCCTTAATGGTGACAGCCAGGTTAACGTTAAGCCCGTTCTACTCCGCTTGATGAAACTATAAACGAAGACAGATGAGACTACAGGCCTTTGTGCATCCGTCCCGTTGTCAATAAATCTCAATTTCAGTTTTTTTTTGAGTCCGACAGAACTAATTCGCTAACACAGTAGGCAACAAAGCTCCACTGACGCTTTGCATTAGTGTCCTGTCGATAAAGGACAGCCGCAGCGCAAACGAATTCTCATGACCGCAAAGGCTGAAGCTATCTCTATCTTGTCATTTGTAGCTCTGTCCAGGACCAATAACCGTCGTTGTGTCGCTGGCAATTTAGCTCGTTAGTGTCGCCACGTAACGTCTGGCGTTTCTTTGCATTAATGGCGGAGCGTACGTCGACGGTCTGATACTATTAGGCCTGGTGAACGGACAAAATCCCCCCAGACAGAACCCCCCTGCCTCTACGATAACACATTATTGTCAACGCTGTTGATAGTCGTCCTGACAAACATATGAAAGAGTACCTGTTCTAGAAAGAGTTGAAGCAGTAGTGGAAATGTGGAAATAAATGACAATAGACACATTTTATTTACCGTATAGCATTATGCAGTATAAACCCAAGTTTATTATAACGTCATGCAGACAGACGCACGACTGACTGATTCCGATTATACACGCTAGAAAGGGACCGCGCGCAAGACTTACTAACAAGATAGCTTAGACCATCACTGCCCGAGTTCGTCGTGGGTAATTACGTAAACACGTGCTGCGTTACACGCCGGTGCGACATCGTGAAAAACCATGTTTCAACTAATGTTTCTATATTTTTCTCCACTATCGGGTGGGGGGGGATTTAGTCCTGGATTCCTGACGGTCTTTACGTGCGACCGCAGCGTCGAGGGGAAGAACGCCAACTCCCATTATCCTGGCCGCGCGTCGCACGAGATGCAAACCCATGCAACGGCTTTGGTCGACATCAAGGAAGACTTCCATCGAAGACGACAATGACGCTTGCGTACAGAAAAGAACGTGGCAATGACGACGCCGACCGCGCAAACTCACGAAACGATGTATACATGAAACGTACCTTTTATGCAGCATGTAATTCCATATTTGCCAGTGCTGACTAGGACTAGTCACTGCAAGAGGCATAGGCCTGCAGCCTGTCTGTCCTCAAGCACGCAGCTCCTGCAGTCCTGCTATAGCCGGCGCTGCTTATATCTACATTTTGTCATCCGCTTTTAATAGGCATAAGTTAACGACTTCGTGGCATGGCAGTGTAACGGTTAGGACGTTGGACTTGCGATCGCGATGTCGTTGGTTCGACTCCCGGTCGGGTCACTATCAAGTGGTTAGTACCTGGATGGGTAGACAGGTAAACCATCTCGGCATATAACCAACACCAAGGTCAACTCAGCCTTCCATCCCTGCGGGGCAGGTAAGCTAAAATCGAGTACCGGCTTGCATGGCTGGGGTTATGGCGGGACGCGTTCACATGTGTCAAACGGCAGGTAACACTGTGTGATCCCATATATGGCAGGTGACTCTCCGTAGCTCTGAGATGGGTTTCCCATGAAGAGCTATACCGTTCAACCATTTAACGACGGTGGTTTACCTTACGGTACGGCATGACGGAGTTGCAGACCTGATGTACAAGTTGCCGTGATATACGGTCTCGAGTTGAATGACGTGAAAGACTTACTGGCATAGTCAAAGTTTGAGAAGATGTTTATTATCATTGGTATTACAAAACTTGATGATATCAATGTTGGCTTTGGAGGCCAGTAGTTTGTATAACTTAAAGTTTTATAGTACTAAGAAGGTTTTAAGCTAATGGATTCAAAGTCTATTGTGCGTTGGACACTATACTATGATGAGCCTCATCAGTAGATACAAATATGGAGGCAGATTCATACTACGTCTACGAAGTGTCAATATCAGGCAGCTATTTCAAATCTTAGGTGGTGGTTACTTGAAAAATGTGCTCTGATATTACTTAGCATATTGATCAGTAGGAATAATGTCCCGATGATTACATGAATGCCATGGAATCCTGTGGCAACGAAGAAGATTGATCCGTAGACTCCGTCGACTCGCCATGTAATCAAATAATCGATGAATGCCGTTTCATTCACCGACCGCTTGACCGATGAGATGCCACAGTAGCTTAGTATGCTATCAGCGAACTGCCTGCATCGGCCGCGAACCTAGGTGTAAGTAAGTAATCCTTTTATTTCTCAACGGTCAAACGACATTGGCAATAACAGAAAAATACAACACAGCAAAAGGCAAAAAATGCAGGTTAATACAATGGAATAATAACGGAAAAAAACGAAAAAAGTTACACTACTAATCATCAGGGAAGACACCCAAGATTTTGTGAGGCCGATCTGTCAGTGGTTGGACAACGCAAAAATTTCGTTCACAGAAATGGTAAAATTATTCCAGTGTTTCAGTTCATATATTAGGCATAATAGCGTGCATTAATTACCGGCAGAAAACCGTTTGTCGTATCACGCCGAAAAGCTTCGCTAACCTGCTTTATTTCCACGCAGACAACGTGCAATTAAACTTGACGTCGCACTGCTACGATGACCGCACCATAAACATTGTCGTGGCTATTACTATTACTTTTAGGAGCCGGCCCGTACTGGGCGAACAGACAGACAGACGGACTGACGAACGGGCACGATGCGTAACGTGGCCTATAGGACGGCAACATGATAACAGCGGAAGCAGAACATTACTCAACCGTTTTATGGTCCAGTCATCGGCGGACGTCGTGACCCGGCAGTGCAGGCAGCACCTGTTGTCACGGAGGCAGGAGTTTTTAGAGGAAATTTTATAACTGCACAAGCGAGAGGGTCTCGCGGACGGGTCCCCCAGCGGGATCCAGGGGCAGAGGCCCGGTAGGGTCCCCCAGAAGCTGAAACACACTGTCGTTTCCTGTAACAAATTTCAATGGCATTTTTGAACAGTTTAACGCATATCAAATAGTATTTTCCATTTACATACTAGCAATCAAGAAGCATCTACAGGGTAGGCTAAGCCCAAAATAAATAACACCAAAAACCAAACTGGTTTATTATTTATTTATTATATAACAAATGTGAATTTGCTGGAATATTTATTTTAAAACTAAAAAAATCACACTGTTTTCTTAGAGATGTATTGATTATTTACCAACTGTACAAAAACTGAGCAGAATTGCACAAATTTCTTTAGAACTGCACTTTTATGTAGAACTGCAGACTAGAAAGCCCTGCACGGAGCACCGACATACATCAGCAGTAAAAAAACATCAGTGACTCCGCACGATTCGTCTGACTGTGACCATTCCCCGCGCTGCTGTTTCGGCGTAATAAAACACTGATGGTGATGATAATGGACGCTTCTGTGCCCTGTACAGGCCGGTGAGTCTCCGTTGATGCAGATTTAGGCCTGCCGCCGGTACCCGGGTAACAGTTGGCTACCCGGGTAACAGAATATTTAACTTGATTTTTTGAAATTAATATTGACTACGTAATTTAGTTCAACTTGCATCACGTTTACAATTTTGAATAATTTTGTTGTTTCGTTTGGTGTTTTAACTTTGAAGTTTGGACTGGTGTCCCATCTCCAAGAATTCGATGACTCATGGGCGTTATTTTGGGGAGAAGTTTAGTTGGGTAGGCTAGTTAAAGATAGTAATAAGTTGTACGCAAACAGCTAGGATTATTTGACACCTTAAGAGTGTTCTGTTTTGCCCAAAGTGAGAATAACCCCTCCTGTACATCAGTGTCATACTTATTTATTTATTACTTACTTACTTACTCGCTGACGAATACCCGGCTACCCGATAAGTTACCAGGTCGGATATCCGGGGAAAAAGCGGCGTTTCCATCCAACGCAACGCACACAACGCAATGAACGCAACTAACGTAACAATCGCAAGCTCCAGCCAGTAGGAACCGAGCTGTCCTCTTTCCAGCTAAACCCGTTGTTTAAAGTTTTTTTAGAAAAAAAACAACAGTCCAAATTTTAGTAGGCCTATGTTTTTTACTTGTTGTGCAATTTATGATGCAAATCAAATTTCATTTCAATAGTTTCATATTTTATGGCGTGCCGGCCGCAACATGACAGCGTACCAGCGGCATACGCCGTCGTCGCTGGCGGCTGTGATTGGCCAATCCAATAATGATGTCATTTCTTTACGTTCCTTACGTTGCGTGCGTTTCGTTGGATGGAAACCCCGCGTAGCAAATTACTCGATAACGGCAGCCCTATGCACGTTGTAGCCGCAGCAGAACGTCTGGTGTGCTACAGAGCTTCTGCTACAGCCACTGTGTGGCAGATGCGCTTTCATCGACCGACCTAGGTTGACTCGACGGGCGTTGACGGCAACCGAGCTCCCGCGTGTCTTCGTGGCGCACGTCCTTCAACTCAGAGGTCAATACTGATATTTGATGCTACGTGTAGACATAATACACGGTGAGCTGGGTGACTTCTCCTTTTGACTTAGACTTTCGCTGAGCCTTTTCGCTGAGCGGAAACTTCGAACTTAAACCGAAATTTCGGCTTAGCGAAATCACTTCACTTTTTGGCTTAACTCTGTACTTAGACCGAATTTCTAGCTCAGCGAAAGGCTGAGTCAAAAAAATGAAGTCACCCACCGTGGCAGGTAAAAAACCATTCACGTTATTGGCCGTGTTAGTGCCCGGCCTTACGTGCCAGCTCCGCTCGTCATGCACAATTTTCGTAGTTCTTGTAGCTCGTCCACACTGCGGCGACTTTTGGACACATGCAGAAAGTTCTATACATGTTTTCTATGTGCAGAAGCTCTACGTGTAGAGAGTGTGGACTCGGTATTACTCCGACTGCAGGACGTTTCGGTTTGCGGCGGCAGCAGCAGACGGAATGGAAACTGAACTCGTGAACTGGTCGAACCGCAGCGGCGGACATGATAGCGGTGTGCCGGGAAACCGATTCTCCTTCGTCCTCTACGGGTTGATTGTTCCCGTTCTGTTCGGCGTCATAACGCTCTCCGGACTGGTCGGTAACGGACTGGTCGCGTACGTCATCGTCAGCCGGGAACGGATGCGGACGGTGACCAATCTTCTGCTGCTGAATCTGGCCGTCGCCGACCTGGCGTTCGTGACGGTCGTGCCGCCGTTCACCGCGTATCAGCTGGCGGCCGAGCGCTGGCCGTTCGGCGACGCCGCCTGCCGTCTGCTGCACTACCTCGTCAACGTCACCGCCTACGTCACCGTCTATACTC
>Ga0209052_1000558_pt1 | contig 11795 bp, 9 predicted proteins | sample WorMetHEROISLAND_2_FD_187409 | JGI IMG/M metagenome (GOLD analysis project Ga0209052, IMG submission 187409) | Marine gutless worms symbiont microbial communities from Max Planck institute for Marine Microbiology, Germany - Olavius sp. 4 HERON... | ecosystem: Host-associated > Annelida >...
CAGGGGCGAACAAGCCAGGGGGCAAATCGACCACGGTGCGTGGGCGAATCAGCCAGGGGGCGAACAAGCCAGGGGGCAAAAGAGCCAGGGGGCGAATCGACTAGGGGGCGAAACGGCAAAGGGGCGAATAAGCCATAATTCAGCAGTAACATGCCGAATCATTTTCTGAAAAATCAACAACATTTAATTACATTGACAACAACAACAAACTGTCGAATGATGATATTTAACTCCAATTTGCAGCACAAGTTGGCAGTTTCTGCATGCAACCAACACATTTGCGGTATGTACAAAAACAAAATATTACTGAATCCTCCACAAGAAGCATTCAGCAGAACACGAGCTGTACAGAAGTGAACAAAATCAACCCTGGGCCCTGGGACGAGACCGACTCATCGCGGTTTTGTCGCCGACTGTTTCTTGCGCAGTGAATGTCCCTCGCCACTGAATGCTGTAAATGCAGCCGAGTCTTTGCCATCCTTCTCCTGTCACAGCGGCAAACCACAGACCAGCACACCAATTTACAAAACTTTGTAAGACGAACCAACGAAAATGTTCGAAGAAATCGGACATACGAAAAGTTTCCGAAAAATGTGATTTTCCAAAAAAATCTTACAAAAAAACCTACGAAAAACGCACGATAGCTTATTAGCTCACTTAAGAAAACATCTAACGTGCATGCAAAAATGAGTACGAAAAACTTTGAAATCGTAACTTGTTGACTTCGGATGAAGATTTGAATATTTTACGAAAGTTCGTAAGAAGTTTTGTAAATCAGGCCGCAGTTCTGATGTGAACTGCTGCAGTGACTGATGCACTGTCAAGGCGGAATGGCAAAACATCCTATCAAACAGTCCTTCTAGAAAATCGTCCTAACTACAAACTTCTTCATAATGCTACTAAAATACTACTAGTTATAAAATGAAATACAGCAAGAAAATGCATACGCGAGCTTCTAGGAGAAGGGAAGTGTGCTGAGAGCATTTTGTCCCAGCTACACTAGTCCCAAAGTGTTACAACACAAATGTGCAGGAAACTGAAATTCAGCTGGTTTCTATTTTGCAATAACCAAAGCATCCATAATTTTGACAAGCAGCATTTGTGGGCACGTAAAGGTTTTGAATGCTATGTTTAATGAGACAGGACATACTGACAATCGATAGAATGAAAGATTTACGCCCGGTTTTTGAAACGAGAGTGAATCATGGGTTAGTTAACCCGAGATCCGAAGGTTACCCCGAGGCTAAGGGTCACCCCCGGGTTTACTGACCCCTGGGTAACTTGGCAAACTTTGTAAATAGGCATCTGATTTGTCGATAACAACCAGGCAACTTTGTGAGAAGCAGAGTTTATTTACCGTTTGGTCGTTTTTAGTGCTGCCACCTAGCGAATGACTCAGATACAAAGCGCTACTACTTACAACGTTACAAGCAACAATTTACTAACCATAAAATGTCTTTGCAACCTCAGTATGATGTTAAACAAAGATGGTGATGTTAAACGAAATATGAGTAAACATATACATTAATATTTTTACATGATGTTAAACAAAATGTTCATGTTTCATTATAACTTAATCAGAACACCGGCTGTAGCGTGAAATTAGCTGTAACAGCTTCTACGTGCCTTGAAACATCTTGGCCACGAAATCCCAGTGTCTCATTCCAACATTAGGTCACACAAATTAAGTCATGTATGCCATTCCTGTCGTCCAACCAACAGCGCTGAAGCACTAAATGGTAAAATCTACAAAAATATGACGGAAAATCCGCCTGCCAACGCTCACCCCATCAGACGCCGGCTGCCGTGAAGTTCTGATGAACGTTATTTTGCCTTTCTGATAATCATAGTTTGGGATGCCCCTGAAATCAACGGTCACCATCAGTAATTATCCAGAGGCCTAACTAACAAAAGTTCGTAACTCATACTTAGGAAAAGATCAGAAAAAAACTAAGAATTAAGAAAATCTCAAGAAAAAAGATGTGATTTTCAGAAAAAATTGCACGAAAAACTCGCATAGTAAGATGTGACTTCGTAAGAACTTAAAAAGATCTTAGGAAAGGTCTGTGAACTAGGCTCAAATACTGTCTCACCATGTGTTTTTCAACCACTGCACACCCAGAAAGACACATGGAGTAACGTGAACACAATAAACCTGGGGCTAAATATAATTAACGACATCTCAATTCATGGCCAAAATAGGGCCGATTCAGGCGGCCCATACCATTTGACATGAAAGCGGTTAAGGAGGCCATCTTTTTCAATCATCCACACTCCATTATCATGGGGCTCTTGTTCATAAACTGGTAAGAAATGGCAAGGTGACAAACCGTTTTATCTCGTGTGGCTGCTGCACTTGCGGCGCATCGGTCGATGTTTTGCTCTTACCGTCCAGACGGTTTCCCTGACCACTGAAAGCCTGCCACACAAACCAACCACAACCACAACGTCTCCATATAACAAAGTCCGTCCATGATGATGATGATGATGAACGAATGAACTTTAACGTGGCATAAGTCCTAAGACTGCAAGGACACGTAACACGTAAGAATAACAATGAAGTCACGTGGTAGTCAGTGCAATGAGACGCTCTTAGTCAGAACAGCTGTATGACCGGGCAAAAAGCTCGGTCTTCAGTCTGCTGCGAAAAACTATGTCACAGTCCATGTCACAACTCAAAACACATCTTTCTACTTGTGTGTTTTTGCGACCAGCTTTCATTCGCTATATAATGTACAGTGCTTCCAGGACGCGGTTGGGGGGCCGCCACTGCAAACAATGATACAATGAGGTTTCATTACGATTTATTAAGTTTATTTAGCAAGACTATTTAGACACAGGTAGGTAGCCCGTCCTATCACTCAACCAACAGTGGCACAGCACTGAAGACAGCAGAAAAGTTGTTTGTGAGTCAGTTATAAGCCTCAGTTCCACCTAGCAGCTCAGTAAAGTGCCTCCAATTTGGCCACTGGTGGCGTAACGGTTAGGACGTTGGACTTGTGATCGCGAGGTCCTGAGTTCAACTCCCGGTCGGGTCGCTATCAAGTGGTTTCTACTTGGATGGGTGACTGTCTGCATACAGGTAAACCATCTCTGTATATAACCAACCACCAAGGTCAACTCAGCCCTCCTTCCCTCCAGGGAAGGTTAGTACCGGCATGCTTGGCTTGGGTTAAAGTGGGGCACGTTCACCCGTGTCGGGTGGCAGGTAACACTGTATGATCCAATATGGCAGGTGACGCTTCATAGCTGGGTTCTGATGAAGAGCTATACATACCTTACAATCTTTAACACTGCACGCTGTAAAGGATTTCATTTACTGACTTACCTACTTGTTTAAATGGCTAACTATTCCACAGCTTTGCAAACAACTGGGTCTCATAAAAATAAACTTCTTGGAATGGTTGGTGGAAGAAAGCCTTTCCGAGCACCCAACTAACGTGGAGGCCCCAGTATGGCTTGTTGCAACATTTCCACTTGATCTTTGCGAATAAGTTTTTATTTCCGTTCTACGCAAAAAAATTATACTTGACATCAAAGACATAATTCATGCCAAAATTGAAGCACATAATTTAGCAGCAGATAATTATAAACTCAAATGTTTGCAATTGCAAAAGTAGATAAAATGTGAAAGACACAGACTGCAGCGGATTTTTACCCGGAACTTTGAAGACTCGATGTATTCGCTCACATCCACCGGCATCGACTGAAACAAGCCACCGTTTATAAACACCTGATTCTACACTTTTGTTCAATATCAACACACACGTACAAAAACGAACAATGAAATTATCCACTTTAGCTGGTTTGGTTAAGCTACAGATGACCAAGGAAATCTGTAGAGAATATTCTAATATCGTGGTAGTTCTTACGGGCTTACTATTAGAGATTCCCGGCTCATTCAGTAAACTCAATCAATCAATCAATCAAAATGCCACAAGTCGCAAAACGCACCACAGGCACAGACAGTGATGCATTTTCTCCAGTAAAATATGTTTTAAAAAATGCCGACTACGATAATTAACAATTAAACCAAGTTTTAATTGCTTAGTTTAACTGCCAGGGCAGATTCATGCACAGCAGACATCAGTGTTCTAGCTATATGGCAAAATGTTCAACATCATCTTAGACATTGACATTACTGTAGAAATTTTGCATGTTTGTTAGGCGCCCTTGTTTTTATCTTAGGATATTTTACGGCGCCTTATAAGTCGTCTTATTATTATTATTATTATTATTATCACGCTTGACTGTTTGTATATGGAGACTATTTTATAGTGGCAGTTTGGCTGTTGGCATCGTCGTTGGTCGCATCAGTGAAGTTAATCAACGCCGGGCCCGGTTAGTACATGGATGGCTGACCGTCTGCAGGCAGGTAAACCATCTCGGTATGTAACCAGCCACCCAGGTCAACTCAGCCTGGCCATCCCTCCGTGGGTAGGTGCAGTGAGTATCAGCGAAAGCTGGGACATAAACAGGCACACCGCGTGATGCACTAGCCCCGTATCCGTGGTCTGGCAGTGTAAACTGGTGCCTGGCTGAGGGCTAACGAAACGGAGATCAGCACCGCTCTATGGGCCTAGTGGCTCGGGAATGACTTCATTTATGTATACTTTATATGGAGACAGGTGTAAAAAACTAAAGGCACAAATGTTTCCAAGCTAATTGATGCCAGTAAACATAGTTTGGGCCTGGCCAGCTTTGCAAGTAAAGAAGAAGGTATTAAATATAATGTAAATAAAACCTCGAACGCACTCGGTGTGGTAGTACAAAGAGAAGTAAGGGCAGAAGAACACTCGCAATGGTCAGTTTACATTAACTAGTGGAGTCTAGCATACATCACCGACACATCCAGTGACTTACATCATCCTCCTCGGTCTTCCGTTTCGGTTTCTCAGGTTCCTTGTAACCTACGGGTGATGCAAAGTCCACCTGAAACAGGTGAACAAGCGACTCGTGATACGACCGATGGACTACACTGTGGGGCACAGAAAAACACCAAAATACTTTTGTGCATAACATCAGCAAATGTTGACCGATTTTGATAGAAATCAGTGTGCAGTGTCTTGGATAAATTAGCCACACAGTGCGATTAAATTTACTTATTTGTTTATTTAAACTTGTTGCTAACGGATATGAGCTGTAGCAAAACGCAAACATGCAAACATTTGTCAAAAACAGCTACTTTAAGTTTTTGCAAGGTAGTGTGGCGACGTTATGTAGGTGAAGTTGGCAAATTTTATCGTACTTTGTGGCTAATTTATCCAAGACACTGCGTATCAATTTCTACCAAAATCGGTCCAGTATTGTAGAAGTTATGACAAAAAAGTGTCTGTGAGTTTTTATGCCCCACAGTGTATGTAGTTTTAGTTCAGCAATAGACAATAAGTGTGTCAGTTCACTGCAAGACATACATCGAAACAAAAATTCAATTTCTAAACTACTTCAGTCTTATTATGTATTTATCACACAATAAATAAAAAGCTTGCATACTTTTACCAGCATGCTAATTGCATAGATAATTTAACATATGTACATACAGCAAGCTGAGAGAACAATTAATCATGTTAACTGGACAAATAACATATTAATTAATGCACAAAAAGAACTGGCTCACGTTCATGTCACATTCAATGATTGATACAGCAGCTGCAGGCTTAGTCTCCAGCACCCGCAGTTCATATATCTACAAATACAATAGAATACATTAAAAATTGAAAAAGCACAAAAATTGAGAACTGGAATATAGAGGTGGGCCGACACCGAACTTCGGCCAAATGATTTGGCTTGGCAACTTTGTGCTATTAAGTTTGGCTAAACTTCGGGGCTTGTTCTTTTTGCACAGAGTGTCGTACATTACAACTTTTCAAGCTTATTTTTCCAGTACAACTCCAGTACATCACATTTTCTGCATTATTTAGCATTTGTCCATTAGCAGTTAATTTAGCACGGATCAAAATTCGGAAAAGTTACCATTACACAATGAACACCACACAAATAAGATAGTTGAGTTGTCTTGACGTGGCTTACGAGTGGCCAGCAGTTTCTACCGTTACCATTTCTCCAGTCAGCCTACGTGGCCCTGCCTAATGCCTCCGCCTGCCTGGTGCCTTTATCTAAATTCCACGCTGAAAAAAGTCCGGAAGTGACCTCACATTTTTGATCGACAAATTACAAACAACGGCAACTTGCAGTCGGTGCAACGCATAGTCGGAAAGAAGCATCGTTTCGCAGTGACTTCGATTTCAACCATCAATAACGTGATCATCGTTCTGAATTAACTCAACAGATCAAGAAAAATTGCACTAACATAAATTTGACACATTAAAGAATATTCTAGTCATGTTCTATTCTGCCCAAAGAATAGAAAGAATAGTGCATTTGTATGACAACAATGTAAATAACTGGCTAATTACATATTGATCAATAACGCATCCTAACGTCTGGCAATTAATGCCACGGGGCACTGAATGGAAGCAATATCACAGCACTTTATCACATGCACAATACGAAGATAACTATGATCAAGTTAACTAACTCAGCTATGATGAAGCCGGCTGGGCTGTTTGTATCAATGTGTCAAAAGTGATTGGTTGGTTGAGCAAGGTTTAACGTCCCACTCGACACAGTTTAGGTCATTTCGGAGACGATGTTTTAACAGGTCAGATGACCCAACCAACAGTGTCAAAGCACTGAAGGAGGGTGGGTATGGGGGTGACACACTTTCAAGAAACTTGTACAAGAAACTTGTACAAGTCGACTTGCACAAGAAACTTGACCGTCTGACACGGTATCTTGTACAAGATTTTTCTTGTACAAGTTTCTTGCACCGAATACAGCACAGCTCTATTCCATACAAGAAACTTACACGTGACTAGAATGGTGAGCTCTGATTGGTCGGCTGCCTATCGCTGCCATGTTTTCATTTTGTTGTGTTGATGTTGATGACAATTTGTTGTACAAAGTTAATATAGTGTGTCTTCTGATTTATTTTTTAAAGTTATTTAAGCTATTCAGCATCTCTATTAGCTTTGTCTGCCATATTTGTTATGAAAGTTTCTTGTACAAGAACTTGCATGAACTTGCACGAAAATTTGATAAAAGAAACTTGCGCAAGAAAACTGTGCAAGTTTCTTGTGCAAGTTCCTTGACTGTGTGTCACCCCCATTAGTCATCCAGATAGCTCTCAATCTCACCAGGCTCATCTCACCATGTTACAATAATACAACATGCACGCACATATTGTACACACACATGCACATACAGTCAAAAGTGAGCATTTCGTACAGCTAAACAGCCAGTGAATCTGACAAATTACCCGATCATTGTAGTTAATAGCGATCATATCACCAGTGGTCAGGCAAGCAAACATACGCAGAGCATTCTCTAGACTGGCCGACACGAGTCAAGAAAGACAGCCACTCATCAGTTGTACAAACTAGCAATTTCAGCTTCTAACTCTTAGTTTCAACTCTTGCTTAACAGCCGGCCAACTGCGCTTACTTTACTTTGTGACTTTTGGTCACTGCCGGAACAAAACTTCACCGACAGGATGCTTTTCCCATTCAATCAACAGCATAGGTAGCAAAGCCATGTACATATGCTTCAGCATACATAGTTTTCCTCCACCTATGCTGAAGCTGTCTTCAACATACACAAAATTAGCCAGGGGCGGCGAAGTGAAAAAATAGTGGAGGCTGAAGGGATCTGAGGGCAAAACCCGGTACTGCTGGGGGGGCGAATCCTCGCAAAAGCTCTGATTGGTTTCTGAACAATTATAAGGAGAATTTGCACTAAAACAACATCTAATTTGCGCTGCAAAGCTTGCATATGTACTATACATACATGTATATTTATTTTCATTTTTCTTCAGCCAATATTGTAATGGAAAGTAAAAGCAACCAACATATTTAATGACATCAAATATAAATTGCTTCTGTACAAAATGCTGCTGAGTGCTATTTTTGCAATTAGCCCTTAACTTTTACAAGTGGGGGCTCAGCTCCCCCCCAACACACACCCTCACTGATCTGCTGCCCCGGGAAATTTGCTGTCGGGCAATAAATTGCCGAAGTCAGCCTTTAGCACTAGCACTGGCAAGGCTCAACGAAACTGCCAGCAGTGGCCGGAATTCCCCAGTAACTGTTGTTTGATACGCCTTCTCAACTGTGCTCGCCAGTTGCACATTTTCAGTGTCAAAAATGCACTAAAAACCCTCGGGCAGCTGGGCTTGGCCCGCACCCACTGGGAGAGCTTCAGAGCTACCTCAGACCCCAAGCCATCATAGGCTAAGATTTAGCATACAGCTTGGAATTCATGGCACCGCCACTGATCAATAGCATCAAAGCACAGAAGGTAATATATACTGATGAAATAAAACAACAAAACTAAAAGTACTTCGATATCAACCATAATGAATTACTGTTAGTTAGGCAGGAGTAACATATTTGAACTGTATAACTGCAGAAACCATTACACTCACGAAACATGCAACTTGTAAATAGTTTTAGCCAACACATTTAGGGATATAAGCAGTTGGGTGACGCAGATTACCACAATGTCTATCCCCAGCATTGCTAATTTATGTAGTGGTATGTGTTTAATGTACCGACTGTATGCAAGTCTAAAGCCATTATTCAGCTGACCTCAGCTGGGATCAGAAACATCTTTAGACACCCATCAGTCAAAAGTAATACGAGTTATTAAACATAGCTAAGGAGAGGCTTCAGTCTTAAATACTGTATCAACGTGTTAAAGACCAGAAGAGACTGTTGACTCAAGATCAACAGCATCAAAGCTGATATGGACAAATAAGTCTGCAAAATGCTGGGGCAACGGAAAAACTGCGCAAAAGGATACACGGCTTTCGGATTGGTGATGTCGAGGAAATCCGGCGACTGCGGCTGAAACTTGGCAAATGTAGCAACAGGCAACGAGATGTTCTCCACTTGAACAATTGAACCTTCCTCAAGCAGCAAGTTATTCATCATCTGCGCATCAACACAAACATACTGAACAGTGACAGAAAACCCACCATGTCTTCTTCCTTTCAATGACCTGTTTACGTTTAATAAAATCTTTGGGGATTCCCCGAGCATTATTTTTCGCAGCCAGATGCCACTCCTAACACCCACCAATGATGTCAAAGCACAGACGGCAACAGTAACACTACTACTACGCCGTGTCTCAAAAACTGTGGCAGTGGCAGTGTTATTTTTTGAATAACTCCGTGAACATTGGCCGATTTAAATAATTTTTGGCATGGAACATCATGAAGAAACTTGACGTAAATGACCGTGGTTTTGCCCGCCTCACTATAATACTGTCGCTACACTACCTTGTGAAATGTTTGGCCAAGTTCATCTCAAGTCTCAGAAGTGGCGGTACGCCGTTTCCCCTTAGCGTTCCCTGTGTTCCCCCTCAATTTAAGCACAAACAACCATACTGAAAAAGTTTGGTGAAAATCTAGCCACGCCTGCCATAGACATCACATAGACAACATCAGAAATGAACACAGCATAAAAACACATCACCGAATGGTGGGCCATCACCTAATGGTGGGCATAGAGGCATAAAAACCAATCAATAAGTGAAGCATCCGTTACCCAGTACGGCAAATAGACGCGACCCTCGTCGGCGACAAATTCAAGGACCCCACAGTGCGTAACACGATGAGCTCTGTTGTTGGTGAGCTTAAACAGCATCGGATACTGTATGTGCAGTCGCGCTGTCAACATCACAAACACTCATTAAATGCCCAATCATCAACCAGGGTGACCACTCTTTTTCAAAAAGGATTTTCCACGACTTTTCCATGACCAAAAAAAATGAAAATCATGACCTATCGGCACAACATATTTTTCCAAATGAACCATACACTAGTTATGAATGCATACCAGAATTAGTAGTGACAGTTCCAGCTGCTTGTACTAGTACTGTCAGGAAGATGGAAATTCAGAGATTCCAGAGAGGGACATACAGAACAGAATATTTGTGTAGTTCAACACGGACAGAGGCGTGTATTTGTTCTGCATCTGTAGTCTCCAAACTTGTGTTATCTATCTGAAGATGCAAATGTAAAAATTCTATACAATCCATGACATTATGCTTATTTTCCACGACTTTTCCATGACCTTTGCTGTTTTCCATGACTTTCCAGGCCTGGAAAATGGTCTTCCTAAATTCCAGGACTTTCCAGGACTTTCCAGGACCAGTGGTCACCCTGATCAACAGCACTTGGCGTGCATGACATCACGATTCTCTGACTTTGTTAACAATGACACTCGACAAACGACTCAGCCATCCACTACACAGAACCAGTCCAGCTGTTTGGACTTCTCCGACTACTTATGATGTCGGCAGCTGTTCACCGAATGCTTTTAACCACAGGCTAAAGCCACACCACTTCCGACAAATAATTAGGCCTAGTGATTGTAATGCATGACTGTGACCATTGCCAGTGCCTATGGATTCTCTTCTGACATACTGGCACGTGAAATCTGGACTATTATTACTGTAAATTAAATTACATCAGTGTTATTTGAGGCATGCCATCTACGACAAAAATTAAATTGCTGTCCAGTAGCATAGTACAGTAGTTCACCAGCTTCTTTCAGTCCTATTTTACTGTGATTACAGGTACCCTGAAGGGTATGCAAACAAATTTTAAACAATGTTTGAGTCAGATTTCTTAACATTATCATCACATCAAAAATCTAATCAACTTTTTGTTGTCCAATGTACTACCCTTTCAGATTTCACTAGAACTTGACTTCTTCAAGTCTACTTACGGATAAATAAAGAACAAGATCATCAAGCCTTACTCAAGGCTAAGTAGTGTCCACGCCCCACGGGTAGCCCCAGTATCATGCACACAGAAAAAAAAACAACCTTGACCTTTGACCAATGACCTTGAAATTCAATTGGGTACTATAGATTGTCGAGGTACATGTGCGTGCAAAACTTCATAAAGCTAAGTGCAGCGGTTAATGACTTATCGTGTCCACAAACTTTTTTCCCTATCTCGCAATGGTGAAAAATCCGAAAATCCGGTCCTGTGACCTTGACCCTGAAATTCTCTGAGTTTCGAGCGGTTGTCAAGGAACATGTTGATGCAAAATTTTCTTGAGCTAAGTGCAGCGGTTAATGAGTTATCATGGTAACAGAGAGAGAAAAACTGACAAAAGCAATACAGTCCATCACTAGCACAGACAGTAAAAACAAATACATAACTGCTTTGTTGCAGTAATTAGCTCATTGTGACTACTGTGTATAATACCAATATAGTCACACGTAAGTTAGAGACAGCAAAAAGTTACAAACTGTATTAAAATATTTCAAAATCTGAAGAGTTGAATAGCATAAACGTACTCAGTGTTTCTAATGCAGATGGAGGCAAAATAACTGCAAAAGACACAGCACAATATGAACATCATACTAAACAGTAAACAGCACATCACAACTTAACAAATCTATGGATACTGCTTGTAAAATATAATCTTCAGACTAACCAAAAATCGAAGACTACATCTGCCGTGAAAATTCCCGACAGATCGCGATAATCGACTACTCATTTGCTGTGAATTTTTAAGTCACGGAAATATTGTTTCACAATTGGACATATGTTGAAAATGTATGTACGGTAACGTATAAATCAAAGCTGCGGAAATTCATGATTAATCATATGACTAATCATTGAAAGATTTTCAAATTAAAAAATTAACCATTTCATACTGTTTTTTTTTCGTTCTCTATTGCTGCATTGTATTGCACTATTATGTTTCTGGGCACATGTT
>Ga0209052_1000559_pt1 | contig 11794 bp, 1 predicted proteins | sample WorMetHEROISLAND_2_FD_187409 | JGI IMG/M metagenome (GOLD analysis project Ga0209052, IMG submission 187409) | Marine gutless worms symbiont microbial communities from Max Planck institute for Marine Microbiology, Germany - Olavius sp. 4 HERON... | ecosystem: Host-associated > Annelida >...
GGGGGGGTTAGTGTACAAAAAAAACGAACATAAAATTACAACCCAGAAAGAACATTCTTTGAAATTAGATATGATTTGTACTATAAATATTAAGTGTCAGTTGGCCTGTGAAGTTGGACTTATTGTTTCATATTTTCACCGGCAGTAATCAGTGCAACGTTGTTGTTGCCTTATTGTCAGTTACTGTCAGTTACACTAAGTACTGTCTAATTTGCTGTTCTATTGTCATGCTGTTCTTGAGCTTATAAATGATGGCGATGATGATCATGCATCGTCGTCGTCGTCATCGTTAAAAGTTAAAGTTAGGTTATATTATAGTGCGCTATAAGGCTTAGCTTAATCTAGCGCACGTAATCACCATTTAACCACTTAGGCGCCGAAAACTCCCTTTTGTACCCCAGTTTCTTGGAGCTGAGCTTGGAGGCAGTGTGTGTAAACAACTTGCCCAAGGTTGCTACCCAGTGGAATAGTTGCACGACCCGGGATTCGATTAAAGAAACGTACAGCAATAAGACAATAACTCAGCTTAACAGAATAAACAGATATAGCAAATCAGTGATCAATTTAGTAACAAATCAAACATGATAACTAAGCTATATCGTGTCTGTAATGGAAATGAATTATGAATATTATAATAAGATCGCAAAATAATGGTGATGCTGCTGCTGATGATGATGATGATGATAAATTGTACAACAAATAAAAACATTAAAAACGTAAAATGTCGACTCTTGGGGTTTATAGATTTTTAAAAACCTGAAAACAAAACAATTTTCAGCTCTGGTCCTACTGTCCTACTCTACGGTAGGCCTATCTGTTCAGTTGCTTTTAGCGGTTTTACTAGGCGTATAGGCATCTGTGGTTTACATTTACAGTCAATGTCTGTCCCCACAACAATCGAACAGCCTCGCGTCGCGTTGTTACCGTTGGTGAGCGTTCGATCGTTCAACTTCACTGCAGGCCATTCGACCAGCAGTCAAAGCGCTAAAAGTTAACTTGGGTGTGTATGGCTCTTGATGGCACGTAAGCCAACTCTTATGCGAGATCACACGCTGTTGCCACTTGCCACGGGTAAACGCACCTCGCCTTAGCCCCAGCCATGCCTGCAAGCCGGTACCCGATAAAATACCTACCCCGGAAGGATGGAAGGCTGAGTTGACCGCGATAGTTGGTTGTATACCGAGATAGTTTACAGTCACACTTACCCATCCAGTACTGATATGGTTTAATTATTTTAATATGGGCACAAAGGTGGTCCATTGAATCCATTGGCACAATCTGTCGCGCACAGTTGCTGGGATATTATTTGTCAAACATTTTAGTTACGCATATTTTTACTGAAATGGAATTTTATTGCATTGGGCGTTTTATGAGACAAAATAGCATATTTTTCAGCATTGGTCTCGTAGCCCTTGAGACACGTCGTTTGAGCTATTGACCGCATTAGCGTTCATTCAGACAAGTACATGTGCATATAGTTTCCACTGTTTGGCAGTTAAAGGTCTGTATCATTTTTTCAATCCGGCGTCTATTTACGTGGGGTCGAGGGGAGGAGTCAGTAACTATACGGCCGGTATACGTTCCGGGGATGCAATAGTTCGGTATATTTTCATTAGTTTATATTGAGAGAAGACGTCATCTACGCCCGGCCCGGCCCGGCCCGGCCCGGCCTGGCCTGCAGTACGGGTGTAATAAAGACAGCGCATGCGACCAAGTTGCGGCATGCATTACGTGCATTACGTTGAACGTCAAACTGCAGCCGCTGACGCCGATGACGACAGATGTTACCAAGCAATCGTCCGAGCTGCTGTCACTGAATATCATCAACCGAAACGAAACGTCGCCGAAACTACTTTCCAGCGACAGAAGTCGTCTACACTGCATGGTGTGAATTGTAAAAATAGCTGGGGTTAAATTTTTAGCTGTTTGTTGGAGTCCTTATACCCAGGTCAACTCAGCCTGGCCATCCCTCCGTGGGTAGGCGCAGTGAGTACCAGCGAAAGCTGGGACGTAAACAGGCACACCGCGCGATGCACTAGCCCCGTATCCGTGGTCTGGCAGTGTAAACTGGTGTCTGGCTGAGGGCTAATGAAACGGAGATCAGCGCCGCTCTATGGGCCTTACGGCTCGGGAAGGACTTTACGTCTTTACGTTGTTGGAGTCCGTTCAGAATTATTGTGATGTATGCCTAAGTCCTATGTGTATACGCTGCATGTACTGACCCCCGTCTGACTTTGGCCGTGTCTTTACAGCCAAATTTTGTGGCTATGTCATTGGCCTTGGCGTTGAAATAGGCAGGCCTTGGCCTTACAGGTTTGGCCTTGGCCACAAAGTCAACGCCAAAATGTTGGCGGACTGGCATAGTAAACCTACAGAATTCACGTTTTACTTCGGTCGAGTGACTACTTCAAGATCCACGTCCCAAGTTACTTACTTGTGATGTTAGCCCTTCAATGTCGTAAGGTCAGAGGCGCTAATAGAATTCTGCACGTACGTCCAAGAGTTCATTAGTTCATCTTTTATCTTCGGCCGTTGCATTGTCGGATGGCCTTGGCTTTGGCCTTGACCGTTCAACTTCTGGCCTTTTTAACATCCCTGGGTTCCACCCCAACCAACTGCCCAGTAATTCATACACTACCAATGTACTACGCTGTAGTTTTGAACTGTCGACGCATTTTGACTGGCGCAGGCGCTTTTGCAAAAAAAAATATATGATTGTTGTTCTTTGTGGGCTTAACGTATCGATCCTTGTGGCCGTTATCTTTTTTTTTTTTTTAGCTTGTAGGCTTGGCTTTTCCTGTATTTATGTTTGTGTGTGTATTTGTGTATAGGCAGTAAGTGCTGCATCTTTGACCAAGTCGTTATGTTGGTATCGAGGTGCGGCAAATGTTATAATGTCTGGCGCTGCAGTCAACCGCGAGACGGGCCTAGCTAATCGTGTCGTGAGATCCAGAATACCCATTCCTATCCCATGTTCATCTGTCTCAAGGCAGAATCGTTTACGAAACTAACGAATTCGTGCAGCCCTAGTCGCCGTATTCGGTCAGCGGTGATGGCGTCCCATGTGGGCACGCGTCCGACAGATACGTCTGTCGCTGGGTAGGCTATAATGCGACATATTGCGCCGCCGATCCAGGTCCGGCAGATGTTCTATGCGAAACCAACGACGACGACTGTTCGCTAGTTCGCTAGAGGGCGTCGATGTCGTATCGGACACGTAGGACGTGGCCCACACAAGCCAGTCACCATGTAAATACTCATCGCTTTCTGGCGGTTGCGTCGACGTTCCAAGTTCGGCCGAGATCTTAACCAAAGTCGCCGATTAGCGGCAGGTAGTAAGTAACGTGCCTGCTAATTGGACGCCGTTAGATGATGTTCTCGGCAAAACGTTTGTCAGTATTATAACTGCAGCGTAAAACTCTTCTGATCTCCGGGAAGATAACAAGCGAGATGCATGGGATGGATAGAGGACCGGCAATGCTGCTGATGCTGGTGACAACGATGAGTACAAATACCTGCTGGTTCACTGCAGCAGACCGTTCAGGTAAATAGCATTATACAGGTGTGTCTTATCATGTTGGTATATATATAGGCCTAGCCTATATGACTATGGACGCCTATAGAGTAAAAATATCGATCATTTTGACAACCTGCAGACCAACAGTAAATGACCAGAATTGAAGCTTGCATCATTGCATGCACGTGAGACTATGGCATATGGCTATAGCCTAATCGAGTTATCGAGTTAGGCCCTATACTCTAGAAAAATTAACGTAGTTTAGTAGTTGCAGTACTAGTACTACTATTACTATTACTACTACTACTACTATATCGTATACTAGTAGTAGTAGTAATAGTTGCTGATTGTTGTTGACTTGTTGTTGTTGTTGTAAACTAGAGCAGATATCATATGTAACAATTTAATTGGTTTTATGATTCTCGTTTATATATATTTTATTAACTGCACATGCATTGACATTCGCTTTTCGCTTATGTGATAATATAAATGTCTGATATCGTCAACCAGACAAGAGAGAGCCTGTAGGAAGTGAGTTGAAACTATAGTCAACAAAGTTTATACAGTTGTAAATTACAAAGGCATGGAATGTTTTTTAAACGATTGATATAGAATACGCACGGAATTTAGTGCTGCATGCCAGTGCATGGAGTTGAATAAGCTTATTATATTTTTATCTGGTTATTTTGTTCTGAAAAATAATTTCCGCTATACGCTATAGGCTATATAATACCGCTGCTCGCGGTGATAATTAGATGTCGTCCATTGTAAGTCGTCCGATGGCCGAGCCTATAGATGCGTTCCGCGATGGACAAATTAGTTCTGATTAGTAAAAAGATGTACATTATTTTGTGGTACCTTACCTTACCTTATCTTACCTTCGGGTGGGCAGGTTGTTAACACCTGCCCAGCGCTGAGGCCGTATCAGTTCGGCCCAATGCGCAACCCCGATGTGACCAGAAGGTCACAGTGATCGGCTGTGAAGCCGAAACATCGGCTGTGAGACCGAAATCTCAATTATCGAAATTATTTTGTGGTACTGTTAAATAATAGTTAGGCTAAACCGCTTCATTAATGGCGTGACGCTTGCTAGTAGCGGTAAAGCACAAACTGCACTACTTGAATTTGTTGTGGACTTGGATAACAATTTTACGGTAAGCCGCACAACATCGTGACTTGTGGATTTGCTGTACATTTGTACAACAAATCCGCAGGAAGTCGAAGTAAGCTGAGCTAATACCGAGTCCACACTGTTGGCGTGTAGAGCTCTACATGTAGACAGTGTGTGACTTCACTTTTTGACTAAGCCTTTGGCTGAGCGCTGAAGACCAGAGTTCAACTGAACTCGGTCTAGGTGTGCATATAGGCCACTTAGACTATACTTTTGGACTTAAGACTTTCGCTCAGCGAATTTGCTCAGCGAAAGTTGAGTCAAAACTGCACTACTTGTTGCTTTGTGGCTCAGTGGTTAGGGCGTTGGATTCGGGACCGAGAGGTCGCGAGTTCGACTCCCGGCGGCTGCGTTTCCGAGTAACAAGGTACACTCAGCCTTCCATCCCTCCGGGGTAGGTAAATCGAGTTCCAGCCTGCATGGCTGGGGTTAAGGCGGGGCGCGCTCACCTGTGTCGGGTGGCAGGTAACACTGTGTGACCCCATATGGCAGGTGAAGCTCCGTAGCTCTGAGATTCCGTGAAGAGCTATACACGTCTTTAAAAAGTGAAGTCACCCAATGTGGACTCTACTCGGTGCAAGGCTTTCATAGTGACTGCGCGTGTCTGTCTGTTGACAGAGGCTAACGGGCTGCCGATCGTAACGATTAGTCGATGCTACGGCAAGCAGATCTCCGCCGAATGCGAGTCGCATCACGTGATGCGCATCGTGAGCGCCACTTACCTGCGGTCACGTGACTGCGTGGGCGGAGCTTCCGACCTGCCGCTTCTGGGAGGCGGCAATGATTCGCTGATAGCGGGCTGCAGTCGAGACGACGTCAGCGGGCCTCAGTGCGTCGGCAACAGTTCATGCATATTCACGGCGCCGTGGATTTACATATCAGCCGATTGCGGCTACAGCAACTACTTCAGCCTACAGTATCAATGCGTGCCAGGTGCTTTTTATAGAAAAGCATAGATTATTTCTATTGTGCAGCCCTACTAACAGGCCGCAAAACGAGTCTTGCCCGTCTGTTTGTCTGTCGGCTCCAAATTCGATAACTAAACGGTACAAGAGTAACGGCAGGAGTAACCGGCGTGCAGCTGTAGGCGGGCGGCCGCATAATGTGTCGTCAGTGGGCCCACATATTTTTCTGGCTTTTTAATAATTTCTTCAGTCTACTTGTCGACCCTCCTTGAGGGTTGGTGACAGGTGTTTATTCCGCAGTGTGGTGTTCCCATGAGTTTCTACCGTCTGCCGTCATAATACTCAATTTCACTAAAAACGTATAAAATTTACCCCCTCCTCCCCCTCCTCACAGTTACACATCACCAAATATTGCCATTTAAAATGCCACTTTCGGAAGGATAGGCCTAGCTGCTTTCGAAAGTGGCATTTTATATACTGTATATCTAATGAACATTTTGTGACACTGAACAATAGTTGTTGAAAAAAAACTTGTAATCAAAAATATAACATATAGAAAAAGCGAAATCAATTACTTTGGGGTCAGACGGCAAGTGATCCCATATGGTAGGTGACGCTCCGTAGGTTTGAAATAGGTTTCCGTTAAGAGCTATAGACGACCTAATTTAACCTTTTCAACTGTAAAGGCGCGTACAGAGCGAACGGAATGAATTGAAGTGAAATGAAATGAACTGTCAGTTCGCTGGCGTTGTACAACGCCGTGCAACGCTCTGTAACTGCGTTAAGTGTCGGACTCCATTACTTCGATTTGTCGTGGATTTGTGGTACAACATGCTGTTACAACAAGTTGTACGACAAATCGAAGCTAATGGAGTGCGACTCTAAGAGCAGGCGGTGAGTGTCGCTGCTGCAGAGCGTGAGTTGGTCGAGATGTGTGGCTCCGTGCCGGCGGCTCTGATGGGTTCCCAGCACGGCTACGTCGTCTCACCGGGCTACCCTCAGCGCTACCCGGCCACCGGCCGTAACTGCAGCGTGACGGTGGTCGTAGCGTCGACGAGCGTCGTCAAGCTGCGAGTCCTCGACCTGTTCCTCACCTCGTACACCGACAACAACCGGCGCAAGTGCCTCGACAGGTAAACGCCACCTACCGTACGGTCTCTGTGACTTAGCTCCGCCCACTGTTGTAATTTAAATACTGAAATATTTGAATGCTATTTAAATACTCTAACCAGTACTGCTACAAGGCTAACTTCTCCGGGCGGAATGCAGAATAAAACGCAAGACGAGTACTTCCTACTCAACAGTTTCTTATCTTAAACCAGTTAACGAAGGCGAGTAACGATGACGACGACGATGAAGTAGTGCAGTAACGAAGAGTACGCAGCGAACACGACTCGAAACGAGCTGGCAATTTTGCCCCAACTAAGACGTAACTCGAACGAAGGGCAGAAAGAAGTTTGGGACTGGTGAGACGAGGCCCAACGAACAATCATTAGATCTGTTGTACTGTCCAGGTGGCAGCACTGTTCTCGGTGGAGGTTTGAGATCTCTGATCGCTTCCAGTATAGTTAGGTATTGTTTATTTACTCGGTGTGCTCTGCATTTAGAGCCTAAATTGGAAATAAGGAAATAAGTAAGTAAGTAAGTAAGTAAGTAAGTAAGTAAGCAAGTAAGTAAGCAAGCAGTTTAATGCGTATTTATGAAACGTACATGCGTACAACAAATACTTCCAGTCATGTCACAATGTAACGTACAAGGAAACAGTAATTTACAGCCAGTAATGAAATATTTTTGCATAAATTAGACTGGAAATAAACTTTGCAAAGTTTGGTGCGCATGCGCTGTATACGGTCACGTGACCGACGTGACGTCTTGGGTAATAATTGTGCAGGATCTGGGTATCGGATGGCATTAATACGACCGAGTTTCTCTGTATGGCCGGTAATAATGAGATCATCTTCACGAGCTCGTCGAACCAGGCGACGATCTACTTCTCCGTTGCCAGTCATAGAACAGTACCGGCGAAAGGATTCTGGCTTTTGTACGAAGGTACGTATATTACTTGGCTTTTGCAAATGACTCTGTTTGGTCTACATGCCGTAGTGTTTATGTATAAATTTATATTTTTTAATACTTTTTTTACATGACGATTCGTGCGATAAATTAATGAGAGTCGGCTGTAATAAAGCCGCCATTCAACAACGTGTCGATGGAGACCAGCGGACAGATCTAACAGACTGAGAAGTGTGACTATATCCTGCTGTATTTCGACTGTGTCTTGTGCTCACTGCCATGCTTTGTGTAATCACGTAGCGTCTTTTCATTGTAGCCTGTTATTGCTGTTTTACTTGAGGAAGTCTAATTGATTGATTTGTGTGTAGCCGTGGAGAGCTCAGCGTCAGAAGGCCTGCAGGCCAGCAGTTCGTTTGCTGTGGCATCGTCTGGCAATGAAGCGCGTCCAGGCGCTCAGTTTGATGACGATAAGTCGATGTTGTCGCTGCACGTCGACAGTCGCTATCGTCCGGCGTTCAAGCGAGTTAACAACGCGACTAGCGTATCCGGTGCCTCGGCCAAGGAGCTGCGCGCTGACGCAGACGTCGACGAACAGGCGGAAGAACTTCCGGGGCGCATCGTCACCAAAGACGTACAGGAGCGCGCCGCGGCGGGTCCTGGCAGCGGGAGGCTGGGGGCCCTCGTGGGACCCGACCACCGGCGAATGCCGTACCCCGGTGCGCCGAGGTCGATGGTGGGCGTGGGCGGGAGTGGCTGGCTGGACGTCGACGATCAACTGCCGCCGTACGTCGTGACGCTGAGTCGCTACCCGCGACTGTACACGACGCGCGGTGGACGCTTAGTGCCGGCCGTCTGGCCACGGAGAACCTTCGCCCGTCCACGACTGCACGGCGAGCTCTCCGGCACGAACCACACCGCAGCGACGACATCGGCCACGACCACTGCAGCGAGACTGGACAGCCCGTCAACCACGACACCGCCGCCTTCGGCAACGACTACAACAACATCTCTCACTGCGACGACGACGACAACGACGACAACGACGACAAAGTTGACGACAACGACAACGACGGACGGTGAGACAGGACGCGAACTGGCTGCAGCCGTGCACGACACGCGACAGCTTGCTGCCTCGTCCAGCGACGACAAGAAACTCTCGTTGGACGTCGGCGCTCCGGAGATCGGTGAGTGGCTGAGTGCCCGAGAACGATGCTGTTCGTATTACGAGAAAAATTAACTTTTACGAACGTTTGCATACATCAGAAAACTGTACTTTATACAATGTTTTCTGTCGTTCGTGTCACGTGGTTGTAATAATACGTGTCACGCAGTTTCTATACAAAAGTCATTGGCAGGTTAACTAGTTATGATAGTTTTAAATCCTACGTGAATTTTAAAGTTTTTTTGTGATTTTCCGTTTTATGGTTTTTATACACGAGTAATCGACATTTTGACTAGTTACGGTGACTTTTTACGCGCGACAGCATGTAATGCTAAGCGGCTCTTTGCTACGGCAGAGGCGTCCGTCTGTCTGTCTGTCACACTGCTGTATTATGTAAATACGACGCAAGTTAGGATCATGAAATCTTCACCCGAGCTTTTCGGGGGTACGAACATCGATGACCTTGAACGACCTTGAACCCCAAAACTATGGGTTTTAAGTGAATTTTTCGCCATTTTAGGCTGTGACGCACACTTAGAGTGAATTTTCGCTGAAATATACTGGAGATAGACCACGACAACCTGCGTCCGAAATTAAACTGATGTTGTCGCGCGTCCCATGAGCATTAGCTCAGATTTCTTGTAATGTAAACTTATAGGCTCGGTGATTTTACTTGGTGTGATGTTTTTATTTTTATACGTCTGTCTGTCTGTCTGTTTCTGTCTTTCTTTGGACGAATAAACGTATTAATTATGTATGTACGTATGTTGTAACTAGCATACTGCTACAATTTCTGGTCAGTAAACCGCCGACGGATGGAGGTTACGTGTCGTACAGTCATAAGACTATCTCTCTCCGTTCCTTGTGTTTTTGGGTCTGCCTGTTTGACAGCTGGATCACACAGAAAAACTTAGCGAATTTTTATGAAATTTCGAGGAGAAACTGGTATGGCGGTCGCCCAAGGAGAAAGTGTTTAGTAGATTTACATGTATATTAGCGTACTTGTTAGCTGTATACTCTTATGGTGGTGACACACAATCAAGAAACTTGCACAAGAAACTTGTGCAAGTTTCTTGCGCAAGTTAATTGACTGTATGTCACCACCATTAAGTCGGGAGGAGATGGTGAATACCATTGAATCAAGCACATATTTATAACCTTTCAAGTAGGAAAGGTTTGAATTTTATTCCGCGAAGTGATTATTTTGTGCATGTGTGTAAATCATGCGTAGAATCGTGGCAGAATGTAACCCCCCCCCCTTCAGTTTTAGCCGGTCAGAAAAATTGTTTTCTTGTTGGAATTTTTTTTTCCCAAAATACAAAATTTGGCGCTGGAAGTCCACCATTTTGGAGGCATTCAGGGGCAAAATTGTAATTTTAAACAGCTACCGTACATCTCCTATCTCGAAAATGTGCAACCTCCTGCCCTCCCAACCTTTTTAACCCACGACGTCGCTGGTGAATGTAAATGACCAAACAAATTACTGTCTGTTATAGCAAATACGCAAGAAATACAGGCGCTGAAGTTTAATCTAACATTTTCGTCAAATCGTCTTTCGTGGAAATTTTCGTCCAAAAAAGTTTGTATCATATTTTATGTTCAGCCGTTTTTTGTTTGTGAGCCGTATTGTGGACAAAGTTTTTCTGCGCGCGTGTAAATCAGGGAATATTCTCAGGTAAATTTTGGACTGCACAATCTACAGCGCGAGCTTATAACGGGGATCTGGGGGCGGAGCCCCTAGCGGGGTCCAAGGGGCAGACCCCCTGGTGCGAAGCCCCCCTGAAGCTGAAAGGCCTTTGTCTTTTTAACATCTCAACGGAGCGGCAAAATTTGTCTTTTTCGGTATTTTGCAGTGTTTAGTAGATCTATTCCATACGAGGTTTATGGAAACAAAGAACCCAAATGAGGTTCATAAACACACAATTACATGCGGGCTTAGCCACTGACTTGGCACTGCATTCACATTTCCGTACATGTTCATGTACCAAATGCAGAAGCCGCTTTCCTCAAAAGCTGCACCCCGGTAAACCCTTCTTAAAACAGCAACAACATAACAATGTAGTTGAGGCATTACAAAAATAATTGCTCATTTAGTACATGAGCAATTATTTTTTTTTTATTTTCAGACAGTCAGAATTTTCAGACAAGCTTTTCTCTTTCCGGTGCATCGTGTTGACCAACATCACTAAACATCTACGAAGCTATTCCTGCTGCCAAGCTTTTGGCGTTTGCTTTTTGCCGTCTCTGTTTGTCCGGCAGCCAAAAAAAATCATGCTTTTTGGCCTGCACAATCGAGTTTTGAACTGTATAGTTCATGTATATCACTGTATGTTATGCACGTTCTTGCGTTTTGACAAGCTACGTTAATAAACGAATATGAATGAATGAATGAATATGAATGAATGAATGCACATATTGGTTGGACTGCACGCTTAGAATAAGGCCTGGTGTAAATTAAAGTTAACTGGTTGTTAATTTATCCAACACTGGTCATGTTTTGTCTTGCGTATTAGACCAGTTTGAACTCTAGTGTCGTGTGTAGGTGCGATGGTTGGTGGTGCGATCGGTCTTCTGCTGCTGTTACTCGTTACTCCGCTCGCAGTTCTCTTTCACATCAGGTAGCCACAATAACAACAACATATTCACATTATACTCAAATCAAGACGAGAAAGGTTTAAGAAGGTTTTAATACAGCAACACCTGCAAACGATATAACGTGCTGGCCGAGCAGTATGACAAACCTATTGTCGTGTTATATGAACAGATATTACAGTTCAGAACGTCTTGATTTTGAGCGCCCGCCAGCATATTTTAGTACGTAATTCGTAAAATTATTACCTGTTTGATATCATTACTTTCTGCTCTACACTGTGTCTCAAAAAAGCGTCACCCTTTTTATTTTTGCGATATCTTTGTTAGATTTCATCAGATGTTGCTATTTTTTGCAGAAACAAACTCCAGGTAATTTAAAACAAACACATATGCACGGCCCAATTCACATCTGGTTTTATATGTTCCTACTGTAC
>Ga0209052_1000560_pt1 | contig 11793 bp, 9 predicted proteins | sample WorMetHEROISLAND_2_FD_187409 | JGI IMG/M metagenome (GOLD analysis project Ga0209052, IMG submission 187409) | Marine gutless worms symbiont microbial communities from Max Planck institute for Marine Microbiology, Germany - Olavius sp. 4 HERON... | ecosystem: Host-associated > Annelida >...
GTGACCCCTATGGAATTTTTGGAAAAGCGTTACAGATCCTGAAACTAGAGTCTTTGGGACAGCCGATGGTGAAGATTTGATGATCCTAGCTTGCACCGTTTTTGCCTGATCCACCCGTGTGACAGACGGACGGACGGACGGACGGACAGAATTGCGATGGCTAAGACGCGCTATAGCAGTTCCTGCTGTCGCGCGTAAAAATGCAGTCTACTTTTGGTCACAGGAGTAATAATGCTGTTGACAATATTATCAATTAGTCAATCGAGCCGAATGACTAAGCAATGGTCAATCAATGATTGATTACATCAGATTTGCCGTAATAGCAGAACTACTTCAAGGTTAAACCTAAACTACAGGTTTAGATGATGACGTCCAGCTATGATTTTACAAAGAGCCAGGTTTTGAGACGTCGGCAAAAGGTCAAAAGTGACGCATATGTCGTTATCCCCAACAGCAGTGTGTTCCAGATACGTGGTCCGACAACCACGAAAGCCCAGTTACCGACTGTTAAAATGTTCAACATTTCATTAATCAGCAAGCTCTATCATAAATGCCACATGTCGTCAACCTCCTGCTTCTGTATAACTATCTCAAATTAACATGTAACACATCTATGAGATAAACCAACAGCTTATGAGAAGATAAGTACATCTAGACAGTTGACAGACCGTGCCACGGCTGTTTCTCAGCTGACCATCACACAGAATAATGTTTGACTCTTCTATTGCACAACATCTCTGCACAACGTCACAATGTATGACATCAATGACACACAAGTAACAATTGTTAACTAATAATTGTTAACAATTAATATTTTTCTTATTTTTCTACAATTAATGGTCAATAAAGATTTTAATTAACGATTAGTACTAGACTACTACATAAGTCAGCTCATTTCATTATGTGCAGCTCTAGGATGTTAAACTTCACATAATGTAAAAATAAAATATGCCATATTCATAGGAGCGGAGGCAAGGTGTTGTGATACGTCCATAGGCCTAAGTTGATAGATGGATACACCACACAGCGTCGTTTGTGGTCCTTAACCAGTTTAGCTCATTAATATTCATTATGGCTGTGCCTGTGCTAAGGGATGTACCACATAATCAGCATCATCCAATAACAAACAAATGTAAATTGGTGTTTAGCTAACGAAATGGTTAATTAAAAGAACAAGAAAACGGCCCTCAACACATTGTCAGATCTTCTGAGCAGTACACCATTGCCATCATGTGGCAAACACCTACACAGGCGTTCACCGCTTCTTGTTATATAGTTAACTAGAGAAATTGTTATTAATCTAAGCAGCTTTCGTCCACTTTTTATCGATCTTAGCCACTCCGGCATACAACTCTTATGGCACTAAATGATCTTTCAGTGCTGAAGTGCCATTAAGATACTAGTCACTCACTGATGCATTAACCATTAAACTGTACATGACAGCAGAAGCCACAGGAGCAAATGGCTGAATAGTTCTACGCCTCGTCTGACACACTGTCAATCAATCAATCAATCAATCAATCAATCAATCAATCAAAGCACATTTGTATAGCGCCATATGTCGGCAAAGAATCAGAGGCACATAATGGCAGAGACTAGGCTGAGTGTTCACGTTTACGATAGGCAATATCAAACAGTTCAGTTTTTAAGCTATGCTTTAAAGTGCTTTCAGAAATGAGTCTTTCCAAGTGATCACTTTCAGTGGTACTGACAACAAAAATCAACAGCAAAAATCAATCAAACTAATACACAAACGGCTAATACCTGATCATCGTGAGCGTAGCGCAGTTTGTGCTTGACAAAGGCACACTTGGCTTCACCTGTTCTTGCGTCGACGTGTTTAATAACGCCATCAAGCATTGACAGAGCCTCGTCAATCAGCACAATATCCACATGTCCAACCGGCGTCTGCAATAACCAATATAGCATGCTTCACTCAGTTCACTGCTAAACCACTTTCCTAGCTATATTAATAGACACTGTTGAGTGAGTGAGTGAGTAAGGTTTAACGTCCCACTCGACACATTATACGTCATTTCGGAGTCGGTCCTCCACGCAATCACTTGCACTGGTACGGACAACAAAAATTAACAGCAAAATCTATCAGACCAACACACACAAAAAAAAAACAAAATACAATAATATACTACCTACATGCACATGCACACAAACGTAATACTAACTAACAAAAGACGAACACACGCACAACCTAACTATATCAATACAAAACTAAAAACCTGGTTTAGGTGCCTCTTATGCCATCCGGCCAGGAAACATTTTCAAGCACTTTTTGATGACTGGCTTATAGTGGCACAAATTCAACAGCACTGGCCCCGCATGGGGGAGGACACTCTTGAATGTATGCCACTATAAACCAGTCATCAAACAGTGCTTAAAATGAAACTAGTTAAGATAACTGTGCTACATACAGTTCATGCACACAGAAAGTAAAGTCGATAGAAGGCGTAGCATGTGCATCGTAAGAAATTACAAACATCGTGGTTAACTGTTAACTGCCATTTTGTGAACGCACTCATTATGGATTACATTTTTTCCAAGACATTTTCATAAGTTCATATAATAATGAAAAACAGTCATTTCATGGGCTTACATTAAATGTGTACTACAAACTAGACAGTATCATTATGACTGGTCATGGTTGCAATTCAGTGACTGAATTCAAAGAATAATCACAATTTCTCCAACGCCTGAGCCAGGTAACTGAAACACCTATCACAAGCAATAACATGCAATAGAATGACACACTGGTGGCAGCTCTGAGTACAAGGAGAAGAGACTCACGTGTTTCTGAATCATCTTCAACAGCAGTGGGTACTTGACAAGGCGACTACGAGGAACATCTACAATCACATCGGCGCAGCGTGACATTCAACTTCTACTTGCACTATACAAACAACCTGAGAGCTCTGATACATCACACAGCACTACATCACTGCTGGCACGTTTATTATCAAGGCTGTACCAGTATGCTTCCAGCTTCCAAATACTGTCTACTAGACATGTTGACCTCTAGTACACCGATGTGTACGTTGGTTAGCAAGTGTCTTCATCACACTGCACTGTCATACCTTACAGACATTGTGCATCCTGGCAGGGCCGGCAGGTTTCTGCTAAACGTGGTTTAAACGAGTGCGGCAAAAATCAGTCTGCTAAAGTAAATTTTGATGTTAATTAATGACAATTCACCTGTCATTCGCTAAACCAGTATATTATAGATGTTAAAAAATGAGTAATAAATTAATTAAAATGCACAAGAACACTAGTTAATTGACTTGTTACCTTTACTTATTTAACCACTCGCCTTTACATGATTATAAATCATCAGTACTGCTGTGAAATACATAAAGGTGGCAGACCTACAGATCTAATGTATCCAATACATTTTGCTCAAGTGATGGAAAAGTGGAGGCCGTTTGCAAGACATGGGCATAAGCAGTCTGCAGAAGTGCATAGAATGAAAGTACATTTGAAAAAATTTGCAACATCAATATCAGTAGTTCTGCTATTAGAAGTGAAAGTGAAATAGCACTTGACTACTAATTTTCTTTGTTATCAGCTAACGACTTTAACAACTAAATCAGTATGCCAATTGCCAACAGTACTGGTAACAGGGCCTACTATCATGCAGAACTCGCCATTTCTTCGGTAGTGGTCGCCATAACCATTGCTGGCACTCATTTTGCCTAACCAACCATGGAAAGATGGCAGGCTGAGTTGGAATAGGTGGCTGGTTAGTGTGACCAAAGACAAAGCTACGCCACCAGTCCGCCACGGTTTATAAGTCCACATGCAACAATGGCGTCAAACGCCTAGTGCGAAAAGTGCAACGAAACGTTGCCAGTTACCGAGGAAGTTCCAGAGATCAAGATGACGACTGAAAGGTGATTCGAGGCAGCGTTCGAGAAAGTCTCCAAGTTGAGCATGTTGCTTTTTCACATCCAGCACAGACTTAGCAAACACCTGATTGGCACAGTACGATGCATACACCTCGTTCAGCTTCGGTATCTGCACAGCCACAGTGCACCCACTCATTCTGTAAATTAGTTTATTTGACATAATTTGTATATTAAATGCATTATAGCAATACTGTTTTACATCGGCGACAGACTTGATAAGCCTTAGTCATGGACCTTGTGATACCAAGCAGCAAACTGTAAGCCGATGTCATATCATTGATAAAATTGGCCAGTGGCATCGACCCAGACAAAAAAGTAGGGGTACAACAAAATGCTGTATCGTACATCAATGCATGCAGTGCATGAATATCAGATGCCTAAAGCAGGAGCGATAACAGAATAAAACTTTGTGGGACTATCATGGTTTTCTCTTTCTCTTTATTCTTTCTCATCCCCTCATTTTTGTCCCACCTTTAAAACCCGTTCTCTGGCCCTAGCAGCTAGGGCCTCACGAGTGCTGTAAGTTCTCCTCCCAATTGGTCCGGGTAAAGCCCAGCCGCTAAACATATTATGTTTATTATTGTTTAATGGGTGAGCTAAAACAGTCATTATTTAATACGTCTTCAATGTTATAGGGATTTGTTCCTCTAAAAAGGAAGGGGGACAAAACCCATTACGTCCCCCCTACTTCAAAAACTAGGGGGGGGGCATGTCCCCCTGTCCACCCTATGATCGACGCCCATGGAAATGGTTGATCTTGCGCCCTTGGTTTAGCATATTGATAAAATCGGCTGACAAAATCAGGGAACCATGTCACATATCCGATTTTATCATCTGTAACTTCATGTGAGAAAAATTGGTCAACAAAACTGGCTGACATCGGGTTTATAGTTAGAGAATGTGATACCCATTCAACAAGGACTGATCCAATGCTTTCTGTTGCTCCACTCGGTTGACGTTGCTGCTTCATCTTATCCACAAGTTCTGGCAAACAGACCACAGAAAACATGAATAACCGCTATTCACATAGCTACAAAACTTACAAAACAACAAATTACCAGTATAAAAACACTTCTGAGATATGGATTGTGTGGTACAAAAGCTGATCAAGACGTGTGCCTTGACAAAACGGCAGTCACAGTCAGCCACAATGCTCGGGGAATTTTTACACAACGTATACAGTACCTCTTCATTCTACTTTTGCTTTTTGTATGCATGGACTATAATAGGACATTTTGTTAAGTAATTTGGTTCTTTGAACAGTGAGCACTTTTCAACGACAGCACACAGTAGGCTTTGTTTACAAAATAGCAACAGCACAGCTTTACTCATAAAGCAAGTAAGTAAGTAGTCAGCATTTGTAACGTGCCAAATGTCAAAACAAGTTTGAACCGTGGGCAAGATCAGCACTAAATAAACTGGCCAACAATCTTCACTCGAATTTACTCTACACAGAAGAAACAGCTGGCACTCCATAAATGTGTGTACTGTTCAATGTGCATCCTATTATTTTTATCATTATTAAAATTATGTAAAACCTATCCGAATTCCTCAATTTGTATTCATTACGATGCTGATTAAAACCGACCTTGGTGCAAAGGTACGAGTGTATCAATGTGACCAAAGATAACAGTGAGCTCAGCATCAGTCATTAGCCGCAGCTTCTTTATGGAGTCGTGATATGTCTGCACAACACAGCACTAGCAGTGTCAACAAACTTCATACGGTAGTCTCATCACTAGTGTCTTGGACCAGTTGGAGACATGTTGATCTCTAGAACACAGACGTGTACGTTGGTTAGCAACTGCCTTCATCACACTGCACTGTTATACCTCACAGACATTGTGCATCCAGGCAGTGTTGCCAGGCTGCTGCAAAACGTGGTTTAAACCGGTGCATCAAAAATCAGTTTCTGCCAAAGTGAATTCTGATGGTAATTAATAACAACTCACCCGTCATTCGCTAAACCGAGGTCTGTTGCATGGGAGCTCATCCACTCAGCAAAGCTGAGCCAGCGAGGGTCAAAGCCCAATTGAGCTAGCATACAGGCCAAGTCGACCGGATGGCTGGCTCTGTTAACAGTCAGCACCTTTAACAGACTAGGTCATATGCCAGCAGTCCTGGTCATAGGCCCTATGCTGTTATACAAAAGTCACCATTTCTACCATAGTGGTGACTGTAACCACCACCAGTCCAGTACTCATATTGCCTACCCATAGAGGACTGGACAGGCTGAGTCGGCCTAGGTGGCTTGGTCGAATACCAAGACGACCACATTACTAATTAGACTAAGCTCGCAACACAAGTACCATATACCGGGGTCTGTAATGACAAAAGTTTGGTTATAATCAATCAATGAATACCGCATACAAAGTGGAAACATCATAGATACAATCATGCATGGAAAAATGGAAAACATCAAAACACGAACATGCCTCCAGCACTGTCTATTGGTGGAGGCATAAAAATATGCACAAATACGTGAAGCAACAGACAGCTCTGACCGTTTTAACCATGTTCAAGTCTTCAATGAGTTCTTCTTCACTTCTAAACAGCTCAAAGATTGCCTACACACATACAACCACATATTTATCACTTATGAGAATTGCTACTCTACGTAGTAAGTTGAATACCATTAAAAATTAAAAAAAAATCAATCAATCTAATTTCACAGAATAAGTTGACTGAGTAGGAGAGATTACAGCTACGAACATGAACCAGACAACTAGCTACTGCTAAAAAGTGTTGTTAATGGTAACTGAAATATTGCGGGCAAATGGAATATAAAATATTTAATCATTAATAAAATTTTAATTGTTACAATTTTGATTTGTCATGTCAATAAAATAAGTATAACGTAGACACAGCAACATCACAACAAGCATCTGAAATCATCTCAATAATCTGTTTTTCCACAAAAAAACAATATCAACAGTACTTCAGTCTGACTACAAGACTGTGTTAAGAAAAAAACTCAACAATTGTGTCTCAGTGTATCCGTGACAGCTTACAGCGCAATAACTGAAAAATCTGCTACACAGGACCATGCATTTTCTTTGGCAATCACCATTGTTAGCTTTTCATCAAAATTAACAATTGATCACTAAGTTTTGCAAAGTCAACTATTAAAAAAATTTTAATCGTTAGCAACTACAGCTGGTCGGAATTTATCTTACACATGCCACTAAAATCTGGGCAAACAGAAGTAAAGCATGAGCAAAAAAAGAGAACTAAGATGAGTATGATCAGCAGCATGTGTGGGTCTACATTAAAAGAATAAAGCTAGAATGAAGAGTTTGCCAGTGTCTCGTGTAATCTGTGACCATTAGTACCTCTGACTGACATTCACTTGCACGCATCAGATTGTTTCTGACGAGATATATTACATAAAACACACTCGGAGAAAACACTTCCTCCCTCCAGTCAAATACTGTTGGAAGGCAGAGCTATTTAATTATAGTTATTATGATCGAGATTTTCGATAATGTGGCATTTCCAAGAAATTTTAAATTTCTTAATAAACAGTAGTGTTCATTTTCTTTTTGGTTTGTAACAGTAAATAACTGATATTTTCGGTTTTGTGATTGCCGTATTACGCAACTGCATTGTATGATATCATCAATAATCAGTGACTGTTGCATCATCACAATGAATATCTTGTAATGGATATCAAGTTACTATCAAGCAAACAAATGGACTGGACTATATACCTCCTGCCTGTCAAGCTGAGTCTTATCCAGGCTGACCACCTCCTGTGCATCTACGGTCTCATGCCAGTAGACACTGAGGCGTCGTCGAGGTGGTGTGGTGTACGACAACGGATCCTTGTAAAGTGATCCGCTTTTCTGTGACTTCAGTGCCCACACACTTATCGACTTCTGTACACATCATTAACACAACTGCATATACTATCAATCAATCAATCAATCAATCAATCAATCAATGGATCAATTGATCACAAAATTTCGTATAGCACCTAATACAATAATGAACGGCAGTGCTTAACAATTAAAAATACTATGAAGCGTAAACGGTATAACAAATAAATAATAAACCCTAGACAGAACTACTAGAACCATGCACTTCTATGACTCACAAATTAATGATCAACGTTTTTTTCCATTTACACAAGTATGAAAAATAACGGCCTGGTTAATGTCATACTCATCAGTCATCATCAACAGCAATAATTACATGCCTAGCCATATTGAACAAGTACAAAGATGATGTTCAAAACCAGACAACCATCCTTTACATACACCCAAAACATTTAATACAAGGTGGCACATAAAAAGAGGAACATCTGCCTTACGTAGCTCAAGCAATCTGTCAGTTTCTCCACCTTGATTTTACTAGTTTGTTTTAGTTCTTTTAATGTTTAGTGAGTCTGTTCTCATTTGAATATCATATGTGTAGTGCCAGTTTACATCAGGTTATATTCAGGGCAGTCTCTCTCTGTCTGTTGCTCCTGCTGCATTACTTCTTACGGTAAAGTTTAAGACTTTGTATCATGTTTACTTTGGCAAATTAAATGATGATGATAGTGAAGAAACAATTGCTCATGGCATTGAATAATGGTGATCAATGATCATCTTCCACTGTTGGCCACTGGGTCCAAAGTGTCTCAATTTTCATATGTGGGTTCAAAAGAAATAAATATCTGACAAAGGTTGAGTTTCAAACCTGCAAAGAACTGCCAACTTTCTTCACAGGGGGAACGGGAGACAAGAAACCAGCGAGTGACGTAACTTTTGCCAGAGACGAGCGACGTTTCTTCTTTGGCTCCTAAACACAGCTCACAAACTACTACCGAGATATGCTCATATTACACAAACACACTAACTGTCAATGCCACAAAGTCCTACATATAGTGTGCAATAAACCAATACAAACTATCCTAGCACGTTACACAATGTTTTCATGCATATTTTGCCAAATGCCCAGGCATCATCATAGGTCACATTTGTCATGCAATGCATATATTCCTAAAATGTGCCACCTAAACATGGTATGGCAATTGTTGTCTGTCCAAGGCAATGCACAGCATTGGACAGAATATAAAATCACTTTAACGCATCTGTCCAACGTCCGTCCAGGTCTGTCCATCCAGCATCTGTGGTCAAGATTGTGACATCATTTTTGGACCAATGTTCACCAACTTTGGAATGTAGCTTCCCTGTATCATGGAGAAGAAAAGATTTTTTGGACAGTCCCCCAAAATGGGTGCGGTCAGGGTCACGACGAAATTTGTAAATTTACACCCCCTTAAATATCCTAGCCCCCATTAATGACAGATTGTTCAAATTTTACACATAGCTTAAGCCTGGGGAGTAAAACAAGAATTATATGTGGGATACCTCATAAATGGGTGTGATCAGGATCAAATTTGTAAATTTACTCCCCCTTGAATATTTTAGCCCTTGTTAATGAGTGTTCAAATTTTACACAGAGCTTAAGGCTGAGGAGTACAACAAAAATTGAACATCGGTGGCCCCTAGATGGGCATGGTCAGGGTAGCATGACCAAATTTATAAATTTCCACTCCCTTAAATATTTCATCCTCTGTTAATGACAGAGCATTCGAATTATACGTAGAGTGTACGACACAGGCATACAACAAAAAGCACAACCTCTAAATAAGCATGGTCAGAGTCACATGACCAAACTTGTAAATTTACACCCCTTACATATTTCTACCCGGTTAACGATAAAGAGAATTTAACAGACAACTTACCATGAGGAGTGAAAGAGAATTTATACACTGAGTAGCCGTTCAGCCGTTCTATGAGTGTGGTCAAAGTCAAATAACCAAATTTGTTAAACTGCAACCCCCTTACGATTTTTTGGCCCCCGTTAATGACAGGCATTGAAATTTTGCATGTAGTTTACTACAGAGAAATGCAACAAAATTTGTACAAGAAATAGCCAAAAATGGCATGGTCAGCGTGACATGACACGCAATAGTAGATGTAGTAGCAGTAGATGCAGTTGTAGAAGCACTGGACAGACTCTGCATTCATGTGAACATTATCTTCGTTTTTCACAAGTTGAAGTATAAGTGAGATAATGTAATTATGTCTCAACTGGTAAATTTGCACAAAAATGTTATCTTATAAATAAGCCAACTAAAGCTGGCTAGGCAGCAACACTGTCACATGCAAAGTAGCCAATAATTTAAGCCAAATTCAGCCAATAGTTTAATATGAATTTAGCCAGCCAACCAGTTGTCAAACCTCCTAAGCCAGTCAACTACGACATCATATGGGGGTCTATTTGTGCCTTACAAAAGTTTGTGGTAAAAATAACTTCGTTATTCCATGGTTAGGCCAGTGTCTCAGAGACATCAACGTCCTGTTGTATACACTATTCCTCTCAGCAAATTTTACTGAGAAGTTAGGAAATGATCTTTCAAGTTTCAACTATGAAATCTAGAAAACCTTCAGGAATGAAACCAGTGGATTCACAAAAAAATGCCTTTCCTGGTGCAGTGCACCCAATCAACATCCAACAGTATTACCGATTTTCCTAAACAGATAAAAAAGTAAGCTCAAAAAGACAATTTCAACGACAATGCAAGTGAACATCACACAGTGAAAGACAAGACAAGACTGAGAATCTGTACCTCAGTATTCACATCCACGCTGCATAAACTTAAGCTGTCATCGTCAGGCCGATTACGTTTTGCCCGCTTACTCTAGAACACAAGCACCACATCTGCATCACGAACATAACTCGGCAGAACTGTAAATGAAATTTAATGCTCTGACAACAGTGACATGACACACAGACTGTGCAGAGATAAACAATGCCTGCAATAGCTGGGTGACTGAATTGTGTTTCCTTTCTGTACCTAACCAACAGTAATAAAGCTATCTATTACTCCATGTTTGGCTGAGTCTCGCAAAAGTAAACTTTCATGAATTGCTATAGAAATTATTTTTAGAGGTTGACTACCCTTCTATTGGCCAAGCAATGTCTAAACAAACAGGGTACGGTATGAGTAATTTCCCTTGTAACTGCAGGTGCTCTATTATTTCAAAAATGCATGCTCATCAAATATCAATTTCACTGCATTTTGTTTAGGTACCTTCGTCAAAGGTTTGTGTGACAGAACAAAATCAATATGAAAGCAAATCAGCTCAAAGATGTGCATGATACCCCGAAGTCAAGCGGATTCTTAAAAAACTCATCGAGTCTCGACTTTGACGCTTTAAACGTAGCTCTGAAAGATGCTCGGCTGACAGATCTACAGATTCACAGAACGCAATAATTAACCACCATTTACCAGACTAATACAGCACTAACTACTAAGTCAAATAAAATCCTCAATCAATGTTTGTTTAACTGTGTCAATGCTCTTATGTCGTCACTGTTGTGTAATACATTCAACAAATCAAGACTGATCTGAGATTGTTTCTAAACTGTTCGGTGGTCTGTGATGGGCTCCAAATGGCCAGCTGTAAGGAATTCAAGTTTCTGCTACAAAGAAGCTGCGAGCTATATCATGAAGTTGAGGGAATGTGAAGACATTCCAAATTGCAAAGAAAAGTGGGTGTGTCAGATATGTGTAAAATCAGAATCAGCACTGTCAAAAATAACAGTGCGGTGTGCCATAAAATCAGTCATAATTAATTATTTTTGAGTATTCGTGGACTTGACGATTTACACAATTGCAAATAAGTCAAATAAGCATTACTTTGCAAACACCATGCAGTGTTATAAACTTGGTGTCTAATTAATTCGAACATTTGGCAAATCCGATGATTATGAAGCGCCAACAAATCGGCAACGACTGCGTTTAGATGGCAAGCATTAGTCGGGCAAATGGGGGGGGGGCAGTCAAATACTTGTGCAGGGACAGGGTGTGGATAGGGGC